>Ga0209711_10005003_pt1 | contig 10454 bp, 7 predicted proteins | sample ArcticOcean_MG_C_7_FD_187441 | JGI IMG/M metagenome (GOLD analysis project Ga0209711, IMG submission 187441) | Marine microbial communities from western Arctic Ocean - ArcticOcean_MG_CB11_88 (SPAdes) (version 2) | ecosystem: Environmental > Aquatic > Marine > Oceanic | place: Arctic Ocean... | reverse complement strand
CATCTGCATTGAACATGAATTTGTGATTAGCAAAGGGTATATCGTATTTGACCCAATAATTCCCCGAGATACGTAAGAAACCATCGAGTATCCCGGTACGAGCACCTTTCTATAGAATTAGTTCGTAGTGTCTTTGTCCTTTTATGCTGCGAAGCATTGGTAAATCTAAATTCTTTGGGCAAGGTATGGCTTAACCTGATCCCCATCAAAGCCATACCGCCTTCATTCTATTCGCAATCATTTCCTTCACAATGTTGTTTTGGATTTACAAACGTGCTCTTGAAGATAATTATAACGTTATGAGTGGGCAAGGGGGCCTGGAGTGTTTGGGGTGGGGTTATTTGTGGTGCGCTTGTTTGCCTGCAACAATTCTGATATTCCCACTTTATGGCCTTTTTTCTTTCTCGAAAAAACAAATGTCATGGGAAAAATTACTCTGAAGTTCGAGGGTTTTAAAGAATAATTTGACTTATGATTTCTCCCCAAATTCCAGAATATTTGCTGTTTTTTACCCTCGCATTTTATACATTTGGACTCCGAATATATGAAATATAAACAATTAGTGCAAGAAGTATGCAACTCTCAGAATCAGGATTTCTTTCTTTACTGGCTTTTATAATCTCAGTGCAGTTTTTTTTAATGTTCTCTTTTTTCTTTAAATTAAGAAAAACACAAAAACAAACCGAAATTCTTGAGCAAGCAACTGCACATCTTGCTCTTGCCCTCGAAACACTGAATTCTAAATCGAATGCCGAAGAGGTGGATGATGGACTCACAAAAATTGCTATAATCGGTGGAATTGCCGGTGGGGGTTTGGGGGCGATATGGGGGCCTGTTGGTGTGATTGCAGGCTCGGGTATTGGATCAGGAATCGCTAACTTAGCGCCAGATGCATTACTAAAAGCCAAACAGGTCGTTAGAAATATTAGTCTCACTTCCAACAAAGAAGTCAGAAGTTCCAAGAAAGATATACGAAGTAACATCCCATTCATCGGAAAAAGGTGGAACAAGAAATAACCCGGTTCATTTTATAATCACTTAAATTAATTCTATTGTGCAACCCTGTAATGGCTCAGGCCATGGCGATGGATGTAGTCCGAGTGCGGCTATTATCGCTGCAATTATTGAATCATGAGATATACATAATACATATCCCTCTTTGTTAGGATACAATTCTTGAATGAGATTTTGAGCCCCAACCAAACGATTCCTCATACCAGGAATCTCCTTGCCTGCAACATGATCATGGAGGAATGACCAATCATCATTATCTTGTGCAAAGGCAACTAGTTTGTTTACCTCCTCGTTAATTTTACCGATGACGAATGGGCCGGGATGGCCTAGCATCTCCGATTCGATTATCTCAAAGCCCCACCCTGCACCTTCGTTGATCTTTTCACCGGTATCGAGACAACGCTGGACTGGACTAGAATAAATCTCTAAAGGTGAATTTGCGTTCATTTCAATCCCACATGAAATACAGTCGGTGATTCCTTCAGGCGTGAGCATTGCAGTCAAAGGAGGAATATCTGGGCTTGTTCGAGGACCATGACGAATCAATAAAATTCCTCGTGAAGGGTTTTTTTCCCCCGGGGACCATCTCGTGACCTTGACCTTCATAATTTATCCACCTCTAATTTCCAAATGGAATGACCCTTCCATTCAACCTTTCCGATTATTCTGCGTTTTACTTTCGTAAAAAGAAGATTCCATTCATCCGTGCTTCTCTCCCGTCCTCCAGTTGTCAAAAGCATGTTTAAGCTTAGCAATCCATGCACCCCATAGTCATTAATTCGGTCAATAACTACAATTTGTGATTCAAGGGGTAGCCGCAAAAGTAAATTGATTGCTTTCTCATCGGACAAGTCATGAAGAACTCTTGACAAGAGGTAAACATCAGCGTTTGGAATCTCATCATTGAACATATCGAGTGGAACGGTTTCAATGCCATCAATACATAAATCTTTGATTACCTCTGGTAAATCTACGAGGATTCGCTTGCCACTATGTCCACTGAATTCACGGAGAAGCGCTCCTTTGCCACCCGCTATATCGACTATGGTATCTTCATTTTCAAATGAGATTACTTGTGAAACACCATTCCAATCATCGGCTGCATATGAATTCAGGACTCTTTGGATTAAATCTATAACCTCTTTATTCTTTGAATGTTCCTCAAAAAAATTGGAGCGAAGTATGGGGTTGATAATTCGGTTCACACCTTCAATCCACGGAGTAAGTTGAGGACCAGTCCAATACATTGCTCTGTCGAGTAATTCTTCCGAAGATGACAATGCTTGGCCGAGTGGGGTTAATTCACCGGATGAGTATTGCAAGCCGATATTTATCCAAGCATCTTCGATTACTTTGAGGTCGGATTTGGATGCCGATAAAACCGAATCCCTACTTGTGAGTCCTGCTAAAATTCCGAGGCGAACTGCTAGAGGGCGCCAGTATGCGATAAAAGATTCATTGAGCTCAGATATGTGTTCAGACTTCGAGCGTTGAATATAAGCGCGTTCCGACCCGAGTTCATCGATAACATAAATTTCGTTATTCCATCTCTTGACAAGGGCTTGGCCATTATAGAATGGTTCAATACTGGAATACCTCTTGCCTCTAGAGATGTCCTCGCCATTCTTATTGATGTGATGCCAACCTTGAGAATCTCTTGCTTTAGCAAAACCCTTGTGGTAGACATCTAAGTCATAGAATCTTTGGCTATTGATATATTCACCCTCGAGATCAATATGCCTACAATAGCCATCCAAATCCCGCACTACTGCAACACCTTCTCTGAAATCACCAGCGTATGTATTTGCAACCGAGTTGAGGAAATTTCCATTTGTTCGTATGTGATGGTAATAGCCGTTTTCATCACGAACGGAACAGCGATTCTGTTGAAAGTTACCGCACCAAGCCCAATTCATATTGTATGCTCTTGTTCCATCCGATTTTATGTGAAACCAATTTCCGTTCTTTTCAACCGTTGCAAAACCGCAATAGAAACCGAAAGCCTGAGTAAACACGTGCGGGAATGCTGAGGTTCCATCTGGAAGAATATAGTACCAGTTTTCACCATCTGATACAGGGGCTAAACCAGGGGGGTGGAATGGCAATACGGCCTCAAATCTCGCACCATATATTGCTACAGCATCTTCGGTACAATGATGAGTATTATCAATATGTGGACGGGTTATTTTCCAATCATCATTCCAATTAATGAAGTGATTGAATTCAGATGTCAGATCATAAGATAAATACGGGGTGATATGCGGTATTCGCAATGGTCCAGCGAATTTTTTGCTGTTCCCAACGGCTTGAGATTTAGCATGATTCCATATCGCTTTACGTGAATCAATCCAGTCATCTTCCCATGGTCCATTCTTCCTTAAATCTGATTCTGATCTAAATTCCAAATACCAAGTATACCTTGGGGTATCAGAAAGCATCGGTTTTGAGTAATGGACACATTTCACATCGTGAACAAGGGCATCTCCAGATCTAGTTTCAGCCGGAATGAATAACGAACCTGCCAACGAACCGAGCACTTGTACCTCAGAGCGCGTTAATGCACCGTATTTGTGACTTCCTGGCAGAAAATACACGGGATTATGCGAATCTTCATGGAGCGATAGTCCTATGCTGAAAACATTTCCTTTCGTAATTTGAAGAGCCATATCTTGATGAACAAGAACTTCAGTTTTAGAGTTTGGTTGCTTGACCAAGACATCTTCCCATGTTAATATTGCATCTCCTTTTGGGAAGAGTGAATCTACTAATTGAATCAACGAAAGGTTGGATAATGATTCTAGAAACGAAGGATGTTTGGAAAGTGGATACTTTATTTTGATCGGAAATCCAAGCCTATCTAGCATAATATCCTCATGCTCTCCATCGCTTAGCACAGAATCAATAGCTGATACTAGTTCGTTTACTGTGTTCCTTGAAAACACTCCTTCTTTGAGTAAGAAACCATTTTCAGATAACGAGTTCGCAATCTTAGCCATTGCAATCACTGGGGTACTTGCCTCATGTTGCACTGGCGGCATACATCATTTTCTAAGTAATTCTCGATAAGTTTGCTGTATTCCTCGCTTTTCCAAATTGCAAGAAGGCCATCATCTTTTACATTTCCAAAAGAGCCCAATGTCTTTCTTAATTCATCGGGAGCACAACATGGATCGAACCGACCTTCATGGTTGACCCATGCCTCTTGGCCTAAGAAAGTGCATGTAGCCGCAGGATGTAATTCACCGCGGTGCTCTGGGTCCAATTCGTAGATGTTGGCAAGAATAATGCTTTTGCCGTTCGGTAACTTCTTATTCTCGGCAATTTCTATACATTCTCGAGCTATTGCATTCCAACGCATGATCGCATCTACGTTTCGACGCATATCCTGACTCTTAATCTCAGAAAAGTGAGCCCAAAGGTGGTGTCCTTTTAAGCGATCAACACCCTCTTCTATTGCGAGTTTAACCACTTCTGGGACCTGCTTCAGATTCATTTCCATAAAAGTCATTTGAAGTGTTACAGAACAATAATTCCCACCAAGGGCTGCATGCTCATCTCGAACTCGAATAAAAGTTCGTAAGTCGTCCATATTCCTGTCAAAATCATTGTTTATCATCACAAGACTTTGAGCTGTTGGAGTCGCTCCATTCCAGCTTAATTTCACATCTGAACCCACAGGTACAATCAGTTCCGCCCATTTCTCAGCACCAAGGCGCGGAAAAGTACCATTAGTGGTGAGATTAAGTTTGACATCATGTTCATGACATAATTCGATAATTCTCTCCATGTGTTTGAAAATTAGCGGCTCACCCATCGTTGATGGAATTATTTCGCGAAGCCCATTTGCCGCACATTCTATGAATATTTTTTCAATTGTTTCAATTTCCATTCGCCGATAGGGTTTTTCGCCTTTAATTCGTGCTTGATGTGATGGACTGTATGGTGAGTGTTCTTCACACATTACACAATTTAGATTACAATCATCAGGATTCGTATCAAGTGTAATCCGCCATGGGGCGTTTTCATGATTGAGTTTATTTGCCTTATTATTTGATTTAATCATCCTTTCACCTCTTTTCTTGTGTCCATGAGTGTTTGATAATGATTGATGACTGCTAGTGCATGAACTTCCTTAGATAACACTCCACCGCTGTCCGAATAAAGATAGCCACGAAGACCCAATTCCGTGAGTGAACTAGGGTTGTCAAGAGCATGTTGCATAGTTTTCCTCAAACTCTCTCCATTCCTGTGTTCAAACGTGAGCCCATTTATTCCATTAACTACATATTCGCCCATGCCACCATGATTTGCAGTAATCACTGGAATGGAGCATTGTTGGGATTCGTGAATAACGAGTGGTGAATTTTCGTCCCAAATGGAGGGGACTACGATACAATCACATAGGTTGAATACATTTGACACAATTTCTTCATTTTTGTATTCAGGAAACCATTCAATTCTGTCGGAGATACCGGGGTGTTTTTCAACTCTGCGTTTCAGAGAACTTGTAAGTTGCCCTTCTGGCCGGCCCCAAATTCGTAGCACGGAATCTCCCTCAAGGTTGCAGAATGCATCTATCAAATCATGAATGCCTTTGGACGGGTGGTGTCGTCCAATAAATCCAAAGACAAATGGTTCACCAGTCTTACGGTTTCTATTCCGAAGACGTTCGAGATCAAATCCATAGTCGAGATATTTTACTTTACTTGGTGAAAGTCCAAATTCAGTCACATGCCGATGGATTAATTTTCTTGATGGGGCAAGGAACAAATCAATTGCGTCACATGCCTCTCGGCTGGCTCGCATACGTTTATTCACCCATTCACCCCAATATTTAATTTCATTAACAACATCAAGCCCTTCAACGTATCTGTTGAAACATTGTGTCGCGCATTTCCCGTCGTCTTGGCCATCACAAAGGGCCCATGGCGGATTTGCAGTGAGCCCCCACTGCAGGAATTGACCGCGCGGGCACATCATCCAAAAATCATGCAAAGTAAAAACAGTTGGAATACCTTGTGAATGAGATACTTTGGGAAGTCCCATCGATAGATGATTCAGATGCCCATAGTGGACAATATCCGGGTTCACTGTATTCACAACAGTTCGAAATACAGCATCGATTTCATCATTCTGAAAACGGGAATTTGATCTTGCATGGTTGACGAGATAAACAGGAATATCCTCTCTCATCGAATCTTTTTCTGTTCGTAGTTGATAATCCGGCGAAAATGGGTCTTCTTCACGCGAGAAGATCGAAACCTCACAGCCGGAATCGGCAAGTGCGTGTGCTAGGGTCTGCGTATATATTTCAGAACCAGCATTATAGCGTCGTGGATATCCGTGTATAACTAGAAGAACTTTCACACCTCTACCCCCGTAACAGAGGTTAATTTTTCGCGATGATGAATTATACATTTATGCAGTCCAGATATTATGTCAATTGAGCATTTAAATCCTAACACTTCGTTCATTAAACTTGGATTTCCATGAAAACGTTCCACGTCGTAATCTCTGCCTGGTGTATAAATGATATTTGAGTTGCTGCCAGTTATTTTAATAATCGTGGCGGCTAGATTTTCAATCGAAACAGCTTCGCCTGGGAGCACATGAATGGGTGGGAGGCTGGCGTGAGTGTCGTTCAATATTTTGGCTGCGCGGAAAATAGCCTCGGTTGTATCATCAATGTGCGTAAAATCAAATATCTGTCCACCGCCGTGTATATCTAGAGATTCGGACTTAAGTGCACGGAGAATAAATGCGTTTACTAATCGTGTGTGGTGGTCATTAGCATGTCCATAAACATTTGAAAAACGGAGATTTGAATGTCCCATCCCATGGATTTCACAAAATGATTTCACTAACCTTTCGCCATTCACCTTTTCGTGGCCATAATGATTAATTGGTGCTACTCCAATAGATTCAGAGACTGGAAATGTTGTTTGCTCCCCATACACTTCTCTACTACTGCCAAAAACAAACCAACGGCACTTTGAAAGTGCTGCTGCTTCTAAAACCCCTTTAGTTCCTTCGACATTTACACGAGTGCACTCTGCCTTATTCAACTCAGCATCTATGACTCTGGAAACAGCCGCAAGATGAAGTATACCATCGACATCATTTAAGATCCCTCGAAAGGATTTGAAATCAACCACATCCCCCACATAATCGATTTCCCGTCCATCTAAGTCATACCTTTGTAAATCGAGAGTGGATACAGTCCAACCCTTTTGCTCGAAGTAATTTCGTGATGCAGTTCCTATCAAACCCGCCCCACCTGTAATTAAAATGTGTGGAGAATGATTCAAACTCATAGTATCCCTACACCTTCCGGAAAGACTACTATTAGATGAACTCTTACCATAATCACAGTTTTTTTGTGCATAATGACAGTTTAATCTTCGCGGTATAAGTAATTTTAATTCACGCTACTATCGTTTCACTCTCGAAGCGTTTCTAGTAAGAAATTTATTCTTCATTCGGTAGTTTCACTCAGAATCTGTGGTCAAGTGGATGGACTTTGCAGTCAATATGCATCTCCATTAAACGATGTTTCAATTTAATTAAATCATGCCATCTTTTCAATTTCCGCACTCACTGCTCTAGCCAAAGGATCATACAACATTCCTCTTTGTGCACCGCCTCCATGTAACTTGCTAGCAGAACGATTAATCATATACCGTTTTAGTAAAATCGAAATATGAGTGGATATAGTCTCATCAGAGATACAAGCATGCAATAGAGCGTCACCCTCAAGATGAGATATTCCTATTAATCTTCGAAGAGATTTTTCTAACCAATCAGATAAACCATATATCGTGATACCAACACTGCTAGATTGAGGTATAATTGCATCTGGTATTTCAGGACACACCCAGCGCATAATTAGGGCATATCTACGCGGAATAGCAATCCATTCGGAAGAGGCATGCCAAACTCTGGAATCAAATACAATCATGTCCCCGGAGTCGATGGGCATCTTCTGATGTCTATCCTTCCATTCATCCGAAAATCTACGGTCACAAAACTCTTGATTGATATAGTCCTGATATTCCGAAATTGATTCTAGATGTGATTCCGGAAGAAACTCTAGAGGGCCTTGTCCAAGCCCGATTCTGGTTAGAGATATCCATGAGGTAAAATGATACTGTTTCCTCCCTCCTTCCAAGCGATAAGAGATATCCTGATGCGCGTGTGTTGGCCAAGGACAATTCTCACCTTTCATCAGAAGTTTGCATTCTAATAATTCAACAGGCTTCCCTATAATTTCTTGGACAGAAGTAGTTACTTGTTCTTGGATAATCTTTGACATTTCGTTAACGAGAGGATTTTGTTCACCCCAGGTAGACACCGACCTTAGATATTCATTGACGGTGCAATTTACTTCATCCGCTAATCTCTGGAATGAATTTTCTATCTGGTTTGCCCAATTTGAACATAATTGGGCATCTATTGCCGACGGAACTACAACGAATCCATTTTTGCGTAAATTAATTTGTTCTTTCAAGGACAATCACCTTGAATTACATGCATTCTAAATCCTTGTCCTGAACCATCAATAATGAATGTGTTTAGCTTCAGGAAATCACCTCTGCCCTCTGCGAGCATTGGTGCTTTGTGCGCACCCATAAAGAACGTAGGGATTCAATTAGTCCGATTCAAAACGCACGGAAGCAATTGAAATTGTCCGGACGGAACTTGAGAGTTTCCCGGTACGAGCACTCACTATAGAATTTCTAACTTGGTTCATTCTTGGCTATTTTAATTCCAAGGGATATTTCTCTCCAAGCTAGCCTCATACCAAGAATGAGGCCCATGCTCTGCTTTTGCCCTCATGATGATAACAGATGATTAACATGATATTGACAATGTGAGTTGGCTCATTTTGGTTTGCAATGCTGGTTCATCACGATTTCTACACGATAATTTTCAAAGCGCTGAATTAAAGTAAATTCATTTAAATTAGTATTATGTCAAAAGAGTAAAGGAGTTGGTCCCTAACCAACAAATATGTTCAAACGTACCCATTATGCAATTCTTTTGGCAATCCTTGTTAGTATGAATTTACAATATAGTCCGGATTTATATCTCGATGATGAAGGTGATTCCAAGTTACGGACATCTGAAAATAATGCTGATCTAACCAAAGAATCATTGATTTCAAAGCATGTAGCGGATGACACATTTACACTTCCAAGTAACTTCACTGCGGTCGATTTTTCTATTACAAACACCAGTGAATATTTATTTTTTGGACACTTTAATGGTGCATTACAATTAAACGCAACAAACATTATCCAATCCAATTCATCATCAGAAGATATTATGATTATAAAAACCGATTTCAACGGCACAATTACGAGTCACTTCCACATTGGAGGAGATGGCGATGATAGAATTAAAGGTATGGATATTGACCCATATGGGAACATATATCTTGGAGGATACATGGGTGCTAATTTGACCGTGGGTAATACCGACTACACCACTAATGACAGAGAAGGTTTGGTGATGAAATTAGACCAAAATTTCAGTATAATTTGGTCGAACAATGTAACTACTCATGGCAATGGTAATGAAATTTCTGATGTAGATTGGGGATCGAACGATTCGATTGCAATCGTAGGTGATTGCAATGGAACATTAGTAAATAATATTGTCACAAGTATTTCTTTTAGTACAACTGTAACATACAAACGATGTGGAACTTATTACAAATCTGATGCAGCGACATCGTACAATGGGTTTAGGACAGGAGGAGAAGGGACGAACATGTATGTGGGTAAGCTGAACTCTACAGGTGATTGGCAATGGGCCAAAAAAACTGAAGGGTGCGCTAATTCAGGAGGCGGTGGATGCGGCGGTTCTTGGTCTTCTGTACGTTATTTAGATGCTGAAGCATCAAATGTATGGCATGATAGCAATGGTTACATTATAGGGCAAGGAAAAACCAAGAATAGTCAATCCGCTTCTACATATTGGTGTGTGCAAGGTTCAAGCTCCGGATACAGAGGTTTAGTTTTTGATAACTCCCTCGGAATCCACAACGTATGTACGCCAGGAATAGTTTTGGCTAAATTATCTAATTCAGGAGATGTAAAAAAATTAATCAACCTTGATAGAGGCTACGGTTCTGGTGGTTGCTCAGACTGTATTGGTAAAGAATATGTGATGGATACAAATCAATTTGCATTCTCATTAAAATCGAATTTTGTTGACGATTTCCAACAAGGAAAAACGATGTGGGGTGGCAACGCTCCTGAACATTGCGCGACTACATCACATGCAGTATACCATATATCTTGGATGAACGAATCATTATGCACTCGAGATGGCTATACAAGGTACTCTGGAACTGGAACAATAGATTCAATTGTTTTGTCTTCAGGGAATCAATCTGAGCCCCAAATTATTGCTGCTTTCAAAGCGACAGGAATTAT
>Ga0209711_10005000_pt1 | contig 10456 bp, 5 predicted proteins | sample ArcticOcean_MG_C_7_FD_187441 | JGI IMG/M metagenome (GOLD analysis project Ga0209711, IMG submission 187441) | Marine microbial communities from western Arctic Ocean - ArcticOcean_MG_CB11_88 (SPAdes) (version 2) | ecosystem: Environmental > Aquatic > Marine > Oceanic | place: Arctic Ocean... | reverse complement strand
GCGCGCCGCGCACTTCGCGTCCGTCTCTGAAACGGAAGCGGAGAGTCGTCTGCGAACGGCGTGTGGTCCTCTCCGCACAGCGGGTGAAGACCCAGTCGCCGCCGCGAACATCGCGGTGGATTTCGTCGCCGCTTTGTTGGAGGGTGACGGCGCTTCGACGTTTGAACTCTTGGAGTGCGGCGGCGTCGAAGCGCTTCGCGCGTTTTTCACCGGCGCGGATCTGCCCCAGGACGAAACCTGGAGCGCCGCAGTCGCGGCGCGGCTCTCGAGCTTCACACACGCCGCCGCCGAGAAGATGCCCGCCAACGCGATGGGCGCGCTCGTGGATCGCCTCCTGGACGCTCTCGCGGTCACCGAGTCGTTACCCATGCGCCTGAGCGCCAGCAAGACTCCTACGACTGGCGCGACGCCGAGCGCGAGCCGAAACGCGGGCAGCGCGAACGGCGCCGGGGACGGTCTGAGCGTGCTCGCGCGACCGTTCAAACTTCGACTCAGCCGCTCTGCGGAGAACCGCGAGGGTTTGCGCGATTACAACTCGAACATCATTCTCGTCGAGCCTCTCGCGACCCTCCACGCCATTGAGGACTTCCTGTACCCCCGAGTACACAAACCGGGTGGCGCCGCGGCGACGCCCGACGCGGGCGCTTCGGGATCGGGCGACGCCGGCGCTCGTCGCTCGACGCGAAAAAGCTCGGGTCTGAAGGACCCCGACGGCGACGAAAAAGAGAAGGAGGAGGAAGATGAGGAGGACGATGATGATGACATCGACGAGGACGAGATGATCGCCGAGGCGGAGGAGATGGAGGATGAGGATGACGACGGTATGCCTCACGCGGATGCCGTGGAAGACGTCGATCCGTCCAGAAACGCCGGCGCGGATGCGTCAGCGAGCGCTTCCGCCGCCGAAGCGTCCCGTCCCTCGGCGCCTCCCAGCGCTGCTGCCGTCGCCGCTGCTGCGCCGCCGCGGCTTCTGTTCAGCGCCAGTGGGGCTGGTCCGTTTCACCCGACCACGAGCGTGTTGCAGGCGGTGTACGCGGCTGCGCTCGCCGCCGCCGACGCGGAAGCCGGCGAGGAGGGCGCGGGTGCGCGAATGAGCGTCGCCAGTTTGTGGGAACGAACGCACACGCTTACGTACATGCTGACCCCGAAAGGAGAGCCTATTCCGGCGGCGCTTTCCGGTGCGGGCGGATCCGCCGCCACGGTTGAAAACACCGCCGATGCGGACGAGGCGCTCGCCGTGTTCGGCTCGACGGATCGTCGCGCCGCGCTCGGCGCCGCGCTTCCCGCGCTTCGAGGAAAGTTGTGCGGCGACGTTTCTCCGCCGGGAGTGGCGGAGCAGACGGACGCGATTCTCTCCTCGCTTGCGGTGCTCCGCGTGTTGACCTCAGACCCCGCGCGTGTGATTGCGCTCGGGAGTGACGACGCGGACGCGAACGAATCCCCCGCAGCTTCCACGCGCGCGGAGTCCGCGGCGCTGCCCGCCGACGCCTTTGTCAGCGCGAAGCTCGCGGGAAAGATGGTGCGTCAGCTCGGCGACACGCTGTCGTTGTGCAGCGGCAGCCTTCCCGCGTGGTGCGTCGCGCTCGCGCGGACGTGCCCGTTTCTGTTCCCGTTCGAGACGCGGCAGCAGCTCTTCTACTGCACCACGTTCGGGCTCGCGCGCGCGCTGCACCGTTTGCACGGCCAGACCAACCACAACGGCGGGCGGCAGGATTTGCGCGTCGGGCGTTTGCAGCGGCAAAAAGTACGCGTCAGCCGCGAGCGCGTTCTGGAATCCGCGGTGAAGGTGTTTGACATGGCGCCCGCGCACAAGATGGTGTTGGAGGTTGAGTTTTTCGACGAGGTGGGCACTGGGACGGGCCCTACGCTGGAGTTCTACACGCTTCTCAGCAAGGAGCTCGGGGCGAGGTCTTTGGGGGCGTGGCGGGACGCCGATTCCAGGAGCGTTGAGGAAACCTCCGCCAAGGAACCGGTCACGGCGCCGTTCGGGTTGTTCCCGTCGCCCATGGCCTCCGGCGCGCCCGACACCGCGGCTCCGAAAAGCCCGGGCGGGCTTACTCGCCTGGCCACGTTCACTCTGCTCGGCCGCGTCGTGGGGAAAGCGCTGCAGGATTCGAGGCTGCTGGACGTGCCCCTGAGCCCGACGTTTTACCGCGCCGCCGTCGGCGGCGCCGCCCTGGCGCTTCCGGACGTCGCCGCGATTGACCCCGGGCTGGGTAAAACCCTGGGCACGCTTTCCGCGGCGGCAAAGCGCGTGGCGAAGCTGCGCGCGGCGGGCGCGGCTGAGGTGGAGTGGCGCGGGGTGACCGTGGATGGCGCCGCCATCCAAGATCTGTGCCTGTCATTCACGTATCCAGGGGATGAGACGTTCCCGCTTCGCGCGGGGGGCGCCGATTTAACCGTCGACGCGGAAAACCTGGGCGAGTACGTCGACGCCGTGGTGGACGCCACGGTGGGCGGCGGCGTGGCGCGACAGTTGGAGGCGTTCCGTGTGGGTTTGCGCGACATTTGCCGCCCCGCCGCGCTCGGTGTGTTTTCCGAGTCGGAACTCGAAAGAGTTTTGTGCGGAGAAGGCCAGGCGTGGACCCCCGAGCTGCTCGCGGAGTGCGTGACGTTCGATCACGGGTACGCGGTTTCGTCGCCGCCGATCAAAGCCCTGGTGCAGGTGCTGTGCGCGTACGGCCCGGAGGAGCAAAAAGCGTTCCTGCGCTTCGTCACGGGCGCGCCGCGGCTGCCTCCCGGGGGGCTCGCCGCCCTGCACCCGCGCCTCACCGTGGTGTGCAAGCAGCCGTCAGGCGCCGCGGGCGGCTCCACGCGCGCGGACGGGCAGCCCATCTCGTCCGGAACACCCTTGGCGGACAAGGACCTGCCGTCCGCGATGACGTGCGCGAGCTACTTGAAGTTGCCGCCGTACAGCTGCATGGAGGTGCTGCGCGAAAGGCTGGGGTACGCGGTGAACGAAGGGGTGGGGAGTTTCGATTTGTCTTGATTTGATTAGAACGCGGTGTTTGCTTCGAATATCAATCTTTTTGTTACGACTACCAATGCAACGCTCACGCCAACGACAACGCTGACGCCCACAGCCACGGCAACGCCCATCGGCGATCGTGGAAAAAGGTTGTGAAATATCCGCGATTGGCGTTTTGTCTCGCCCGTCCACGTACCTTGAGTCAGAGTCACCAGGCGAAGTTTCTTGCCGATGTGGGCGTTGATGGTGCGCTTCTTTCTCCGTCTTCGCCGTCGAGGCCGCTCGCTCTTTCTCCGCCTTCGCCGCCGCCACAGCAGCTTCCGCTCGTTCTTTCTCCGCCTTCGCCGCCGCCGCAGCACTTTCCGCTCGTCCTCTCGTCGCCTTGGCCGCCGAGGCCGCTCGTTCCTTCTTTGCCTTCGCCTTTTCCACAGAAGCTTCCGCTCGTTCTTTCTTCGCCTTGGCCACCGAGGCCGCTCGTGTTTTCTCCGCCTTCGCAACCGCCACAGCAGCTTCTGCTCGTTTCTTCTCCGCCGCCGCGCACGCGTTTTGTTCGCCCGGCGTCATCGCGGCGAACAACTCCAATTGTTTCGTCTCCGCGGCGACTCTTTCCGCTTCGTCAGCCGCGGCAACCGCGGCGAACGCGGTTTCTTTGGACGACACGGGAGTTGGTCGGGACGGTGCTGACCCGTTCTGTTTTGTCTCGGTTGTCTCGTTTGCACATTTCGGCTGTGAGGACGACCCGTTTGCGTCATCCACAACGGTTTCGCGGGTCGTCGCAAACACGGACTCCCCGCCGTACTACCCCCAAAACCCAAAGCCCCACAACCCCAAACGCGTTCGAAAGCGGTAGCGCGTGCCGGGGAGCAACCCGGTAATGACAACTATGATTTTTCCCACGAAAACTTCACTCTGTGAGGTTTTATCCCGACGTGCAATCCCGTCCGTCCCCGCCTCGGGAAACGGCCCGTCGCTCTTTCGTTTCCACTCAACCTCCAAACGCGCCGACTTGGGCAATCGTTTCCCCTTTTTCCCGCGACTTAAATGCAAAGTCTCGGCGTTTACAACCCGAATCTCCAACCAGGGTTGCGGCGGACGCGGAGCGTGGGGTGTGTGTTTTGCTTCCTCCCATCGCTGTGCAGCCGCCTCTTATTGTCGTTCTGACTCTTTGGAATCTGGCTTTGGTTCCGTCGTCGCCGGGGTTCTTGTCTATGATGTAGGGGAGGAGGCTGGTCAGATGAGATCGTCGTCGGCCGATCGCAAACCAACCGTCGCGATGATGATGGAAACCGAAAGCTTCACGGAGGTTGGGCGCACCTGGGTGGTGTTTCATAGCCATGGCTCGGTACGCCTTTTTCAACGTGGCCTCATCCGCGTCATCGGTCACCGATAGAACCTTGAGGGCCTCCACGCGCCTCATGGCCGTGGCGTATTATGAGATCTCGTCCGCGATTTTTGTGATTACTATCGTAACGCACATTCTCGGAAGCCTCGAGGCACAACGACGCGCACGACGCGCACACAAAACCATCCACTCTTCCAACGCGATGGCCGGTAAGAAAGCTCGCGCGCGTGAGAAAGAGAGCGAGCGCCGCGATGCTAACGCAGCCAACGCGGCTAACGCGGGCGAAGCCTTCCCCCGCCTCCCCAACCACCTGGTCGCCACTCACATTCTTAGATCTGAGTATTTCGACGACGACGCAGATCTCGCACGGCTCCCTGCGGTGAGCCGCGCGATGCGCGACCTGGTGGCAGAAACGGGGCTGTGGTTTAAGGAGCTTGATGAAAAGCGTGCCGTGGAGCTCGGATGTGTAAGCGCGGTGCAGCGCATGCAACGGCAAGGTCGCCTGTCGCGTCAAGAACTCCTTTGCCAGGCAGCGGCGAGGAGCGGACAGCTCGAAGAGTTGAAGGTGTTGCGCGCGGACGGCTGGCCGTGGGACCGGGACACGTGCTCGGCGGCGGCTTTGGGCGGGCACCTCGAGGTGCTGCAGTGGGCACGCGCGAAAGGCTGCCCGTGGGACATACACACGTGCCATGAAGCTGCGGTGGGCGGGCATCTGAAGGTGCTAGTGTGGGCTCGCAAGAACGGTTGCGCATGTGCCGCGAACGAGCTGCATATCGCCGCTGGAAGTGGCCAAGTGGCGATGGTGCGGGCGCTGATCGAGGCCGGCGCGGACGTCAACAAGACGATGGATGGCGGCAAGACGCCGCTGTACTTCGCCGCTCAAAACGGTCACGAGGCGGTGGTGCGGGCGCTGATGGAGTTGGGCGCGGACATCAACAAGGCAAAGGATGACGGCGCGACGCCGCTGTTCCTGGCCGCTTTTAACGGGCACGAGGCAATAGTATGGGCGCTGATCGAGTTGGGCGCGGACGTCAACAAGCCGTGGGATATTGGTGTGACGCCACTGTACATCACCGCTCAAGAGGGCCACGAGGCGATAGTGCGGGCGCTGATCGAGGCGGGTGCGGACATCAACAAGGCGGATGATTACAGCAAGACACCACTGTACGTCGCCGCTCAACAGGGCCACGAGGCGGCGGTGCGGGCGCTTATCGAGGCTGGCCCGGACCTCAACAAGTCAACGACGGATGACGGCTGGACGCCGCTGCTCACCGCCGCTTTGGATGGATACGAGGCGGTGGTGCGGTTGCTGGTCGTGGCGGGCGCGGAAATCTACAAGGCAAAGGATGACGGCGTGACGGCGCTGCTCGTCGCCGCTCATCAGGGCCACGAGATGGTAGTGCGGGCGCTGGTCGAAGCGGGTGCGGACGTTAACAAGCCGAGGGATAACGGTGGGACGCCGCTATACATCGCCGCTTAAAACGGTCACGAGGCGGTGGTGCGGGCGCTGATGGAGTTGGGCGCGGACGTCAACCAGGCAAGGGATGACGGCGTGACGGCGCTGTATATTGCTGCTCAGCTGGGCCACGAGACGGTAGTGCGGGCGATGATCGAGGCGGGCGCGGACGTCAACCAGGCGACGGATAACGGATGGACGCCGCTGTCCATAGCCGCTCAGCAGGGCCACGAGACGGTAGTGTGGGCGATGATCGAGGCGGGCGCGGACGTGAACAAGGCGACGGATGACGGATGGACGCCGCTGTCCATCGCCGCTTGGAAGGGCCACACGGCGATTGTTCAGATTCTCAATGATGCCGTATTGGTCCAGATGCAGCATTTGTCTTTGTAAATACCAGACGCAAGATTTGGTATACCCTAACACCGATATTAAAGCTTTGATGAAGTTACATACTACGCCTGCCGAGGCCGGCGGGATCGCCCGCCGGCGGCGCCCGGCTCGTGCTTTGTCTCCCCCGCGTTCGCGTTTTCCTTCGCGTTTTCGTCCGCGTTTCCAAAATCCATCTTCTGTACGCTCGCCACGCCCTTCGCGACCCCCCACCCGCGCGACGGTGTTCTCTGCATCGCAGGCGGCGTGTCCGGCTCGACCGGCGGCGCGGATGCCATCTCCGTCTCCGCGAAAACCGGTTTCCGCGTGAAAGGCGTGCGTCCTTGTTCCAAACACGCGAGTTCGTACTCGTCCGATTCGAAAACGTTGCCGGCTTCGTCCACGGTGACCGGGACGTCCGGGTCCATGACTCTGAAGTACCTGGTTGGGACGTGTACGCACCCTGAGGGACGAATCACGACGTCGTTCGGGGGAAGCGCTTTCAACATCTCGCGCGTACACACGATGGGTGTGTTCAAAACACCCATCGCGATGGTGAATGGGTCCTCCGCGTCGTGGGTCCCGTCAAAACCAGAGTGATCGTCGAAGAACATCTTCTGATCGCCGCCCAGCACGTCGCCGCCCCCCGCGGGTTGCGAGGCGCGCGCGGGCTCCAAGTCAATCGGCTCCTGCTCGATCAACCGCCGGGCTTCTTTCCCGGCTATGCCTTCCTCGACGAAAAACTCCACCATGGGAAGGTGTTCGAAGGTGACGAAGGAACGCACGAACGCGCCGCCGCACGTCGCGCACGTCTCGCCCGTCCCCGAAACCAACGGGTTGGCGGACATGCACCGAAAGCAAATAGGAAGCAGCTCCTCGGCGTCCGTGAACGGCTTCGCGCGGCTCAACACGCAGGCTAAATCAACCTTGTGGGACAAGTGTTTAGGCACGCGTAAGTTTTGAAGCTTGCCGTACGCGAAACGCGTCAACTTATAAGCCCCCAGCGTCTCGCCGTGCGTCGCCAGGGTGATCAGGACGTACGCCAGTGACACGCCGAGGGGCATTTCGTGTCTCTGTGAGAATTTTGTAACCAGAAATTGACCGGCGTTCAAAAGCGTGCTTGGCAGACTTGTACGGAACGGCTCATCCATCGCCCGGTGCACGATGTCGTACGCGTAGTAAATCTCCGACCGGTCTTTGAACTCTACGAACCGATCCAGCTCGGTTTGATGGGAGGGCGATAAATCGACGTCGACGCCGTTTTTGTTTTTCGCGCGTCGCAGCGCGCTCGCGATTTCGTCCGACATGAGCCAATAGCAATACCCCGCGTCCTTGAACCGTCTTTCCAGCACCGCGTTGTGCGTGAGTTGTTCCAGCATGTGCGTCGAGAGTTCCGCTTTGCCCGCGCGTTGGTACGCCGCGCGCGCTTCGTCGAATCGGTCGTGGTCCGCGAGCCACCCGGCGTACGGTAAGTACACTTTGTCCCCAAACTGTGGGTGCAAGCGAAGCGCCGCGAACGCGTCGTCCCAGTGTTCCGACTTCACGAACAACGCGATCAAACCAGCGTGGTCGTTCAGTTTGCCGTACGCCTCACGCGCGTGCGTCGTGTCACCCAGGCGCGCGAAGTGCTCCGCGCACTTACGCAGGGTTTTCGTCTCACCCTCGCCAAGCGCGCGCATCACCTCCACCAGTTTGTCCGCGTTGTTCATCTTCCCAAAAAGCGCCACGGCTTTGTCCCACTGTTTCGCCTGCACGTACATCGTCGCCGCGCTTCCGTAATCCGAGCTCTCCTCCGCCCACTCCGCTTGCCTGTGCACGAACTCGCGCATCCCCCCCCCGTCCTCCCCGGTATTCACGGAGTACGTCTCCGCCCACGCCTTGGCTTCGTCGAATTGCCGCAAGTCGCTGAACATCTCCATGGCTTTTTCCATGTGACCCGCCTTCGCAAACGCCTTCGCCGCTTCTTGAAACCGCCCTTGGTACGCCAAGCTCTCGGCTCGGAACACGGCTTCCCCGTCCCCACGTTTAACCCCTCGCTCCACGCGATTCAAAAGCTCCAGGAAACGCATGTCTCGAATGCGAATGAAACACTTGCGCGCCACGTCCAGGCGCATCGCGTCCAGCGCGTGGATCCCGAGCGCGCGCCAGTCGTGATCCGCGACGCCCAAACACGCCACAGCGTACGCCGCGTCGTGTTCCCCCCTCTCCAAGTACCGCATCACCGAATTGCTTTGCGGCACGTCCACGGTCTGGACGCTGGTTTGGTCCAAGCAAAAAACCTTACTTCCCTTGAATCCCACGACGAAGCCGTCGAGTTTCTGCGTGTGCGGTGTGAAATCGCCCGTACGCACGCACAACTTACCGTCGCCCGAGTACGCGAGCATGTCGTCAAACTCGGCGTTCCACGACAACGAGTTCGCCCCCCGCGTCTTGTCTTCAAACACCAGCGTCTTAGTGGAAACGTCGTACACCACCACGGACGAGGTGTCATCCACCGCGGCGACTTTTCCGCGGTCTCGTGACAAATCCAAACACCGAATCCCACTTGTGTGTTTCACCAACACAACCGGAAACGGGTTGTCGATGAAAATCTTATAAATATGGCCATCCTTGGAACCCACCAAAACCCCCTCCTTGCCGGGGGGACCCCCCACGACTTTAATATAACGCACCACCGATTCAAACCCCCACTCGCGTTCCAACACGCCGTGAAAATCAAGCAGCTGCAGTTTCTTCTCCTGGCACAAAATCAGGTGACCGCTGGTGTTCACCAGAAGACTACACTCCAGCGCGCGTTCGATTTTCGTCGTAACCGCGTAGCGCGTGTCGTCGTCGTTTTCCGGATTCAGCGTGTGGTACAGAATCACGCACGTGCGCAGTTGCACGGCGAGCTGGTTTTTGTACACCGCTATTTTCGTAACCAAGTCCCCGCACTTGATTCGCACTTTTTCACCAGACACCAGGTGCTGTACCACCACGTCCGTCATCGCGTCGCGAAACGCGTACCTGTTTTCGTGTAACCCGTGCACGGTTCCAAACCCGAGCGTGTGCATCGACACGCTGCCGTCGTCGCACCCCACCGCGACGGCGTTGTGCCCGGGCCTTTGGCGCGCACACCACACCCATGATTTGTGCTTCGAAATCGTGACTAGGTCCACCCCTTCTTTCGTCACAAGCGCCACCGCTTTGTTCGCGCCGCCCACGACGACGCACTCGCCGTCGCCGAAAAACGAAACGTCGTTTGGATCGTACCCTAAACGTTTCGCGCGGCCAACCGGCGAGCCGTTCAGGTTGTAAAACGAAAGCGTTCCGTCCCAGCACCCCACCGCGCAGACGTGTGCGTCGTCACCACCACGCAGGTTTTGATTTCCGTCGACGTCCGGGACAGGCACGAGCACACTCCGTTGTTTGGGAGCCCAGCTCACGGACCAACACGGTCCGCGCGTCGCGATCTTCACCTTTTCGTGTCCCGCCTTGTCCCTGACACTCACACATCCGTCAAACTGCCCCAACGCGAGGTACGTGCCGTCGTGTGTCCACGCCAGACTGAGCACCTTTCCCGTGCATCGGTGCTTCGCCACCGCTTTCTGTGTCGGGGACCACAGCCCGAACTCACTCGCGGTCGCGGACGCCAGCTCCGGACCTCGCGGGTTGTACGCCAAACACTGGATGGCGTCCGCGTGGCTGTACCGCAAGAAGCCACCTCCGGCGTTGGTCCAGATGATCACGGTCTTGTCCGCCGCCCCGGAAGCGAAGTGTTTGCCATCCAAGGCGTAGGACACGGCGTACACCGCGTCCTTATGGCCTTTCAGCGAGTGCAGCAGGTCGCCATCGGAGGCGTTGTAAACGAGCACCCTGCTGCCGACTCCGGCGACGAGTTGGGTGCCGTCGGGGCTGTGCGCCAGAGAGTGGCACACGCTCCGCACGCCATCGCGCTCGGGAGGCATGTCCGTCCACGCCACCGAGGTGCGCATCGTGCCGCGAGTTCCACGCCTCCGCGGCCTAACCCTCGCGCGCGCGCCCCTGGTCTGGGCGCCGGATCTGCTGGTCAACAACGGACTTCTTTTTGTACGTCTCCGATTTGGAGGAGCTTTTTCTGGATTCATCAATCCAGAGGGTTGTCACCGGCGACCGAAAAGGAGTTTGCCCGTCGTGGGTTTCGGCTTGGAAATCGCGTCGAAACTCACGGGGAAGGACTTGAGATCTCTTGCTTACATGTACTTACTTTCTTTCTTGCATTAAAAACATGGTCAAACCATTGCAAAACAGTCTTCCGCGAAAACAGTCTTCCCGAAAAGCGATGGAGACTAAATGAACAAGC
>Ga0209711_10004992_pt1 | contig 10471 bp, 10 predicted proteins | sample ArcticOcean_MG_C_7_FD_187441 | JGI IMG/M metagenome (GOLD analysis project Ga0209711, IMG submission 187441) | Marine microbial communities from western Arctic Ocean - ArcticOcean_MG_CB11_88 (SPAdes) (version 2) | ecosystem: Environmental > Aquatic > Marine > Oceanic | place: Arctic Ocean... | reverse complement strand
TGGAAATAATATTAGCTGGGCTGATTTGTTTATTCTGGCTGGAAATGTAGCTTATGAAAGTATGGGGCTTAAAACGTTTGGTTTTTCTTATGGAAGAGCAGATATATGGCATCCAGAAAAAGATATCTATTGGGGTTCTGAAAAAGAATTTTTAGCACCTAGTGAAGAGCGTTATTCCAACCTTAATGATGCCTCTACATTAGAACAACCACTAGGAGCTACTCATATGGGCTTAATTTATGTAAATCCTGAGGGCGTTAATGGAAAACCTGATCCTTTGAAAACTGCCCTTCACGTCAGAGAAACTTTTGCTAGAATGGCTATGAATGATGAAGAAACCGTTGCGCTTGCTGCTGGTGGTCACACCGTAGGGAAAGCCCATGGAAATGGAGATGATAGTGTTTTAGGTCCTGAACCTGAAGGAGCTAGTATTGAAAATCAAGGGTTTGGTTGGATTAATCCAAAAGGAAAAGGAAATGCAGCTGATACAGTAACAAGCGGTTTGGAAGGAGCATGGACAACTTATCCAACAAAATGGGATAATGGTTATTTCGATATGCTTTTTAATCACGAATGGGAATTAAGAAAAAGCCCAGCTGGCGCATGGCAATGGGAACCTATTGGTATTGATGAAAACAAAAAACCTGTTGACGCAAATAATCCTGAAGTCAGACAAAATCCAATAATGACTGATGCTGATATGGCGATGAAAGAAGATCCTATATACAGAGAAATTTCCTTGAAATTTAAAGATGACCAAGAATATTTTTCTGAAACATTTGCTAGAGCTTGGTTTAAATTAACTCACAGAGATATGGGTTCAAAAAGCAGATATATTGGACCAAACTTTCCTTCTGAAGAATTGATATGGCAAGATCCAATTCCTGTTGGAAAATTAGATTATAATGTTGAGGATGTAAAAACTAAAATTTCAGAATCAGAGCTTTCTATTTCTGATCGTATTACATTGGCCTGGGATAGTGCTAGGACCTTTAGAGGTTCAGATTTAAGAGGAGGAGCAAATGGAGCAAGAATTAGATTATCTCCACAAAATAATTGGGAAGGAAATGAACCTGCACGTTTAGCTAAAACTTTATCTGTATTAGAACCAATTGCTTCTGAATTTGGAATTAGTTTAGCAGACACTATTATTATGGCCGGAAACTCCGCTGTTGAAGAAGCTGCGAAAGCTGCTGGATATAATGTTGACGTACCATTTAAAGCAGGTAGAGGTGATGCTTCTCAAGAAATGACAGATGAGAATTCTTTTAATAACCTCGAACCATTAGCTGATGGCTATAGAAATTGGATTAAGGAAGGATATTCAAATAATGCTGAGGAAATGATGCTAGATAGGACTCAATTATTAGGTTTAACAGCACCTGAAATGACTGTTCTTGTTGGTGGAATGAGAGTTTTAGGCACTAATTATAAAGGAAGTGGTGATGGTGTTTTCACAAATCAATCAGGTGTTTTATCAAATGATTTTTTTGTCAATTTAATTGATATGAATAATAAATGGAGTGTTGCCGAAAACAATAAATATGAAATAATTGACAGAAGATCAGGGGATATTAAGTGGACTGCATCTGCAGTTGATCTAATCTTTGGATCTAATTCAATACTTCGTTCCTATTCTGAGGTTTATGCTCAAGATGATAACAAAGAAAAATTTGTAAATGATTTTATTTCAGCATGGTCTAAAGTCATGAATCTTGATCGATTTTAACCTTTTAATATGGTAAATTTAAATGAACAACTACTCTTACATATTAGACAATCCTTCTCTTGATTTTAAAAAAAATATAAAAAAAATTGAGAAAATTTTATCAAATGAAATTTTAGTTAAAGTAGATTACTGTGGTATTTGTCATAGTGATTTACATATGGCTTTAAACGACTGGGGGATGACTACTTTCCCTTTTGTTGGAGGACATGAAGTTGTTGGAAAAATAGTAGAAATTGGTGACCAGGTAAAAGACATTAAGACTGGGGATGTGATTGGTATAGGTTGGCAATCTAAAAGCTGTAATAGTTGTGAAATGTGCGAGTCAGATCATGATAATTTATGTTCCTCTTCAACTCAAACAATTGTAGGGAGAGATGGTGGTTTTGCAAATTATATAAAGGTAGACAGTTCTTATGCTTTTAAAATCCCAGAAGCTTTGAAGCCTGAACTAGCAGCTCCTTTAATGTGCGCTGGAATTACTGTTTACTCTCCATTGTCAAAATATGCAAAAAAAGGAATGAATATAGCGATTGTCGGTATTGGAGGGCTAGGTCATTTAGCAGTATTAACGGCTAAAGCTATGGGCTGTAATGTAACAGCTATCTCTCATTCAGATTCTAAAAAAGATTTTGCATTAAGTTTGGGAGCAGATAATTTTATAAATAGTTCTAATGGTGATGACTTAGCGCAGGCAATTGGATCATTTGATTTTATTCTTTCAACAGTTTCATCAAATATTGATTGGACAGCTTATATTAATGCACTAAAGCCGTTAGGCTGTTTGTGTTTTGTTGGAATATCAACTGAAACTATGAATATCTCTAATTTACAATTAGTAATGGGTGAGAAAAAACTGGTAGGTAGTGCAATTGGAGGTAAAAAGAAAATAGCAGAAATGTTAAATTTCATGGCGACTAACAATGTTAAGCCTATAATAGAATTGTTTGATATTACTGAAATTAAAAAAGCTTTTAAAAAACTTGAAAATAATGAATTAAGATTTAGAGCAGTTTTAAAATTTTAAATTATTTTCTCGAGTTTAATTTTGCTAGTAGCCTTAGAATTTCTAAATACAACCAAACGAGTGTAACTAAAAGTCCAAAAGCACCATACCACTCCATGTATTTCGGTGCTCCTTTTTCTGCTCCTTCTTCAATAAAATCAAAATCTAATACTAAATTTAGCGAAGCAATAATTACAACAACTAAACTGAATCCAATACTCATAAGCGAACCATTAGTTGGATTCATAACTGAGAATCCAGCACCAAAAAAACTTGCAACGAATGAAAACAAATACACTAATGCGATTCCTCCAGTAGCTGCAAATACTCCTAATTTGAAATTTTCTGTAGCTTTAATTACTCCAGACCTGTATGCAAAAAGTAATGAAAGTAAAATGGAAACAGTAATCATTATAGCGTTAAATACGATACCATCATATAATTGACTGTATTTAAAAGAAATACCACCCAATAATAGTCCTTGAAAAATAGCATAAATAGGAACTGTAATTGGAGCCCATGTTTTTTTAAAAATTGTAATTAAAGCAACTATAAAGCCGCCAACTCCTCCGATAATAGTTAAAAAAAACATCTCTTCTGAAAATGAAAAATAACCAGCCGCCAATAATAAGATTAATGAAACGGCTGTCTTATCAACTGTTCCTTTAATAGTCATAACATTATCTTTTAATAAAGCGCCCTGATTTCTTTGGGTTGTATTTTTAAAAGTTTTAGAACTTAAAGCTGGATTTCCTGACCTAAATGACAAATGTCTACTTCTCATATATATTATTTTCGACAAATTTATATAAAAATTAGTTATTCATTTATGTTAAATTGTAAACTTATAATACATTAAAAAATAAACAGACTATGGAATATAAAGCACTAAACTTAAAAAATAAATTCAATCTTTTTAATGATAAATGGTCTCCTAAAGTAATAGCTGAAATAAATAATTATCAGTTTAAATTAGCAAAGTTGAAAGGAGATTTTCAGTGGCATAGTCACAAAGATTCTGATGAAGCCTTTTTGGTTATTGAAGGAGATTTACGAATTGATTTTAAAGATGGTTATGTTAATCTATCTAAGGGGGAAATGTATGTAGTTCCCAAAGGAATTGAACATAAGCCAAGCGCTAGTGAAGAAGTCGAAATAATGTTAATTGAGCCTAAAGGAATTGTGAATACTGGAGATTTAGCGCCAAATAATTTAACAGCAAAAAATGACATTTGGATTTAATTTTTATTTAAAATAAGTTTTTTTGTTAGATAATCGAATCTTAGGTAGAGCATAATTGCAGCTGAAAAAAGTCCAACAAACAAGCCTATCCATATTCCAACACTTTTTAATGGAGTATAAAGACCCAAATAAAAACATACTGGAAATCCAATAATCCAGTATGCTATAAAAGTTATAAGCGCAGGAATTTTAACATCTTGTAACCCTCTTAAAGCGCCTAAAATTACAACTTGTAGCCCATCAAATATTTGAAACAACGCTGCAACAAGCAATATTTTAGAAGCAATAAGTATGACTTCCGCATTATCAATAGTATTTAATAAATCTGAGTCGCCAAGATAAACTGTTGGAAGCCAAGTTCTGAAAATAATAAATAAAGAAGCAAATACAATTTCAATTAGTAAGGTTAGCAAAAGAATTGAAAACGCAATTCGTCTAAGTGAAACAAAATCAGACAATCCTTTTTGATTTCCAACTCTAACCATAGCAGCTACCCCTAGCCCTATACCTACCATAAAGGTCATGCTTGATAAATTTAGCGCTATTTGATTTGCAGCTTGAGGATTTTTACCAAGCATTCCACTTAACCAAATAGCAGAGACGAATATAGCTACTTCAAAAAACATTTGTAATGCTGAAGGGAATCCAAGGTTTGCAATTTTATTAATTATGGAACTTTTAATGTTCCTAAAGTTTAAGTTGGTGATGTATGGTTTAAATTTATCTTTTGATTTGAAAATTATCCATAAAAAAATCACCATTACAACCCTTGAAACTAAAGTCCCTATTGCTGCACCTGTTATTCCAAGTTTTGGAAATCCAAATGTCCCAAAAATCAATAAATAGTTTAGAGCGATATTAATTATGTTGGCTAATATTGTTGCATACATAGGATATTTTGTGTTTGACAGGCCATCTGAGAATTGCTTCATAGCTTGAAAAATAATTAAAGGAATTAAAGAGAGAGCTACATAATTTAAATAAGGAATTGCTAATTCAACAACTTCTTTGGGTTGCTCCATATAGTACATTACAGGCTTTAACAGTAAGATAATTCCAAATAAGATTACACTTAGAATAGTACAAAGCAATAATCCATGAATAAAAACATTTTTACCTTCTTTTATGTTATTTGAAGAATCAGCTTCTGCAACAAGAGGAGTTATTGCTGTAGAAAATCCTATACCTAAAGACATCCCAATAAAAACAAAGCTATTTCCTAGTGACACTGCAGCTAGCTCAGCTGTCCCCAACTGTCCAACCATTACATTGTCAGCAAAAGCTACAAAAGTATGCCCAAGCATGCCCAACATTACTGGGAAGGAAAGTTTTAGATTGTAGCGAAATTCTTTTGTGTAATTGCTTAACAATTTTTTAATTTTCAACAAATGTAAGTTAGATATTATTAGTATTTTAATAAAATAATCTTGTATTAATTAAAACACTTAAGCTATATGAAAAACAATCTTTCAAGAGTAATTCAAGGTTGTATGAATTGGGGGCAGTGGGGGAGTAAATTAACTGCAGACGAGATGGAATCTTTGATACATCATAATTTAGAAATCGGAATATCTTCATTTGACCATGCAGATATATACGGAGATTATACTACAGAGCAAGAATTTGGAAGGGCTTTTTCTAATTCAGGAATTAATAGAGAGTCTATACAGCTAATTTCTAAATGTGGAATTCAATATGTTGGAAAAACAAGAGATAACAAATTAAAACATTATCAATACGATGCGGAATATATTATTTATAGCGCTGAAAAATCTATAAAAGATTTAAAAGCAGATTACTTAGACGTTTTTCTTTTGCATCGACCAAGTCCTTTGATGCACCCTGATGAAATTAGTAAAGCAGTAGAGGTTTTATTAAATCATGGAAAAATAAAATCTTTTGGGGTGTCAAATTTTACAAATAGCCAGTATGAACTGATTTCAAATAAATCTGAATTATATGTAAATCAAATTGAGTTCTCACTTACACACAATAATCCTCTTTTTGATTCATCGTTGGATCATATGATGACTAACAAAATCATGCCAATGGCATGGAGTCCATTAGGGGGTATATTCAAGAATGATAATTCAAAAAATCAGAGAATACACTTACTCTTAGACGAACTAGCCATTAAATATAAAGCTAGTAAAGATCAGTTATTACTATCATGGATATTAAAGCATCCCTCAAAAATTTATCCTGTTATTGGTACTGTAAAAAAAGAAAGGATTAAAGCTTCTTTTGAATCTCAAAAAATTGAGTTAAGTGAAGTAGACTGGTTTAGAATGCTAGAAGAAAGTCTAGGTCATAAATTACCATAAACTTTTAATTATTCATTTTTTGGTTTATTTAATCATTTTTTATCACTTTTTAATCATTTTCAACTGTTTTTTATCACTTTTGGATCATTTTTTACTATTTTTGATCATGAATTAATTATTTATTTTTTACTGTTTTAATCATGTATTAATTATTCATTTTTTGCTATTTTTTATCACTTTTTAACCATTTTTTGCTATTTTTTATCACTTTTTGATCACTTTTTGATCATTTTTTGATCATTTTTTACTGTTTTTGATCATGTATTGATTTTAATTTCTTGGCATATGTATAGTTGAGTTTTATATGGTATAGAAAAAAACAATCTAGTTGTCTTTTTGAAAAAATATTTTTTCTTCAATTGATTTCCAAAGTAATAAGGAAGCTGTTGTTTTGTGTGGACTCCAACTTTTTTTTAAAGTATCTAATTTTTTATTTGATAAATTATTAATATTATAATTAACCTTAATACTATTGATTAATGCTAAATCTCCATTTGAAAATATATTTTTTCTAAAAAGAATAAAGATTAAAAACATTTCTGCAGTCCACTTTCCTATTCCTTTAATTTTTGTCAACTCTTTAGTTACTTCAGAATCAGTAAAATCTTTATAATTTAAATTGTTTTTTAAAAAGTAATCGTAAACATTTTTAATATATTCCACTTTTTTAAATGAGATTCCAATTGACTGAAGATTTTTATTGCTTGTTTTCAACACATCTTGATGGGATAATCCTTTAATAAGATTGTTAAATCTTTTTTTTATAGTAATAGCTGCTTTAAAGCTCACTTGTTGTTCAATTATTAGTTGTGAAATGGCTTTTGCTAAGTCTTCTTCATGCCTATCTTCAATGGATATTTTATCACCAATTTTTTTTATTAAATAAGACATAACAGGATCTCTATTAAGATGCTCAAAAGATTCTTTAAATGAATTCATAAAAATTATTTCTTGTCGTGTGTGTCATAAAGGTAAAGAGGAAGTGCCAATGAAAAGCCAACAATAAATAGACAAACGATATATTTAATAGGGTTTATTTTTTTCGATTTAAATTGATAAATTAAAAAAACAAGAAATGTACTTGCAGCAACACTTAAATCCATGGAAATCATTGAAACTGGATGAGAGGAGTAAAATATTTCATCCCAAAAACCATTCATAGACCATTGATTTTGATTAAGAAATTTTATCAAATGGTAATAAGGTAAGGCTAAACCTAAAACGCACATTACTAAATATATTTTTTTCATTGTAAATGTATGTTTTGAATTATTATTTTTTCTTTGAAAACTCTAATATTTTCTTTTTTATTTTATTAATTCTCATTTTTCTAAATTCAACTTTCTCCATGTTCCCGCTTATTTCTGTTCTGGATATTCTTTTTTTAAGTTGATTAATTTTGTGACCTAATTTGGAGATTTGATTTTTATCTAATTTATTCATGATTTAAAAATTAAATGTTGTCTTCTAAAGTTAGTAAAACAATTTAAGAAAACATCAGTGTTTAAATATTTAGGGAAGATTACTTTATTATGTATTTTGAACTATACAATCTACCAATCTAGCCCCTAAGTTGGCAGTGCTATCATCAATATCAAAATCTGGATTTAGTTCCGCAATATCACAGGAAATTACTTTTTTACTTTTGAATAAAAACTCTAAAACTTTATATACAAAGTTAGGGCTAAAACCAAGCGGTGAAGGAGCGCTTACACCAGGTGCAAAAGCAGATGAAAATCCATCTAAATCTATAGTTATGTATAGATAGTCTGCTTTTTTAACGAAGGCAGTAAGTCTATTTTTTAAGACTGTGCTAAAAGTCTCACAATCTAAATTTGAAACATAAGACACTTCATTTTTTTTTGCAATTTCAAATAATTCTTTAGTATTGGATTGTTGTTGAATTCCGATTGCAAAATAGGTTGTAGTTTTGTTTTCGCTTAAAATTTGATAGAAAGGAGTTCCTGAATTTGGTTGAGTTTCAGCAGCTCTTAAATCAAAATGTGCATCAAAATTTATAATTCCTATTTTGTTTTTTGTTGAGTTTTTAAGCGCATCCTTAACACCGTTAAAATTAGCATAAGCAATATCATGACCACCTCCAATGGCAATAGGAAAAATGGTGTTTTTAATTAAGGTGCTAATGCTTTTAGATAATGCTCTCTGGCAATCTTCTAAATAATCATCAATACAAACCACATCTCCAAAATCTATAATTTTTTTATTTTTGAAATGAACCGGAAGTTTTCCTAATTTATTACGAATGATTTTTGGTCCTTTTCGCGCACCAATTCTACCTTGATTTCTTTGCACACCTGCATCGCAAACATACCCAATGATACCAATAGTAGAGGTGGTTTTGTTTTGTATTTTTTCAACACTAGAGACCGTTAATTCTTGATTCCAATATTGATTTTTAAGTTTAGACTCTCTTACTGAATAATACTTTTTATTTCCAGCTTGATAAACAACCTTTAAGCCTTTAAAAAAATTCATTTTTTGTATTTTATTTCTTCTCCTTTTAAAAACACTTTTTCAATGCAAGAATTTCCAAAAGAATATGGAATAAAGTTATAAGAAGGGATTTTTTTCGTTAAAATTAAATTTGCTAATTTACCTTTTGTTATAGAACCTACTTTACTATATAAATTCATTGCATATGCTCCGTTAATTGTTGCAGCGTTTATGGCTTCCTTAGGCGTCATTTGCATTTTTATACAAGCAGCAGCAACTACGAAATTCATATTCCCAGAAGGAGTTGAGCCCGGATTATAATCTGAAGCTAAAGCCAATGGCAAACCTTCATCTATCATTTTTCTTGCGGGTGTATATTGAATGTTTAAAAAATAGGAACAGCTTGGTAACGCAACCGGCATTGTTTTTGTACCTTTTAAAGCTTCAATATCTTCGCTTCTCATTTCTTCTAAATGATCTACCGACAAAACATTATTTGCAATTCCGGCTTGTATTCCTCCAATCGCAGTAAATTGATTTACATGAATTTTACCAGCCAATCCCTGTTTTAATCCAGCTTGTAAAAGTTGCTCTGTATCAGCAACAGAATAATAGTCTTTTTCACAAAAAACATCAATAAAATCTGCTAAATTTTCTTTTTTTATTTCCGGGAGGATATCATCAATCAGCATTTTTAGATAACCACTTTTGTTGTTTTTATATTCGAAAGGTACTGTATGTGCACCTAAAAAAGTAGCTTTTATTTCAATAGGGTACTTTTCTTTTAATTTTTTGATAACGCGAAGCATTTTAAGCTCATCGTTCTTAGTTAATCCGTAACCAGATTTAATTTCTACAGCTCCAGTTCCTAAGTGTATAATTTCTTCTAAACGCACTTTACTTTGACTGTATAGAGCAGCCTCTGAAGTTGTTTGTAATTTTTTAGCAGAGTTTAAAATTCCACCGCCATTATCTGCAATTTCCTTATAAGAAAGCCCGTTAATTCTATCTACGAATTCACCTTCTCTATTACCTGCATACACGATATGAGTGTGAGAATCGCACCAAGAAGGTAATATCATTTTTCCGGAAGCGTCAATAATTTTTAATTCAGTTTTCGGACAATTTTCCATCACACCAAAATTTGAAATCAATCCATTTTCCACTAATAAAAAAGCATTTTTAATGGTAGGTAAAATATTCATCTCTTTCCCAGAAAGAAAATCGACAGTAATTTCTCTAACCTGAACTAATTCTTTGATGTTTTTAAAAAGTACGTTCATTAAAACAAGTCTTTTAATATAGTTTCTTTTACCAAGTTAGGTAAAGTGATTTTTAAATTAGGAGTTCTCGCCATTTCTCTTTTAATGGCAAATATAGCTTCATTATTTCTTGCCCAACTTCTTCTAGCAATTCCATTGTTCACATCGTATAAAAGCATGTTTTTCAGCTTTTTTTCAGATTCCTTAGTTCCGTCTAATAACATTCCAAAACCTCCGTTTATGACTTCCCCCCATCCAACTCCACCCCCATTGTGAATAGAAACCCAAGTTGCCCCTCTAAAACTATCTCCGATGACATTATGAATAGACATGTCTGCTGTGAATTTACTTCCGTCATAGATATTAGAAGTTTCTCTAAAAGGAGAATCTGTTCCGCTAACATCATGATGATCTCTACCTAAAATAATAGGACCAATTTCGCCTTTTGCAATTGAAT
>Ga0209711_10004985_pt1 | contig 10479 bp, 9 predicted proteins | sample ArcticOcean_MG_C_7_FD_187441 | JGI IMG/M metagenome (GOLD analysis project Ga0209711, IMG submission 187441) | Marine microbial communities from western Arctic Ocean - ArcticOcean_MG_CB11_88 (SPAdes) (version 2) | ecosystem: Environmental > Aquatic > Marine > Oceanic | place: Arctic Ocean... | reverse complement strand
TTGATCGTGCTGTCAATTGTATCAACTTTAACAATGAGCCTGAACTATGGAATTGATTTCAAGGGCGGCACGACCATTCGTGCGGAAAGTAGTACTGCGGTTTATATTGCCGACTACCGGGCTGCGATTGAGCCTTTGGGGCTTGGTGACATTTCGATTGCGGAAGTCTTTGATCCATCTTTTCGGGATGATCAATACGTTGCGCAAATCCGTATCCAGGCCCAAGAGGGCCAGGAATCAGTAGCCTCAGATATAGTGTTGCGGGTTGAAGCCGCTTTGCAGGCCGTGGCTCCCGGGATTAGCTTTCCATCAGTTGAATCTGTTGGACCAAAGGTTTCTGGTGAGTTGATACAATCAGCAGCTTTGGCGGTTGTGATAGCAATCACCGTGGTACTGATTTATATTTGGCTTCGCTTTGAATGGCAATTTGCAATAGGGGCTGTTGGCGCTTTGGTGCATGATATCATTCTAACAATTGGCGTGTTCTCTGCCTTGCAAATCAAATTTGATCTGGCAATTATTGCGGCACTTCTTACGATTGTGGGTTACTCTCTTAATGATACGGTTGTGGTGTTTGACCGTGTGCGTGAAAATCTGCGCCGTTATAAGAAAAAAGATCTAACCGAAGTGTTAAACCTGTCCATAAATGAAACACTGAGCCGGACAGTGATGACTTCGGTCACAACGCTACTGGCATTAGTATCTTTGTTTATACTCGGGGGCGATGTAATACGTGGTTTTGTATTTGCCATGATCTGGGGTGTTCTCGTTGGTACATATTCGTCTGTGTTCGTCGCAAGTTCAACATTGCTGCACCTTGGTGTAAAACGTGATTGGTCTAAGCCTAGTAACACCGATGGCAATCAATTTGCCAATATTGATGCGTAAATGCAGCTAAGCGAGATCAGCTTTGATAACGGCCAGCCAGTAGATGGCTATGGACCAAATTTTTTTCGAATTGCCGGTAAAGTTTTTGAGGGTAAAGTCGCCTTGCTACCGGAGTCATGTGGCCCATGGTTAGGCTTTGATGATCCAGCACCCTTTGTAGATGTAGCGAAAGATCTTGATGTGTTGCTGGTGGGGATGGGGGCAAATATAGCCCATATACCTGCAGGTTTTCTTGCCGCTTTGGAAGAGGCAGATATCGGGGTTGAGATTATGAATTCACCGACCGCATGCCGGACATATAATGTTTTACTATCTGAGGGCCGCCGCATTGGCTTAGCCTTATTGCCGGTATAGCTTATGTTAAAGGTCTCAAACCTAAGCGTTGTACGGGGTGGGATATCTCTTTTGCAGGATGTGACTTTCGAGGTGCAAGCTGGTCAGGCGCTAGTGTTGCGTGGCCCCAATGGTATTGGAAAAACCAGCCTGCTGCGCTGCATTTCAGGACTACAAACGCCAACATCGGGGGAAATCTCTGCACCAGAAAGTGTGGCCTATGCGGCTCATGCGGATGGACTTAAGGGACAGTTGAGCGTGCTGGAAAACCTTAAGTTTTGGGCTGATATCTATGGCGGGCGCGGCCCTGAGGCTGCGCTGGTGGCTTATGACCTTGAAGATCTTGCGCAGCGGCCAACGGCAAACCTGTCTGCGGGCCAAAAGCGTAGGCTGGGATTAGCACGCATGTTGGTCACGGGCTGCGCGCTTTGGGTGATGGATGAGCCTACCGTGTCTTTGGACGCTCAGAATGTGACTAAGTTTTGCACTGTGCTGCAAGCGCATTTGCAAGCTGGTGGTGGCGCTGTTCTCACTACGCATATTGATTTGGAGTTGTCAGCGGAGAGTTTGGATCTGACGGGCAATATCGCAACGGCACAAATTTCATCTTCCGCATTTGAGGAGGCGTTGGAATGATCCAGCTCTTCACGCGTGATATCGGTCTTGCTGTACGATCTGGCGGTGGTTTCGGGCTGGCTTTGATATTCTTTTTGATTGTGGTGGTGTTAATTCCCTTTGCATTGGGTCCGGATCAGTCCACTTTGGCTTTGGTGGCCCCCGGTGTCCTGTGGCTTGGGGCCTTATTGGCCTGCTTGCTGTCGCTGGATCGAATATTTGGGCTAGACTATGAGGATGGCTCTTTAGACCTTCTGGCCACGTCGCCATTGCCGCTAGAGTCGGTCTACATCGCGAAGGCCGCGGCCCATTGGTTGACCACAGGTCTGCCCTTGGCGCTCGCGGCGCCTTTGCTGGGGATTTTGCTGAACCTGAGCTTTGAATCGGGTAAGGTACTGTGTTTTTCTCTGTTGCTAGGCACCCCCGCATTGAGCTTGATCGGGGCTTTTGGGGCCACCCTGACACTTGGGGTTAAGCGCGGGGGCCTGTTGCTGTCGCTTCTGGTGCTGCCGCTCTATGTACCAACTTTAATTTTCGGTGCCCAGGCTGTACATTCAGCGTCATTAGGGCAGACTTTCGATATACCCTTGGTTCTCATTTTAGCGATATCCTTAGGAGCTGCGGCGATTTTGCCCTTTGCCTCTGGCGTTGCACTGCGGGTCAATCTTCGGTGAACTAGCTACCGCGTTGCGTAAATTAGGTATAGGATTAGACTTATGAACTCGACTTCAACAACAAAGCGTCTTTGGGATGCATTTTGGCAATTGGCCAACCCTAAGGTGTTTATGGGCTGGTCGGGCCGGTGGTTGCCTTGGCTTGTGGGGCTTACAGTTCTGTTTTTGGCTTCTGGGTTGATCTGGGGCTTCTTTTTCACCCCTGATGATATGCGTCAAGGTTCGACTGTAAAAATCATTTATCTGCATGTTCCGGCGGCATTGATAGCGATCAACGGCTATCTGCTTATGTTTGTCGGCTCTCTGGTGTGGTTGATCCGGCGTCAACATGTTTCGGTTCTGGCGGCGAAGGCTGCCGCACCAGTGGGTATGACCATGACTTTAATCGCCTTGGGCACGGGAGCAATTTGGGGTCAGCCGATGTGGGGTACTTATTGGGTTTGGGACCCGCGGTTGACCAGCTTTTTGATCCTGTTTTTATTCTATGCCGGATATATAGCACTTTGGGCCGCGATTGACGATGATGATACCGCGGCTGATCTGACCTCTATTTTGGCACTTGTAGGCTTGGTATTTGCCCTGCTGAGTCGCTACGCGGTGTTGTTTTGGAACCAGGGCCTGCATCAGGGGACGACGGTCACTTTTGTAGATGGCGCGAAGCAAGAGAACATTTCGAATGTATTTTTTAAGCCGCTCTTGCTGTCGATGGTGGGGTTTGGCCTGTTGTTTCTGACACTGTTGCTAATTGGTACACGTTCTGAATTGCGGGCGCGGCGGCTTAAGGTTTTGGAAGCGCGGGAGCGGATGCAATGATACCAGATTTAGGAAAATACGCTGTTGAAGTGATGGGCGCATATGGGATGAGTTTTTTGGCCTTGGTGCTTGTATGTTTTGTCTACATCCGGCGCAGTCGATCCGTGAAACGTGCGCTAATCGCTGCGGAGGCGGGCAAAGGTGCGTAAACTACTTCTTGGCTTGCCAATATTGTTGTTTACAATTTTTGCGGGTCTTGCCTTTGTTGGTATGCAGCGTGAAGATCCCAATGCATTGCCCAGCATGGCTACAGGACAATCTGCCCCAAAGGTGCAATTGCAGCCACTTGAGGGAAATGTGCCCTTCGCGCAAAATGATCTATCAAGTGGGGGGGTGAAGCTGGTGAACTTTTGGGCCAGCTGGTGTGCGCCGTGCCGAGCGGAGCATCCGACATTGATCGATCTGTCTCAACAAGGCATTCCGGTTTATGGGGTTAATTACAAGGATGATCCGGCAAACGCCATTGCGTTTTTGAATGAATTGGGAAACCCCTATACCTTGGCCGGTTCTGATCCAGAAGCTAGAATGGCGTTGGATTGGGGCGTTTATGGCCTGCCTGAGACTTTTATTTTGGGACCGGACGGCACTGTTTTGCTGCGTGTGACGGGGCCTTTGACCCAACGAAATTTAAAAACTCGGGTTTTGCCTGCTATAAAAGAGGCAGGGCTGAGTTTTCCGTAATTTGATATCTACTGAGATAGAAACGTGAGAAAGGCCCCGGTTCCCCGAGGCCTTTTTATATGTTCACGATTTAGATTCGGTCGCGAGGTTGCGCAGTACGTAATGCAGCACGCCGCCGTTTTCGATATAATCGATCTCAACTTCGGTATCTATCCGACATTTCAGGGTGATATTGTACACAGATCCATCCGCCATTGTGATCTCCGCTGGCACCTCCTGCAACGGTTTAACGCCTTCAAGACCCATTATTGAGATGGTTTCATCACCCTTCAGGCCAAGTGTTTTACGGCTATCGCCGTCGGTGAACTCAAATGGGATGACGCCCATGCCGACAAGGTTTGAGCGGTGGATCCGCTCAAAGCTCTCAGCGATGACAGCTTTCACACCCAAAAGCGCTGTGCCTTTGGCCGCCCAATCACGGCTGGAGCCTGCTCCATATTGTTCACCCCCAAAGATCACCATGGGGGTGCCTTCGGCTTGATAGGCCATAGCGGCATCATAAATTGCCATTTGACTGCCATTCGGCCCCAATGTGTAGCCGCCTTCAACCCCGTCGAGCATCTCGTTCTTGATGCGGATGTTGGCGAATGTGCCCCGCATCATCACTTCGTGGTTTCCACGACGTGAGCCGTAGGAGTTAAAGTCCCGCGGGCTTACTTGGTGGTTAATCAAATATTGTCCAGCAGGAGTGGTCTCTTTAAACGAGCCTGCCGGAGAAATATGGTCGGTGGTGATCATATCGCCTAAGATGGCCATAACTTTGGCATTCTTAAGATTTGCGATCTTATGAGTTTCCATGGTAATATCTTGAAAATAAGGAGGATTTTGTACATAGGTAGAGGAAGTAGGCCAATCGTAGGTTTTTTGATTGGTGACTTCAACGGCCTGCCATTTCTCGTCGCCTTTGAACACATCGGCATATTTTGACAAGAAGGCTTCACGGGTCACGGTGGCTTTAACTATTTCAGCGACTTCCTGCGTGGTAGGCCAGATATCTTTCAAATAGACGTCATTTCCATCACGGTCTTGGCCGATCACATCGCTGGCCAAATTAATATCCAAAGTCCCAGCCAGAGCATAGGCAACAACCAGAGGAGGAGAGGCCAGATAGTTGGCGCGTACATCGGGAGAGATGCGGCCCTCGAAGTTGCGGTTGCCGGACAATACCGCCGTTGCCACGAGATCGCCTTCAGAGATTGCGGCTGAAATTTCAGACTGAAGCGGGCCGGAGTTACCTATGCAGGTAGCGCAGCCGTAACCGACAAGATTGAACCCAACCGCGTCTAGATCTTTTTGCAGATCAGCCGCCTCGAGATATGCTGATACCACTTGTGAGCCCGGGGCCAGCGATGTCTTTACCCAAGGCTTCCGGTTCATGCCCAAAGCTGCGGCTTTGCGAGCTACAAGGCCCGCACCGATCATTACATAGGGATTGGATGTATTGGTGCAGGATGTGATGGAGGCAATCACAACTTTGCCTGATTCCATCGTGTAGTCTTCGCCTGCGACCGCCACTTCTTTGCCCATTGGACGTTTGAAGGTTTCTTCCATCTCACGACGGAAAGCATTTTGGCCTTCGGTTAAAGCTACGAAATCTTGCGGCCGTTTCGGGCCTGAGATTGCTGGCACGATTGTGCCCATGTCGAGGTGCAAGGTGTCTGTATAGATAGGAGCGTAGTCATCGCCGCGCCAGAATCCGTTTTCCTTAGCGTAGGCTTCCACCAAGGCTATGCGCGCTTCGTCACGACCCGTAGCATGTAGGTAGCGAATGGTTTCATCGTCAATCGGAAAAAAGCCGCAAGTTGCACCATACTCTGGAGCCATATTGGCAATTGTTGCGCGGTCCGCGAGGGGTAAGTAATCGAGGCCTGCACCATAGAATTCAACGAATTTTCCAACAACGCCACGGGTTCGCAGCAATTCAACAACTTTGAGAACCAAATCGGTACCGGTTGTGCCTTCCAGCATGGCGCCAGTCAATTCAAAGCCCACGACTTCTGGGATCAGCATTGAAATAGGTTGGCCCAACATGGCCGCTTCAGCTTCAATCCCGCCAACGCCCCAACCTAAAACAGCTGCACCATTTACCATTGTGGTATGGCTGTCTGTACCGACCAAAGTATCAGGGTAGGCCACTTGCTCGCCATGCTGGTCAATGTCGGTCCAAACGGTTTGCGACAAATACTCAAGGTTCACCTGATGACAAATACCAGTTCCTGGAGGCACAACCCTGAAGTTGTTAAAGGCGGATTGGCCCCACTTCAGGAAGGTATACCGTTCCATGTTACGCTCATATTCGCGGTCGACATTCATCTGAAATGCGCGCGGCGTGCCGAATTCATCAATCATGACAGAGTGGTCGATGACCAGATCGACAGGGTTAAGTGGATTAATTTTTTCAGGATCACCACCCAAAGCCACAATACCATCTCGCATAGCAGCCAAATCAACTACAGCGGGCACTCCTGTGAAATCCTGCATCAGTACACGTGCAGGACGGTAAGCAATCTCACGCGGATTTTTTCCACCCTGTATTCCCCATTCGGCGAAGGCTTTTATGTCGTCGACTGAAACAGTTTTACCATCTTCGAACCGAAGCATATTTTCCAGCACCACTTTTAGGGCTGCAGGCAGGCGTGAGAAATCACCTAAGCCCGCAGTTTGTGCTGCTGCTATAGAATAATAAGAGATTTTTGCATCACCTACTGTTAGGGTGCGGCGCGTTTTAGCGCTATCGTGCCCAACTACTACTGTCATGATATATCTCCATATTTAAAACGATATTTAGCGGCTTCTAACAGTAGGCATACCTAGGGTTCAAGGGGATGAATGGCTTTAAGCATACAATCGTATACTGAAATATTAATAATGTCGAGAACATTTCTAATTGGCCGGTTTATGTACCATGCTATTTGTCCGCTTCTGTTTTCCACTTGTGAAGGCCTTGGGAGCCGAAGGCGAGTAAGGCCTTCACAAGTGGTTCGGCTGGTCGGAGCGGTTCACGCAGCCTGTTTTTTGTCATTCTCAATCCCCTTTCCATTGGCATCATAGAGCGCGAGTTTTCTGGGGCCATGAAACACCGCCAACTGGCCATTTGAGTATTCATGGACACGGACACGCGCTTTGACGTAGTGATTTCGGTGGCTATCCGCTGGGATTTGCAGGCAGCGATTTTTATAGCGCACAGTGTTGTCTTTTCCCACAACTCGCTCTTCTTTCACACACAGAATGTCGTTTAGGTCGCCAGCAAACGGTACAAAGGCTGAACCCTCTCCAGAAGGCGTAACCGAAAACCTCTCATTGTGCTTTGGCAGATACTCTTCGGCCAAAAACCGATTGGCCGCTTCCATCGTCGTGATCCCCTTTAGCCTGAGTTCCTGAGGAAGGCGGTTTTGTAGCGTGCCAAACATTCGCTCCGAGCGGCCACGCGCCTCAGGCGAATAGGCAGGTATCAATTCTATGCCCAACTGATTTAATGCCCGCCCAAATTGCGTCGGATTTGCCTTGTCGACCTTGCCGCCTGCCTCAGGTGTATGCCAGTAATGACTGCCTCTATCAGCATAAAGGGAACAAAACAGACCTTTGGCGCGGATGGCATCACCCACACCAAGAAAGCTGCTCATCGTCCCTTCCTCATCGACAAAAATGGCCGAGTAGATCTCGCTAGTGGCGTCATCCATGGTGACAATCAAATCCCACCACTGGCCCGGCACCCATTCGTGGCTCGAACCATCCTGATGTAACATCATGCCGGGGAGTGCGCGACGTGCCCGCTTACGGCGGTGGGCACCACGGCCCGGTGCCTTTCTGATACGACCCCGCGCCTGGAGGGTCAGGCGAACCCAGTTGTAGCTGTGTTTAAACTCGTGCGAGGCCACCAACTTCTCATGGAAATGCTTCGGCGTGAAATCCCAATATTGGGTATCAAACAACGCCAACATCTTCATCACCGTATCCACGCCAACCCGGTTCTGAGGCACTTTTGCTAGACGACGGTCAAAAAGACCATCCGCACCGTCCGCCTCAAAGCGCTTGCCATAGCGGCGAAAGCTCCGTTCCGACATCCCCAGTAAGCTCGCTGCTTCAATCTGGGTCAACTTGCGCGCCTTCGTACGCGCGTAGTATTCTGAAAACTTCATTCGTCTTAGTTCCTGTAATAAAGCTATCCGGCTCATATCGTCCTCCTTACGGGGACTTTAAAACCGGACAGACCGTATGTTACATAAACCGGACATATCCCGTGTTAGCGACATAACGTGAACCTATACACTTGTCAGAACCATAAATTTATAATAGTATAATTGATAACAGGTTTATCAGAATCTTGCAACCTGTGCTGTGGGCGACGATGCCGAACTTCACACCAACACGTGGGCCGGTACCAATACAGTCCGGAGGCGCCGATTGTGTTGCCATAGACCCGCCAAATGGGCATCGCGACTGCTAGTTTTCGATGTTCATGCTGGTTTCTGTGACGATGTGTCTGATCAACCCGCCGGTCGGCGTCTGCCCGTACTTGACCTGTCGGATCGGGAAGATCACAATCGGCGAAATGTGGAAAGAACCGTGCTGGTTTTTTCTGGCGGAACTCGGCGTGCTGGTTTTCTGTGCTATTTCCTGGGGCTATCCATTGGAATTTCGTCGCTAATAGATATCTGAAACAAAAGGATTTTTTTATGAAAATGGATATTCAGGGAAAGGTTGCCCTTGTCACCGGCGCTGCAACCGGCATCGGCAAGGCCTGTGCCCAAACGCTTGCCGAGGGTGGCGCGACAGTCGTGTTTTCGGACCGGGATGCAGAGCGTGTGGAAGCGACAGCAAAGGGTAAGGGCGATTGGCTGGCGATGGACGTCGCCGACAGGTCTGGCATCGAGTCTGGCGTTGCCGAAGTGCTGAAACGAAACGGGCGGATAGATATCCTTGTAAACAATGCCGGCATCGGCGTTAAGGCCGAGGATCGCAAAACGGTGGACAAGTTCCCGGTTGAAGCATGGGACAATATCTTGGCAATCGATTTGACCGGCCTCTTCCTCGTCTCGCGGGCTGTGACGTGTGCGATGAAAGCGCAAGGGTCCGGCGCCATCGTCAACATAGCCTCGACGCTCGGCATAGCTCCAATGCGACTGCAAAGCCCCTACATCGCCGCAAAGGCTGCCGTCATCAATCTGACCAAAGGCATGGCGCTGGAACTGGCGACAGACGGCGTGCGAGTAAATGCTGTCGCGCCAGGTTCGACGGCGACCGAAGCCTGGAATAAATGGATGAACGACCCGTCCGGAGAGGCCGGTCGTTTGCACGACCGGCAGATGGAAACGATTCCAATGAAACGGCCCGGTACTCCGCAGGAAATAGCCAACGGCGTCGCCTTCCTAGTATCGCCCGCTGCGTCCTATATTACCGGCCACACGCTGGTGATCGATGGTGGCTGGACCGCTGGTTATGCCCGCGATTGGTAGCGAGGGAAAATGTTGAGCGTGCACCTTGCATGCAGATATTCAAGTTTGGACTGGCCAGACCGGTACTTTGCCCATTTGGGAATCGTCCGGTGTGCGGATGCCGAGGTTGTACGCAACACAGGTGCCGCATATTCCGCCGATGTCTTGAGGTTTTGGCTGGCCTGGGTTAGGGGTGCATATTCGAGGCATCGTAAATCGGCAACAACCGCGGTTCACGTCCCATTCCGAGCATAAGCGATTAAGAAAAATTTCATGAAAAAGAACGCAGTTACACCACTCAAAGGCGCCTCCGCGGAGCCGCCAGCCGCGACTTCACAGGACGCGTTTAGTATCCTTGCGGGCCAGTCAGTCGACAGTGCCGCGGGGCCGCTTTATCGTCAGATCATCGACATCCTGCGTGCACCCATCGCCGACGGACGCCTGTCGCCGGGCCAACCACTGCCACGCGAGGCCGATCTGGCCAGATTTTTCGGAGTAAGCCTGATCACTGTGCGTCATGCGTTGCGCGATCTTGCAAGCGAAGGCCATGTGCGCAAACAATCGGCCAAGCCCACGATCGTCACTGCGCCACTGCCCAAGGCAAAAAGCAGATTCAACTTCAAGAACATTGAGGCGATCATTGCCTCGACTGCCGACCGCCACATCGAGATTGTCAACTATCGGCAGCGTCAATCGGCACGTGCGTGCGAAGTGTTCGGTCTTGGGCGCTCTAAACGAGTCTGGTGCCTTGAGGCGGTGCTTCATTCCGACAACCTAGCGGTATCGCACAACGTATTCTATTTTCCACCCGCAATTGGCACGAACCTGAAACGCGAGGATTTCGATGATGTTGTTGTGTTCCGCGCCGTCCAGCGCCGATTGGGTATCGAACTGCGCGATGCCCACGTCAGCGTCAGCGCAGACGTAGCCAATACACATCTTGCGGAACGGCTGAAATACAAGGCAGGGGCGCCGATCATGGAGTTGGAGATGATCTACTACAACATGAAAGGTGAGCCGGCGCAGTTGACAATCAATCG
>Ga0209711_10004983_pt1 | contig 10479 bp, 8 predicted proteins | sample ArcticOcean_MG_C_7_FD_187441 | JGI IMG/M metagenome (GOLD analysis project Ga0209711, IMG submission 187441) | Marine microbial communities from western Arctic Ocean - ArcticOcean_MG_CB11_88 (SPAdes) (version 2) | ecosystem: Environmental > Aquatic > Marine > Oceanic | place: Arctic Ocean... | reverse complement strand
TATCTATTACTTGTAATACAATTCTACTCGCGCCATACATATCATTAGAGCTGTGCAATAGAAGTACTCTTTTAGCTGGTTGTTTCATTTAATTATTGACGCTTTTTAAGATAAGTTCTTCGTAATCATTAATAAACTTTTCTCTTGAAAAGGCCATTAACCTTTCTGATCCTTTTTGAATCAAATAAGTTCTTTCAGGTTTTGATAATATTAATTTCGTAAGAGTTTTAAATAATTCAATATGATCTCCAGCATTAAAATGTTTAGCTGCTCCTTCTGCAATTTCTACCATTGCGCCCGCATTAGAAGTTACAACTGGAATTTTCATTGCAAAAGCTTCCAAAATAGGAATACCAAATCCCTCTTCAATTGAGGGAAATACATAAATCAAAGCCTTTTTATATAAAGAGCTTATTTCTCCATTAGATAAATAATCTGTAATCAAAATACTTTTTGACAAGTTATTTGTCGAAATATATTTTTCCAAATCGTTTAGTACTTCTGCATTGCCATTAAGGATTTTTTGTCCTGCAAAAACTAATTTTAAATGTTTATTTTTTTTATCTTCTTTTAACAATTTAAAAGCCTTGACAAGTGTCATTAAATCTTTTCGTTTGTCAAAAGAGCCTACATGTAATAAATAGTCACTGTCTTCCAAATTTAAAGTTTTCAAGATGCTATCATTATGAGTCTTTGATTTTAAAAAACTTTGAAATATAACTATGATTGGAGGAGTCTTTTTAGAAAATGATCTTTCTAACTTCCTTTTAGCATATTTACTTGTAGTTATCAATGATGTATTTCCTCGAAATCCTAAATTTATAAGTTTAATATAATATTTACGCCATAATGCGTTGTAATTTTTAGGATAATCCCAAAATAATGTATCGTGAATAACACTCAACTTCAGTACTCTTAACTGCCATAAAGGAGCAACAAAATCAGGACAAATCAGCACATCTGGTTTGTTCTTTAATATTTTAAGTGGTAATATAACTTGTTTCCAAAGAAAATAATAGAAATGAAAACACCATCTCAATAACCTATTTTTTGGATTTAAAAATTTATGGTTTAGATCCCATTGATCAATATCGTGTGAAAAAAGATATTCAATGTTTATATTTTTAGAATTTTTAGCTCCTGAGACTAGCTCATCAATATAAGTTCTTATCCCAGATAATGCGGACTGATAATAAAAAACATCAACGAAAACTTTAATTTTTTGGGACAAAATATTCTCTTTATTTTAATTAAACGATTATAGTAAAGATACTCATTGGATATTTCTATTTAAAATATTTTTTAAATAATAAGTTTCAATAAATCCAATTAAAAACCAAGAAAGAAAAGCCACAAAAAGATACAATTCTGCATTGGCTGTGAACAAAGGGATAAGTAAACCTATTTTTGTAGCAGCAACCACAAAAGAAATAGATTTTACATGTTGTTTACTTGAGTGCTTGAATACCTTTAAACTATCTCTTATTCCTTTAATCAACATTGAGAAATATATTAAAAGTCCAAGAAATCCCATTTGAACGCCATAAATTAAAAACTGATTTTCACCGCTAATTTTTAAAGTTTGATCAACACCATTGGCGTTACCACTCATGGCTAGACCAATACCCATTGGATTTTGAATCATAGAATTTAAGCCTTCTAACCATTCAAGAAGATGTCCTAAACTTGAAGTGTTTTTAAAATTCAAAGTATCTAAAACAAAGTATTGTGATTCTTTGGAAGAAAAGAAAGAAATATAAATTACCCCAAAAATAACTAAAACCAAAACGATTCGTAATAAGTGGTACTTTTTTTCTAAAAACAAAGTGAAAAACACTATAATTCCAGCTGATATGATTGCGCCTCTTGAATAAGATAAAAAGAAAGACAATGTCACCAGCAGCAACAAGCCTAGATAAGCTAAACGATTACTATTGTATTTTGAATGAAGTAAATAGTTAAGACTCACAGATAAAAACAACAATAATGAAGCTGAAAATTCTAAAGGATTAGAAAAGAAGGCTGCAAAACGTGGAAAACCGCCTTGCCTTTCAAAAGTCCAACTCAAGCCATAGTTTCCTGTTGGAAAAATATCATTCATTACTAAATTAAATCTTCCGAAATCCAAAACACTTTGTAAATGTATTCCGAATATTTTTTCTAACAATGCTAATAAAAAAGACCCAACTGTTAAATAGATTATAAATCTTATGATAAGACGCCACCTTTGTTTATCAATATTAGTATGACGGCCTAAAAAATAAACGATGCCTATTAATAATGTATTTTTTGCATAAATCATTTTTGATAAAAAAGGAGCTCCTCCTAAAGGGATGAGCGTGTAAATAAGGGTCAGTGTCATAAACCCCAAAAATAATTTATCTAATAAAGTAAGTTGCCATTCACGTTCAAGAAACGATTCTTTTTTGCCAAAAATAAAGACAAAAAAGCCTATAATAAAAACAAAATCTTTACTGTATTTTAAAAGATTAATTATAGGTATTAAGTTAAATCCTTTAAAAATAACAAGTTGAAAGGTAGCGTAAAAAGGGAGTGTGAATAAGATATACAATAAAAGGTAATAGGCATCCCCCTCAAAGATTTTTTTTAAAACAAAACCAATAAATCCAATATATAAAATCAATAATATTATTGCAACTACAATCAAACTATGTGTTTTATGTTTTAATTTTTATACCATCAGACACACCGCGCCAGACCATTTTAAATTTTCCAAATCTGAATCTTAAAATAAAATAAATAGAATAGGAAGTTATTTTGAGAATTTGATATATCAAAGATCCTATGCTATTAAAAAAAAAAGTGTGTTTTTTAATTAAATAAATATGATTTCGTACATTTAAGTAATGAGCATAAGGAGATAAATTTCCCTCATTAGAAGTATTATTCTTCTTTGAACTTCCAGATGAATGATGGTAAATAATACTTTTGGGTACTACACCCAATTTATAACCCAGATTTGTCATTCTAATAGACCAATCTACATCTTCAAAATAGGCGAAAAAACGATTATCAAGTAAACCAACTTCATGAATTACTGCTATCTTCACTAAGATACAACAGCCACTAATCCATTCTGTAGATGTGTCAATTTTAAGTTTTGGTTTATAAATCATTCCTTTGAATCTAGTTTTAGACAAACCAAAAAAGGAATTAAACGAACCCCCAGCATTCCATATAGTATTTTTGTTTGGAAAATCTAATATCAGCGGCTGTGTTGCCGCTAAATTTTCATCAAAATTCATGCTTGCTTCAAGATGGGTTAAAAAATTTGGCTTTACTTCTGTGTCGTTATTCAGTAATAATACGTAGTCAAAATTTTGTTTTAAAATAACTTTTAAAGCTATATTATTGGCCCCTGTAAAACCTTCATTTATTTCATTTTGTATATAATTAATGTCAGGGAATTCTAAAGCTATTTTATCACCAGAACCATCTTTGGAACCATTATCTACGAAAAAAATTATTTTATTTTTATAAGTACATGCCTCTAAGCTTTTAAGACAATTAAAAGTCAACTGATAAGTATTCCAATTAATAATGATGATAGCTATTTTAGGCTCTTTCATGCTTATTTTTTATCAAGAGTATTGAATATACAATAAAACTAACAATTTCTGTAATAACAAGTGCGATAGAAAGTCCGTAACCACCATAATAATAACTGCCAATTGTTGCAAAAACTAACATGATGATAGCTGTTATCCAAGTGGCTCTAGTGAGTAAATGTTTTTTTTCGTCTACTAAAATTTTAATCATATTATTAAAATTCAACATACTCAAAAAAGGAATAAAAGCTAGAATTTTTAAAATAGTTTCACTGTAAATAACATAAGAACCTGCCAATAAAAATATTATCCATTTAGACAAAATGATTGCTATCAGCCCCATCCCAAAGGTAACTAACAATCCAATTATAAAAATTCGATTAACATAACTGTTAAATTCAATCTTATCTTTTTCAAAAAGGATAGTTGCTTTTTGCAAAATAGCCTGTGTAAAAAAAACAGGGACCATACGCATTAAAAGGGCTATTTTTTGAGCCAAGGCAAACTCTCCTAAAATAGTATTATTGACAAAACTCGCTAAAATAATTAAGCCACCGTGAATGGAAACATGACCTGCTATAGAAGATATGAAAAATTGGAAGTTTTCAACAAATCTCTTTTTTATATTATGAATACTAACCCAAACCCACTTTATTTTTTCTTTCTTATAAATAATAATCCAGAAAACTATGTAAACCATAAGAGCCGTAAATCCAAATATAAAGTTGACATAAGTCGCGTCTTTTGGTGTTTTTATAAATAACACTATTAGTAGTAAGTAGGCTCCTTTTGCAAAAATATTGACTAAAGAAAACCATTCAATTTTATCATTTCCTTGAAAATAAAACATAGGAAACAAAGCTTGACTAAACAACAGTATTAATGAATAATATAGTAGGGATGCATAAGATTTAAAAAATCCAAAAAAATAAGTCAAGCAAAATAAAATTATCGCCATGCCAATGGCTATTATTATTCTGGTTACTATAATTTCATTGATTAAAGTTTGCTTTTTGGCAGAATCATCTCTAAACAAAGCAACGCGTTTGGGACCATTTAGATGATAGCCATAACTAACTGTGATACTAATTAATAAAACAACTGAAAGGGCTAGATTAACAAGTCCATATTGTGCTTCACCTAATCTATTAAACAAAACACGTGTTGCTAATAAAACAATAAAAATATTAATACATTGATTAATAATTAAATTGAAGAAATTTTTAATGAAAATGCCTTTAAACAATAGTATTTTATTTTAGTGATATCTTAAGATTTAAATAATTAATGTTTTTAAATCTTGATTATTACTCTTCCAATGCTTGTCTGATAATACGTTGTAACGACAATAACAAGACTATTAACATACCTCCACCAAATATTCCTAAAAGAAGTGTATTTAAAAAATTCCAACGGTTATTTTCTAAAGGGAATGAGGGCTTATCAATAATTTGAATAAGAGGTGTTTTATTTCTATGAGTAACTTTTGCCAATTCTAATTGTTTTACAACTACTAGATAAATAGCTTGATTGGCTTGCAGATTGGCCATGGCTTTTTGGTAAGGGACTTTCGCGGTTTTTGCAAGAGGATTTATATTTGGAATATTTTGGTCTATTTCGGCAAGCGCTAAAAAAGACATATCTAAGAGTCGTTTTACACTATCTGTCTGAGTTTGTAATAACTTTAAATTGAGAGCTGTTTTCTTAGTTTCGGTTTTGTAATAAAAGCTATTGACCTTATTAACCAAAACTTCATTAAAAATTTTAGCAAAAACTTCATCTTTATGTTTAAAACCAACATTTAAAATGGAGGTATTTCTATTTGGCTTTCCTACAATTAAAAAATCTTTTTTAATCAATTTTACAGCCTCTTTTAAGACACTATCTTGTGCTCTACTATACAGTTTTTCATCTTTGTGAAAATCTTTTAGATAAACCTTTTCCTTGATCCATTTTTTTTCTAATTTTTGTGCTTTAGCGAAGTAATCAATCAATATTTGAGATTTTCCATTTATAGTAACTTTTTCTAATAAAGTTTGCCTTAATATATTGTTTGATCTGTAAAGCTCTTGTATATTATCAATTTGAAATAAATTACTAGCACTCATAAGACTTGAGGTATTAATCCCCGAAATAGATGCTAAAGAAGATAAACCACCTAAACTAGCTGAAGCATCATTTTCTAACACAAAAGATGTATTGGCGTAATATAATGGTGATTTTAAATAATTGTAAGAAAGGGGTAATACTGAAATTATTAAAGTGCCATACACTATTTTTTTGCGATTATCCATTATAAACAGTAACCACTCCTTAAAACCTTGAAACATGTTTTTTAAAGAAATTTTTTCTTCTATTGGCATATTACTTTCTGTTTGCATTTTAAATTATTTATTTTAACTACGACTTAAAATTGGATTTTACTTATTGATTGTAGTAATAGCTAAAACCAGCGTGGCAAGCCCTGTAACAACAGTTGTTAGAGTTGCAACATTTAATGAAGAGTTTTTTGTTTCTTTTTTAGGCACAATAATCTCAGAACCTGCTAATACTTTAGGATAATTATTAAAAAATAAGAACTTTTTTGTTGCACGTATTTGTCCATTGGGATAAATTACAAACGTTTTCCCTTTATCTGCTTGACGTTCAAAACCACCAGCATTGTTTATATAATATTTTAACGTTTTATTTTCTTGGTGTCTCACTGTTGTTGGATTTAACAATTCACCTCTTAAACGCACGGTTTCTAATTTTTTAGGAATAAACAGAGTATCACCGGACTGAATGAGTAAATCTGAACTAAAAATTTTATTATTTATAATTTCAGTTAAATCTATTGCAATTGATTCAGTAGTATTGAATCCCCCTTTTTTTGATGATAAATACGATTGTAAAAAATCATTATTTGAAGAGATAGCTAAATTAGTTCTTTCGTTGACGGATTTTTTTTCTTTTGGACTTATCGCATATAACTTATCTAAATCTATATTTGTTCTTTTTAATAACTCAAAATCAGATTCAGACAATGAACCTGTTTTAGTTGTTAAATTATCTTTAAGCGCTAATAAAATTGTTATCTCCTTATCGACTTCTGTTTCTTTTTTGTAGTATTCTGTTTTCCGGATCAAAGTTGCCCCACTTGGATAAGCGAACTCATTTATACCACCTGCGCGTTTTAATAAATCTGATATCCTTTCGTTTTTTGATTCGATAGCATATAGTCCTGGATAATTAATCTGTCCGGCAACATAAGCAAATTCCTTTTTATTGAAATTTGGATTAGTCCTCACAGTAATGTGATCAAAAGGATTTAATATAATATTATTTTTATTTTCTAAATCATCAAACTCTTTGGATAAATCAACTACGATTAATTGTGATATTTGAGAATCATCAACATCCTTATCATCTAATTTTCTAGAAATTTCGACTCTAGTTCCTGTCGCAGTTTTATTAAAACCTCTAGCCTTTAAGATTAAATCTTTTAATTTCATGCCTTTAGAATAAGCGTAGATTCCAGGTTCATTGACGGCTCCAGCCACTTCTACATAATAATCATCTTTAATTTCATTTTTTGATGAAATAGTAAGTACATCTTCTTTTTGAAGCAAAATATCTTCCTCTTTTCCTGATAAAACATCCCTTAAACTAAAGCTTATAGAACTGGTTGACAAATCTTTATTTGTTCTAATAATATTTGCTATTGTTGTTAAGGCATCCTGTTTTAGTCCTTCAGTCTTGGCGATTAAACCTCTAATTCCTAAACCTTTTGTTATTGCATAAACACCTGGTCTGTAAACAGCGCCATTTACAATTACACGGTTTTTATAGCGATCTAATACTTTATCGACTTGATAAACATCCCCAGATTCTGGAGTGAATATTTCAAATTGATCTTTATTGATGTCTGCTACAATAAGTTCACCATCTGATACACGTTTTACTTTTATAGCTTTAGTATAGGCTTCTTCGTTAAAGCCACTTGCATAATTTAACAAGTCTTGTAAACTTTCATTTTTAAGTAATTCAAAACGACCATTTATTTTAACTGCACCCTTTAAAGTGACACGGTTAGTATAGGGTTTTACCAAAATAAGATCATTGTTTTCTAAGGCTACATCCGCAGAAGCGTCACCCGCAGTTAAATATTTATAAATATCAACTTTACTTATGAGTTTATTGTTTCTAAAAACTTTAATATCTCTTAAAGTCGCATTTTCCGTAATGCCACCCGCAACATATAAGGCGTTATAAACGGTATTAAAAGCACTTAAAGTATAAGAACCTGGAACAGCTACTTCACCAACAATATTTACTTTAATTGTCCGTGATTTTCCAACAGAAACGTTGACAAATGTATTTTTTTCATACCCATTAATGCCTAAATATAATTTAGACAATCTATTTTCAATACGTTTAGTGGCCTTTTTAACTGTTAGACCAGAGAGGTGAATTGGGCCAAAATTTTCTAAAATTATCGTTCCTTCTGGACTAATTTCTGTTTGATAATAAGCTTCCGATTGACCATAAATATCAATAAATAATTTATCTCCGGACCCTAAAATATATCCTACAGGGGTTGGGATGTTTAAATTAGATTGAAATGTAAGTAAGCTATTTCCTTTAAAAACATCAAAACCAAAAAGATCACTTTTCATTTTTGGATATTCTACATCCTCGTTATTAAGGCTGTCTAATTGTGACCCTTGAAGCGTAGTATTACCATAATTAGTGTTTCTTAACCTTGATTCTTGATCTGGAACATTGCTATTTTTTGACACCCTAAGTGTATTTGCCGAATTAAAACGCTTATCAAGTGTCAAAATTTCTTCTGCAGAAAGCCCTTGTGCTTCGGCTGCTTTTAAAATATCATTATAATTATATCCTTTTGAAGTAGCTTCTTGAAATAACATTTGTAACTGATTGTTAGTCATATCGGTATAATTTACCGATGACAAATCAAAACCTTTTTGAGCTTGGATACTAAACAATGAAAATAATGTGATTGTAATAATAACAATCGGTTGTTTAAGTTTCAATAACATAGCTGATTAATTAGTAAGCTAATATATGAAATTTAAACTCTTGTGTTGGTAAAAATGTAGAGATGGATACATACCCTGATATATTAATGGATGTATTATCAAAAAACAATAATTAATAGTAAATTAGCAGTTGGACTATAGTCACTAAAACACACTGAGACGTGTTTTTAAAAAATCTGCTATAAATTATACACTCTTAGTTTAATATAGGCATTCTTATTCTGCTTGTGTAAATTAAAAACTTACGATATATTTGATAAAAATAGTAATTTCAAGATTTTACTCATAAAATTGAATCAACTATGAAAGGAATTATCTTAGCCGGAGGCGATGGAACTCGTTTATATCCTCTAACAAAAGGAATATCAAAGCAGTTATTACCCGTATATGATAAGCCGATGATTTATTATCCGTTATCGGTACTGATGTTAGCAGGGATTCAAGATATTCTAATTATTTCCACTCCAAAAGATTTACCTAATTTCAAGAAAATATTCGGAAATGGCTCACAAATAGGTTTAAAATTATCCTATAAAGAACAACCTAGTCCAGATGGTTTGGCACAAGCTTTTATTATAGGAGAAGACTTCATAGAAAATGATGATGTATGTTTAGTATTAGGAGATAATATATTTTTTGGTTATGGTTTTTCAGAAACTTTAAAAAATGCTAGAAAAAATGTGTCAGAAGGAAAATCAACTATCTTTAGTTATTATGTAAATGATCCTGAAAGATATGGGGTTGCTGAATTTGATAATGCAGGAAATGTCACTTCCATTGATGAAAAGCCTAAAAATCCAGCTTCTAATTATGCAGTGGTTGGATTGTACTTTTATACGAACGATGTTATTCAAATTGCTAAAAAAGTAACACCTTCTCATAGAGGAGAATTAGAAATTACATCGATAAATCAATCCTATTTACAACAAAAATGCTTAAAAGTAGAAATTTTAGGTAGAGGTTTTACTTGGTTAGATACAGGAACACATGATTCTTTGATGGAGGCAGGGCAGTTTATCGAAACAATTGAAAAAAGACAAGGTTTAAAAGTAGCATGCTTAGAAGAAATCGCATTCAAAATGAAATATATAGATGCCACTAAGCTTAAAATGTTAGCAGAGCCATTAAGAAAAAATGCATATGGACAATACCTTCTTAATTTGATCAAATAAAATGAAGTTTTCAAAAGCAATCATACAGGGAATTGTAGTTATTGAACCTAATGTATTTGGTGATAAAAGAGGTTATTTTTTAGAAAGCTTTAATAAAAATGAATTTGAGAAAGCAATTGGTAAAGTCTCATTTGTTCAAGACAACGAATCGAGGTCATCAAAAGGTGTACTAAGAGGCTTACATTATCAAAAACCGCCTTTTGCGCAAGCAAAATTAGTACGTTGTATTGAAGGAAAAATTCTAGACATTGCAGTAGATATACGAAAAGACTCCCCTACCTATGGATTATATCATTCAGATATTCTCTCCGGAGAAAACAAAAAACAACTCTTTATCCCCAGAGGCTTTGCACATGGTTTTGTAGTATTGAGTGACTCTGCTATTTTTGCATATAAAGTAGATAATACTTATGCGCCAGATTACGAGGCTGGTATCCTATGGAATGATAAGAAATTAGGGATCGAATGGGGAGCAAAAGAAAGTGAAATATTCATTTCCGACAAAGATGAACAACTTCCTTTATTTTCTGAATTTAAATCTCCTTTTAAGTTTTAAATATGAGGATACTAATAACTGGTTCAAATGGTCAACTTGGTTCTGAAATTAGAGATCTAGTATCTCTATACAAAACAACTGATTTTATATTTAGAGACTTACACGATTTAGATATTTGTGATTTTTATGCACTAGAT
>Ga0209711_10004971_pt1 | contig 10490 bp, 6 predicted proteins | sample ArcticOcean_MG_C_7_FD_187441 | JGI IMG/M metagenome (GOLD analysis project Ga0209711, IMG submission 187441) | Marine microbial communities from western Arctic Ocean - ArcticOcean_MG_CB11_88 (SPAdes) (version 2) | ecosystem: Environmental > Aquatic > Marine > Oceanic | place: Arctic Ocean... | reverse complement strand
CTACTTCATCAGTATTAGAGATTCCATCTCCATCAGAATCAATCTCTGCATCGCTAGGGTCATTAGAATCAAAACCATTAGAAGATTCATAAGTATCACTCATTCCATCTCCATCTGCATCTGCATATGTGTCTTCAGCATCTTTAGGATCAGAACCTGAGTTTTGTTCACTTCCATCGCTTTGACCATCACCATCAGAATCTGGATTGTTTGGATCAGTTCCCATTTCTATTTCATCTACATTAGCTATACCATCTTTATCGTCGTCTATGAAATTGTCTTGATCAACAAGTGTTCCAACCGAATCATCATCCGGACCTTGTTCTGCGTCATCTCCAGTTAGAAAGAACCAACCGAGAAGAAGAAGTAAAATTGCCACAATAGCATATTTACCTTTTCCAGATTTTTTACCTCCACCAGTTTTGGATTCAACACTTTTTTCTGTTTTAGGAGTAACAGTAGAATTTTCTATTTTTTTGTCTTTTGCATTTGACTCAGCAGCTGCAACTTTAACTTTTTCTGTTTTTTCAGCGGCTTTAACTTTCTCAGCTTGCTTAGCTTTGGAAGGTGAAACTTCAGCCTCTTTTGTAATGTTAAAACCTGTTCCTGCATCTACAGCATTATCAGTGCTTTTATTTAATTCAAAATTAGTTGAGTCTTTTGATGAGCCTTCTTTGGTAACATTAAAAGCTGTACCTGCTTTAGTTTTATCGTCAGAACTTTTATCAAGTTCAAAATTTGTTGAACTTTTTGAAGAGTCGTCTTTTGAAATATTAAAGCTAGTGCCTTTTTTTTCATCATCAGAGCCCTTATCTAAGGAAAATCCTTTGTTTTTATTTTTAGCCATGGATTAAAAGTTTTTAGCATATTTCTTAATAAAAGTCATAACGCCACCCTCATATCCTTCTCCAATAGCTTTAAAGTTCCATTCACCTGATGAGTCTTTACTAAATTTACCGATTTCAACAGCATCTTCTTTTCCAAAATCATCGCTAAGTGTATAAGTACATAATTCAGTACCTGTAGCATCATCAATAATTCTTGCATAACAACCTTTTACTTGACTCATGTCTAAATCGAGAGTTCTTTTATCTTTTTCTTCATCGTGAGGGAACTTTGTAATGGTAACTACTACTACAATTTCCTTTATGTGATTAGCTACACGCTCAAAATAGATACGCATATCTTCTTCATCTCCATCTTCATCTTCATCTTCATCTTCACCTTCACCTCCTCCGATTTCATCAATTGCACCATAGACTGATGAATCAGTTGAATAAGGTCTTTCTTCATCTTCGCCGTCTAATAATGTTTTTTGTTCTGAACCGTAAAAAACAAAATCTGTCATTTCAGAAATCTGACCATTTTCTCCAAGACAGAACGCGGAAACATCTAGATCAAATATTGGCCCATTTGGATCGTCGTTTGCGTCCCAGCCAAGTCCTACATAAGCTACAGAAAGTCCTGGAGCTGCTTTTGATAAATTAAAGGAAGTCCCTTTTGATAAATTAAATCCACTCATAATATTAAATTTTAATTAGTTATTTATAGTTGTTTTTAGTTGTACAATGCGACTGAAGCACCAAGACCGCCATTCCAGCCGTCAGCTAGAGCTTCAAAATGCCATTGATTATCGTATTTATAGATTCTTGCTATTTGAACTGAATCCACATCGTTGAATTCGTTAGATAGGTTGTACCTACACAGTTCATTGTTATTGTCTTTATTTAAAATTCTGATGAAAGCATTTTCAACCATCCCAAAATTCTGATTGTTTGCATCCGAATCATGGATTGTAACTACAAACATCATTTGAACAATATCTGGATGTACTGATTGGAGATCTATATGAATTTCTTCATCATCACCATCACCTTCTCCGGTTCTATTGTCTCCTTGATGAACAACAGCTCCATCAGCACTTTTTAAGTTATTGTAAAAAACAAAAAAACCGTCTTGTGGAATTTTGTTATTTTCATCAATCATAAATAGTGAGACATCACAATCTATTTCATTACCCTCAGAATCTTCTGCATCCCAACCAAGACCTACGTGAATATTTTGTAAAGAAGGCTCTATTTTCTCTAAACTTATGCTACTGCTTTTAGTTAAATTTATACTCATTATTTAAAATTTTTATTAATATAATTATTTTTTTTGAATTGGCGGAGGAAGAAGAGGTCTTTTTCTTGTTATATTTTGCATGCTTTTGGTGATTTTTAAATTATCGGCAACAACATTGGGTGGAGCCACTGATTTTGGTGTAGATCTTTTTTGGGGTTGTGAGGTAATAATTTTTTTAACAGGCTTTACTCTATTTTTAGTATTCATTGGAGGCGGCGGCAATGGTTTTCTAGGGGCTTTAGGTTTTTTACTAACTACTTTTACAGCAGTCCGAGGGGTAACTGGACCTTTTGGCGGAACAGATGGTGGAGAAGTAGTATCACCACCTCGAAGAGGAGGAGGAGGAGGAGGTCTTTTTCCTATCCTACTTATAGGTGTTTGTTCACTATTAACTTTCTCTACTGGAATATGTAGACTCTCTGGAGTCTTAGCGATAGTTTTTACTTGACTTGGGTTTTCTTGAAGAATTTTATTTTCAACTATTTTTAATTTTGCATCTTCAGTTTTCTTGTCAACTATATTTTCCGGAGAGGTAATCTTTATCGATTGAGATGATGTGAAATCTCCATTGTTTACGCATTTTGTGTCTGTGTAAAATAATTGAAGGACTTCAGATGATGGTTCTTTTGAATGATAAACATTTGTATAATTTGACTTGATTTTATCATAGAAATTATCTGAATGTATGTCCTTGTGAAGTATAAAGATAATTTCACTTTGCTGGATACCAGTTTTTCCATAGAAATGATCCAAGAAACTAAAATCTTTAGTAAACTCACTAGCAAAAATTAATTTATTTTTAATTCTACTTTTCTTTATTTTTACTCTTGCTTTTGCACCATCACTTAATTTAATATCAATATTAAATTCTGCCTTTTGGTTAAAAAGTTTATACGCATGTTTAAATACTTCATCATGCTTTTTTATTTCCTCATCAGGTTTTACTAATGATCCAGTTTTATCAATTGCTACATTAAGGATAGTTGACCCAAGAAGCTTTATCTTTGGATCTATTGCTAAATCTTTTCCGACAGCATTGCTTTTGTACTGCTTTCGGGTTAGATTATCGAAATAATTAATGTGAAGGTTATTATCCATAGAGTCCGCAATAATATAACCCTTAAAACTTCCTATTTTCCTTTTTTTGTCTAGAAAATTTAACAATATATAATTGTAGTAGAAGGATTTTATTTTAGTATACCCCTCTTTTTTGAAAACATTATTTACAAAAGTTATTTCATTTTCACTAACATCGTTATAGAAAATAAGAGTAATATTAAGTTTCTCTTTTAAGTCGTAGACAGTTTCATCACTAAATAATACATTTTTTAAGAAGTTATTAATAAGGTATTCGGTGGCTCTTATAATTATTTTATCTATTTTTTGAGGTCCGCCAAAAAAATTAAATTTCTTACTTACCTCTTTGATTAAATCAAAGTAATTATAATGTGAATTCTTGTCTTGATTATCGTACTTTACTTTAGCACTCTCTCCCAGTAAAATATCTCCGTTATCAGTAGAATAAAAATAAAATGGAATATGAGCATTATTTTCATGCTCATATTCCCTTATATCCATATTATTTTGACAATAAAGAAGTTTTAACTTTTTACGTCCTATTAGTATAAATAAATCAGTATTCATCTGAATATTATTCTATAATTTTTTAAGTAAAACATTATCCAAAAATTTCATACCCTCTATAATAATTATAGGGGCTACAAAATCAAATCCTTTTGTATTTTTCTTAGCTTCTTTATACTCGGGCATTAACTTTATAAAGTCAACTATATTCATATTTTGAATGCCATTCATGAAATCGTCTTTGGTAGCTTTCAAGCCAAAAAACTCACTAGCTACTTGAAAATAAAACTGTGCAAATTCTGTAAACTTTGGACAAGGGTTACTCGGATTTTCTGGTCTGAATGTGAATCCACTACCCAAATTTTCAAGATAATCAACAGTTATGGAATCTTCACTAGATAGTTTCTTTTCTTCATTATCAACATAAATGATAAACCCTTCCTCTCCAATAACCTCAACAGGTTTATCTTTAGTGTAGTAAAGTTCCGTATTTGTTGTATCAGAAGCTAACCCTTTAGCTACTTCATATTTTATATCTAATAGATCATCACTATTTCTGGGTTGGAATACGGGAGGTCCACCAAGGTGTTGTTTAGCTTCTTCCATTCCACCAAATCCTTTAATAAACATATCCATGTAGTACTTATCACTCATGTTTTGATTGTAAGCCTTGAACCAGTCCATTATTCGTGATCCTTTTCCAGTAAATTGAAGTTGAATTTTTGGGTTTCTCCATCCAATTGGTTTGTTAGGAGATTTATCAATTTCCAGTTTTACTTTTTTAGCTAATTGACCCGCATAATATATGATCAGCCCAGTCACGTATAAGTTTACACTAAACATTTCTTTACAGTCACTAGCTAAAGCTTGATAAAACTGGTCAAATTCTTCACCTTCAAGTCTATCCACTAACTGCTCAAAGTAATAAGGAGCTGTGTTTTCATTGAATTTATTTGCCCCGCCGTTATTAATTCCTTCAACTTTAATATTTTTCTTGTTAAGAAAATCTACCAATACTTTATTGAAATTTGGACTAAACTTAGTTGCCTGAGAGATCCTTTGTGCAGCGAACCTTATAGAACTCTGTTTGATCATTGATAGTTTTTTTCCATCTGGTCCAACCATTTGTCCTAGAACAATAATGTCTGTAGTACTACCTCCAATATCAAAACAAATCGTTAAAGCATCATCTTGTGTATTTATTTTTGTACTACTAGCTAGGTAGCTTGCAACAGCACATGACTCAGTCATAGAAATTTCAGAATCAACTAATGAAAAATCAAATTCTATTCCTTCAGAATTATATTTTAAATTAGAATTTTGGCTTTTAATTTTTGGTTTTTTATCATCCCAATTTGCACTAGAATCATTTGACACGGGTGAATTTGATGTACTAGGTTCATTACCCCATCCACTTGATGCAGAATCATTACTTCCCCATCCACTTGACGCGGAATCACTGCTTCCCCATCCACCACTGTCGGATGAGGGGCTCTTAGATTCTCCACCCCATGAATCCTCACTATTAACTTCAAAGTTTACATTAGCCTTTTTAACGTCCAAATCATGACCACTAATCAAAGGATTTACTTCTGTTAAGTCTTGCCATATTGGGTTATAATCTCCTATCAAATTTTGGCCCATAGCCGAAGGATAAGCCCATTTTAGCGTTTTCGGGTAAAGTCCTTTATCAAAGAGATCTGCATAGCAATGTAACATTAAACTTTTTAAGTAAGCCGCTCTGTGAGATCTTTCGAGTTTTTGACCACTAGATTGAGAATCCCATTTCATGTTGTGAATTAAAGTAGATTCACCAATAGATTGAAATTTCAATTTATAGGTTTTGTTAGTACTATCCTCTATGGGTAGATTTTTTTCAAAACATGGAAAGCCTCCCTTAACATAATCATTGGACAAAGCAACCAAATCATTTTGACCTTTGTCATCTTTTAATCTATTTTTATCATGAATTGATAAAACAGATTTGATTTCATTACTGTTAATTTCATCATTTTGGAAAAAGAAAACCTCATCTTCAACAGCTGGTTTAAAATCATTATTTTTTTCATCTCCTTCAGGATTAAATAGTGAAACCCTTCTGTTCTCAAACTTATAACCTTCTGCATTTCCACTTTCACCTCTTCTAAATGCAATCGCACTATTTGTACTTCCAAAATCTACTCCTAAGTGAGCCTCTTGTAAATCTCCAATTTCAGACTTAATCTTAATGTCTTTTCCGTAGTCGACAACAGCATATCCAGCTACATTATTTTCATTTAATATTTTAAAACCCTTAAATGGTTTTTTAGATTCAAATATCTCATATTCATATTTATTACCCGATGTTTTCTGGGTTGAGTAATCTATATGAAGCTTTGCTCCCTTTGATTCGTTACCGTTCTTCGCTAAGTAAAGAGGTTCGTCTTGATTACCTTCTTCACAAATCATTTGATTATTATTATCCATGTCCATTGAAAATGGTAATGCTTTCCATTCTGGACTATTATGAGGCATTTCAGAGTAAAGAAAATACTTCTCCCATTTAGGACTAACGAAATTTGGCCAAATTAAAATATCTTTTCCGAAGATATCGTCAGATGTTGTTTTGTATTCTACATCTACCTCACCAATCGGTTTATTATTTATACTATGTACTTTTAAATTTACTTTTAATAATCCATTATCGGGATTGTATGATGCGTTTAATCTAGTTCCAACATTTTTACCATCGTCTATACCCAATACAGTGGATAAATTATTACCAAATACTCTGATTCCTTTCGGAGTAAGTGGCAACAAAAAATGTCTAATTTCATTTGGCTCTCCTATAACTTCAGCTTTTAAAAGCAGTATTGGTTTCCCATTAAGAAATTCCTTTTTCCCATCATCATCGACGCATGCAATTTTTGTTTCTTTTGGCAATAGTAATTCACTTGGGTCAAAAGCAATACCACCTTGAACTTCTCCATCTTCATATACAATTCCATCTAAGGCTATAATACTAGTTGTATGGTTAGCCACAATTGAAAAAGGTATACTAAACAAGTTAATTTGAGGAATTTCAGGAGTGTCAAAGGGGATATTTTTTTCTTTAATTAAAGCATTTAGCTCTATTAGCCAATTATCAAGACAACCAACTAAATCACCATGATAACCATCACTGATTCCGATACCACCTAGATTTTTATCAGTGTAGTGTTTTGTGAAATCAGAAAAATTAGCTTTAAGGTGGGTTACATAACTATGTAATTTTTTTATGGATGGAGGATCAAAAGATTTAGTCTCTACAGGGTTTTTAAACTTACCATTTTTGTTAAGATAGTAAGCTTTTTCTCCTTCCATATTATAGGATGCAGAAGTAAAAAACAAACTATCTGGACTGGTTCCACCTATTACAATTTTCTTTCCATTTGAATTAGTATAAAGTATAACATCAATAAAAGGTTTTGGATCATCAACTGAAAGATCAGACCAAAGTGGTTGTCTTTCAAAAAGGATATTACCTAATGAACCTGGAATTTCGTAAATATTTTTTGCAGTTGACTTGTCATTACCATCTTTGTAGGCTAGCTCTACTCTCCTTACAGAGATTTTTTCAGGATTTAAAGCTATACAAGTTATTAAGCCTTTCCATTCGCTAATTAAACTGCCGTAGAAAGCCATCAATCCTTCACTAGACTGATCTGGATCACTGATACTTTCCATTGCTACACGAAACATATTTGCTCTAGCAAACACGGTAGGCATACCTGAAATCACAGAACTAAGTTTACTCAAATCACCATCTGCACCTGCAGATTGGGTTTGAATATTTTTCGTAAAGTTAGTAATATTCTGTATTGACTCCCACGTAAATTCCTTAGGTGGCGGGGTATCTTTTGATTTTATTACAAGTGAAACTAAAGACATAATTTATTTGTTTATTGAAGCATTAATTGAGTTGTAAATATGAGCTATGAATTTTTCATGGGTCACATTTGCATTTTGATTTTTATTATTTTCAGGAAGAGTGTCATCATCTTTTAGAGTAGAGATAAAAGGATCATAAGATCCACCAATAAACTTAGATTTCCAATGCAATTCTTTTTCAGTAAATAATTGGCCAGCATCTAATTTTTTTAATTCTTTAGTAACCGTTGTCCATGCGGAAGAATCTAAAACGAGCTTTCCTGTAACAGAATTTTTGATTTGATATAACCAACCAGGGGTAAAAACTCCTTTATCAATCGAATAACCAAAAGATCTAAAATACTTGGTTAGTAATGTGGTATATTGCTGATCTAGTGCAGAGTAGGTGTCAGTAACCTCTCCAATTTTCTTTAAAAGCAAATTGACACCGTCGTGACCTAGAGCACCATCATTTTTAGTAAGGACTAGGTGCATAAAAGCTACAAAATTGCCGAATTTTTTCCCAAATAATTCTCCATTATCACCATCACCAATAAAGTCATCTTTAGTTAAATTTAAAGAGTTATCCTCATACCTTACAGATTTATATAGATAAACTGATTCAGTTTCAGATAAAAATCTATCAGAATGAAAGAAATCCCATGCTGCAGAACCACACATTAGCTCAGTAATGTGACACTGGTTTTTTTGAGCTTCTCCCCCAGTAATTGTTTTAGATTCGTTTTTACCTTTTGAATAATCAACAGGGTCAATTGGCCAACCAACATGATACATCTTTTGATATGTTTTTTTAACAGTTGGGTCTGACTGATAAAATTGCAATGCTGCTTGGCTGTTTAAAGTAAAAAATGAACTGTCAGCTATAATAGCATTGTCTCTGTTAGATTTTTGAGAATCAGCTGGTTTTTTAAATTTAAAATATTCAGTCAAAAGTGTTGCTCCAAACTTAGCGTCTTTACCTATAAACATTTTACCATCTCCATAAATATCTAACGCATCATTTAATGCTTTTGGAATAACTGGGATTGATGAAGCACCAGTACCACCAAATATAGATCCAAACACAAAAATTCTTGCATCATCCTTGGCATTGTAAAGTAAGTTTAAAAATTGTTCGAATTGTTTTTCTCCATCTTTTATATCTACCCCTGACTTTAGTTTTTTAGCTAAGTCTGTAATAGCATGATACATTAAGTATGAACCTAAGTGAGTTTGTGCTCTGTAGCCATGTGATAAATCAAAATTCTGTACATCTTCGCTTAGAAACAACTCAGACAACAATTTACTATCTGAAAAGTCATCGTTTTCAGATTTTAAATTTGTTAGTTCTGAAAACCTTTTACGTCCGTTGGCGTTATAATCTGTAACAAATTCAAATAAATTAATTTTTGCACTAAAAAAACTATCATTGTTGGCAGCGCCGTTTTCACTATCTGAGGTTTTTTTTATGTTATTGTAATCTTTTATAAGATTTTCTGTTCTGTTTTTATTACCATTGGTGAAATCAGTATCTAGAGTAAGTACGTTGAATTCCATTCCATCGTAAAGACCCATTGCACACATGTGTGTAAATGTTTCTAGACATCTCATTCCTGTACCGCCTATACCAATAATAAAACATTTTTTTTCTTTCGACATTTTTTTTTATTTACTTAATTTACTTTATTGAACCAGTTACCAACTTTTTTTCTTTTGAATATTTTAGAAACAACTACTCCAAGAATAACAAAGATAGCAAATGCTACTACTGGAGATAACGCACTATGGGTGAAAAATTTATTCATAGCAGGTCCCGCCTTAATATTCGGCATAACCATAGTTAAATTGTATACATAAAATATAATTGGCGTGAGGATTCCTAGTATCCAAAACCACATCTTTCTTTTCATTCTATCTTTTGGACTAGCTCCAGATTGATATTGAATCATAGAAGCCACCAAAATTGCTAGCCCTAACATTACAATTGCAGTAATTACTGCAAACATATAAGTGTTTGTTACTAAACCGTCAATATCTCTCAGGTTCATCTTTTTTTGTACAATTAATAGGATTGTAAATACGTTGTTCATAATATTAATTTTTGATTGTTAGTTTTTAGTTGTTAAATGGTCCTAATTCAATGTAGTAAGTGTACAGGATTGAATTAGGTTTATTGTTGTTTAATACATTTCTTAAAGAAATAAAAAGTGTTTGGTCTAAGCCAGATCTATCAATTTTGTCCCATGTTAAAGATTGACGGTTAATAGGGTTAAGAATAAAATCTTCTTGCTCCACAACAACATCAACTTTTATAATATTGTTTTTTTCAGCATAAAATCCTTTGGTATCTTCATCAAATTTTGGGTCAAATTTTAAAACAGTTTCAAATTTTTGATTATTCGCTTGGTTGTTCATTCCAGCATCGTTGTCTATGAAAATAAAGTCATTCAATTTATTATCAGCTTTGGGCAATTCAAAATTATAAGCAGACTTTAAAATATTTAAGTAATCATCTTTAGTGTCTTCAATAACTTTTTCAAATGTATCATATGGAGAATCATTATCAATATCTACAAGTGAGCATTCATCAAAAATAAGATAATTATCTTCTGTAAGCATATCTTTGCCAGTGTCATCTTTTGATATCTTAGGCTTATTTTTTAAAGCATAATAATTTCTTTTGAATCTATTAAAATCTTCAGTTACATTGGATATATTTATTTTTACTTCTTCAACATTATAGTTATTTATTGCCTCCAAATCAATGAATAATTTCTCAACTATCGGATAATTAAAGGGGTTACCGTTTTGATCTCCAACATCTCTTAGATAGTAAACAATCCCATCATTAAAAGTGTTAAATTCTGCGATATTAGTTAAATTTATATATTCAA
>Ga0209711_10004969_pt1 | contig 10492 bp, 5 predicted proteins | sample ArcticOcean_MG_C_7_FD_187441 | JGI IMG/M metagenome (GOLD analysis project Ga0209711, IMG submission 187441) | Marine microbial communities from western Arctic Ocean - ArcticOcean_MG_CB11_88 (SPAdes) (version 2) | ecosystem: Environmental > Aquatic > Marine > Oceanic | place: Arctic Ocean... | reverse complement strand
TATTGCTTTAATTCTGTGTAAACATTTATTAAATCTCTGAAAGACTGTGCATGTTTAGGACGTAATTTTATTATTTTTTTATATACAGAAAGTGCATTTTCATAAAACCCTTCTTGCTGATATTCATACGCTATAATTTTAAGTTCCTCTGGGTTAGATTTTGAGTATTTTTCTAAATCTAATAATACTCTTTTATAGTTTTCAAAATCTTTATACTTTAACTTAAAAGAATTTGATACATTCAAATAAAAACCAAAGTTGTTTTCATTTTTTGATGAAAATTCTTGGTATTTTTTAAAAGCTGCATTGCTATTTGAACTACTTTCTAATTCTAAAATATAATCTGGTTTTGGAGTACTTAAAAGCTCATAGGCAACCGCATCTTCATTATAATATTCTTTATTTGTATAGGGGTTTTCTTTAGAAAACACATCTTTTGTTGGATTTAAACTACCAACTTTAGTATTAATAATAATAACACCTCCTATTGCTTCAGACCCAAAGCGGTTTACACCGGCTAATGAGCGTATAACAGCTACTTCTTTAATGTTTTCTAGAGGTAATGGAGGTGCATATTTATAAACTTGCCCATCTACTACCCAAATTGCATACTTTACTGTTAATAAGGTTCCTGTATCTCTTAATTTTGCATATTCATTTCCAAAGTCATCTACCACCAGTTTAAAACCTGCAATCTTAAACTGTAATGCTCTTCCAATACTGATGCCTGACAAATTCAAATCTTCTCCACTAATATAACCTACAGAATACCCTGTTCTTTTTGTATCTATGTTAAAACCCCCTGAAGAAATTTTTTTAGGCTTTTTAGCATACAAGCCCATTTGTTCTTTGTTCTTTTTTGAAGTAATAATAACCTCGTCTAATTCATTGTTAGAAGCTTTCATTGTTATGTTTAAAATTGTAGTAACATCTTCAATTAACACTTCTATCGTTTTCATATTTAAGTGGGTGAACTGAAGAATATCTCCTTCTTTTGCAGGTATTTTATAAACTCCTTTAGTATTTGTACTTGTTCCTTTTTTTGAATTTTTGATCAAAATAGTTACATTAGCCAAAGGTGTATTATCATAGGTAACAATGCCTGAAACTTCTTTTTCGATGATATTTTGTGCACAGATATTAAATGACACGAATAAAAAAACAATGAAGGCATTTTTTTTCATTTTATAAATAGTTTTTTATCTGACTTATTATAAGATTTTCTAACCTCACAATCTCTTCTTTAACCTTTTACATGAATCTCTAAACTTGCACCAAAAGCTAGGCTAGCTCCAGCTCCAAAAATTAAATCTAATACTTTTTTTGTTCATAAAAGGGTTCTTTTTTTAGGGTTCCTAATATTATTAGACTTTGTAATTGTGTGATTGTTACATTTTTGATTGAATATTAGGTTGCTTATCGTTAATTGTATGATTAGTGGCGTGTTAAAATCTATATCTTTTAAGTAAGCTAGTATCTTTATGAAAAGAGACAGCACCAAAGCTAGCTCTTTATAGACATTAATTATACAGGTTTTTAGCGATTTTTTTTTGAAGCATTTATAGATATCAACAAAATCGTCAATAACTTTTTTTTTAGCGAATACTATATTTATTTACATTTGAATAAAATAACCCCCTCTAAAATATGGTAAAAGAAAATAATAATGATTTTAGTAAAAGCGATTTTAATGCTTTAGATATCAAAAGAATTAGAACAAACTTCCACTTAACACAAACTGCTTTCGGTAAATTACTTGGTGTAGGGCTTAGGACTATTCAATTGTGGGAGTCTGGAGAACGCAATATGACTAAAACTACTAAAAAACTATTAAATGAACTTATTCTAAGAGATAGTAATACTATAACAGACGAATTAACCTTAAATCAAATCAATCTAGACCAACATTTATTAGGAGATTTAAAACTAGGGAGTAAAAAGTTTAATATAGACTTAATTGTTAAACAGCGTAAGATGCTAGGATTAACTTGGGATTATTTAGCTGAAGGCTTACCCATTGCTGGTAATTCATTAAGTACAGCTTTTAAGCGACGAGCCGTTGGAGAAGTATATCTAAACCACGCAATGTCTGTTATTGAAGATTATAGAAAGAAGCAAGGCAATACAGACTTAGTGACTTCTAAATTTGGAGAGGGTATTGTTTTAGAAAGTTATGCATCCGATGTTATAAAAAATCACGAAAAATTACTTTTAAGTCAAAACTATAAAAACTGGTTTGAGCTTCAAGTCTATAAAAAAGCTTTTGAATTAACTAAAAAATAAGTATTTATACTTATTGTATATCTTATACACGAAGGTTATCTTTCAGCGAGTTAATTTCATAAAAAAAACGTAAAAGAGTACTTCACTTTTTCATAAAGAAATTTGTTTTTTTACTCTTTACAGTTAGTCTCGCTAGCATTAAATTGTTAGCGAGTTTTTATATGTCTTTTAAAAACAAATTTTTATTAACATATGTAAATTATATTTAATAATTTTATATATTTAAAAACCCCTAATTATGAAAAAACTTCTCTTATTACCTATTCGTAAGAACTTAAAATTTGTTACACCAACCCGTTAGCTACCATTTTAAAAATGAGAATAGGTTTAGCTTACGTTTGATACATTTTAAAAAAAGATAAACGAGAACAAAAGTTCCTGTTATCAGTAAACATAGAACTATAAACAGGAGGTTTGTTCCACATATAACCAGTTATGCAACATTTGAAAAAGACAATGAAAAAAACAATCACATTAATCTTATTAATATTTATTTCATACCCTTATGTGAATGCACAATGTGGGATTGGATACGATTACGACAATAAAAATATTACGGATTTAGAAAAAAGAAATTTAAATGGGAAGGTTAAAAGTGTTACATATTCACATTATGACATCGTTGACCATTTTGGTGAAATTTCGAAAGGTTCAAAGAATTGTGAACAGGAGATGTTTTTTAATAGAGATAGTACAGTAAGTAAGATAATTGAATCTGATTTTCAATTCCCTCGAAAAGATGTTGATATACACGAATATGAAAAAGGAGAGATAAAATTAATCAGCCATTATAATAAAGACGGTATACTGAGTGCTAAAACAGCATATATTACAGAAGGAAATGATATTAGAGAACAAAGATATTTATCAGATGGTGAACTCAATGATCAGTTCTTTTTACGTTCGTATGATTTAAATGGGAATATGGTCAAAGAAATCTGGAAATACCATAATGACCCGCTCTACACAAGAGAAAAATTATACTACTACGATAAAAACAATAGAATAATTGAAATTAGGGATAATTATTCTCTCATAAAAGCTATTTACGGAGATGATTTTGCTAAACACCCAGTAAAAATTGAAAATGTTGATTCTGAAACTGACAAAACAACTAGAATTAAGGGTTTTGAATTTGACTCAAATGGCAATACTGTAAAAAAATATTTTAATGGTAAATTGTCAAGAAGCTATGAGTATGAATATGATGAATTTGGAAATTGGACAAAAAAAATCGAGTTCAAAACAGAGGGAAAAATACCAGAAGAAATAATTGAAAGGATAATTAATTATTATGAATAAAAACGTTGCCTAACAATGGCTATAAGTAATTGCTTGTTCTCACCTACTTCTGAAAATCCCTGCCTGCCGCAGGCAAGCTCACGTATTTTAAACTTGGTGCGTACTTGCAAAGTTTAGTGCTAAACCACGCAACTACTCATAGCCTAAACCGTTGGCAACAAGCAAACAAAACCGAAATAAATGAAGAGTAAAGCAGATAAACAAGCATGTTTAAGTTCCATCAAAAAAGAAACAGATATTCATTTGATTCTTGAAGCATTTATAGAAATCTTATAGTTATTACATAAAGTAAAAAAATACTAGTTACCAGTTACCCTTACATTGTCTATTTGAAAGGTGGTACTAATGCCGTTAGCTGCACCTTGGTATTTAAAAGCTACATGAAATGTGCCTGTTAAACAAGAAATATTAATAGCACCAGAGCTTATAAAATTATTGTATCCATTAGAGGGGCCTTCAGATAAAACAGCATCTAGCTGTATCCAAGTTGCTGTGGTTATATCACCATTAAAATCTGATGATATATAGGCGGTAAGGGCAGGCCCATTATCATAGCCTGTATTGGTTTCAAAAGTTACTTCTTCATCTGTTGTGGCATCTAAATTTATTCCTGGAGTTATTAACCAGACCTCTAGTGGAGATTCATTACTGTTATAGGCAGCTATTTGAACATAGCTGTTTCCACTAAAACTGCTAGAAGAATATACTGTGCTACCACCATGTATATTTACATTGGTCCAACCAGCATTTGTAATATCTGCAGTTGAGCTAATGTCTACAAAATCTTCTTCAAATAAAATAATACTTCCGCCAACAGCCTCATCTCCGCAATCCAATACAGGAGGGTCACATCTTTCAGCATTGGTAAACTCAAGATCAGAGGGTGTATTTGCAATAACAACTAAAAATTCAGCTCTGTAGTCTTTAGATAAGGCAGCTGTAAATATTCCTTTACCAGAAGGGACAACATTAGATTTAAAGCTGGCAAATGTACTGGTCTGTAATTGAATTGTTTTTTCTGTATTACATTCCAAAATAGTTCTAAAGCCATCAAACTCATCATTAGGTTCTCCAGCAAAGGTTTTATTTAAATCAGATTTTAATATTTGTGCAGAAGACAATTGAATCATTGTATTTATGTGTACTCCGCGGATATCACTTAAAGAGATACTAAAAGGAATTATTGTTGCAACAGTTGCAGATCTAATAATATGATCTTTAATTGAAGTTGAAGGAATATCATCTACCCTGTTTCCATCTAAAACACCTAAGATATATTTACCAGCAACTCCATTCATTGGACTGGTATTATAAGAATTTTCTCCGTCATCATAGGAAACAGATAAGCCATCTAATTTCACATATACCTTTCTTCCAATATCATACGTTTCACTCAGCGATGTTTTGTTTAAAACAATTTCTATACCAGCTGTTGGGTTCTCTGCTTTGTCTTGAATAATTAATTTTTTATAAAAGTTTCCAGTTGCATCGCTAGAAACAACGTACCCTTCTAAATAAGTAGGCGCATTTTCATTTACATCAAAAGTATATACTAAGTTTTCATTAGTATTAAATTCTTGTTGTAGGGCAGTCTTTATTGCGGTAATACTTGAGTTTGTAATAATATTAGGTTCTTCTATAGAAATGCTAGGAAGGGTAAAGTCACCATCTTTAACGCATGAAGTAATGGAAAAGGCAATCATTATAAATGATAAAAAGCCATAAAATTTAGATGTTTTCATAGGTGTGTGTATTTTTTTTTAAAAACTATAGTTAATATTTAAGAAGTATGTAGTTCCTCTTCCAAACCAATATTTGTTACCAAAAACAGGAATTTCTAGGTCTTTATCTTCTTTTAGTTGTCTGTAATTAGCATTTCTACCTTGCTCAAAACCGCCTGATTTGTATTTTGTGTTTAAGATATTTCCAATACTAGCAAAGAAACTTATGTATTGGTTTCTAGTTTTCCAAGATTTCCCTCCAATCATATTTACAACCATATAATTATCAAATCTTTCTTGCTGTAATAATTGTTTTGCAATATCTTCATTATAATCATTAAAAGGAATTCCACCGTCATCTGCAAAATTTGAAGTTCTGGTTAATGGAGCAATGTCTACATATATATTATCAAAAAAGTTTACAGTTGCTCCTACAAACCAATACTCAGGATCTCTATATTCAAAACCAACGGAATAAGCAGTTTGTGGTCCTGCGGCCAATTTATAATTTTTAAGACGAGAGATGCCAAAATCTTTACGTCCATCTATAAATCCAGCCTCTATAGATCTGTTATTGTTTTCTGTAGTTAGGTACAGGTTTGGATTATTGTTAAAGGTGTACTGACCAAAATTACCAGCAGTCTTTAATTTAATAGTGGGTGTAACCTGTACTTCAATTCCTATTTCAGTACCAAAATGTTTTTTATCAATTCCAGATAATATCTCTTGAACAAATGCTGTATTATCTCCGCCAATACCGTCAGCAAAGAAAAAAGAGATTTCAGTTGCACCTTGTATTTTGGTATAGTAACCAGTTATTTTTGCTTGAATAATAGGACTTCTGAAAATATAACTCACATCTGCAGAAAGTATTTTTTCACTTGTTAAATTTTCAACAGTAGTGTTATTTTCTCTAGAATTTGAAAAAGAGTTTCTTAAGTTAGGAGCCTTTGTTAAATATCCGGCGTTTATATCAAATAAATGACGTCCAGTTAATTTATAAGTTAGACCTCCTTTTGAACCATAGTTAGTAAATGATAGTTTGTCAGATTTCCCCAGTGAATTATCAGGAAATCCTCCATTTTGAAATAAGCCATCTCTTTGATGTGAGGTATTTGAGATAGTGGCAGCCAAATAAAAATCTACTTTATTGTATTTAAATTGCCCTTGAATAAAACCATCAATTATACTAGAATACAAATTAAAGTTGTACTTAAACGGTTCTCCAACTCTAACAATATTTAAAGGATCTAATAAGTTATTTTGTTTTTCATTAAAAGAATCTGCAAAAGAATCTGCATCCAAATATCCTGTTCCACCCAAAAGATCTATAATTTCTGCAAAGTTTTTAGAGCTTAATTGAGTGTACTGAACTCTTGTATTTAATGTGATATTTTCTGAAATATCTTTATTTAAGATGGTGTTTGTGGTAAATTGAACATCATCATTTCTATCTTCATATAGTACATAAGATGAATTTCCGTTATTATTTACATTTAAATTGGCGTTGTATAAACTGTTCCAATTCAACTGACCATCATTAAGGAATCCTTGTTCAATTTCATATACATTGTTAACCCCTTGTCTTAGGCCATAACTAGGTAATTTTTGATAATAAGTAGGGTCTGGGTTAGAGGCGCCTAAGCTAACGATGTACGGATTTCCACTGCCATCTAAGGCATCTCCATCTACTTTAGTTCCATTATTATCAATTCTACTATTTCCAATTTTACCAAATTGATAAGAAAGGTTTGTGTTTAAAGTGGTGTTTTCATCTATAATCCAATAATGATGTAACATAAAAATTGGTTCTGCAACTTCTTTTACTCGAGAGTTTCTAATTTTTCCATTTTGAGATCCCCAATAAGAATTGTATTTAATTCCTTTTAAATCAAAAACTTCTTGAGTTTGAGGAGCAGACTTCCCTCTTTTGTTATATGCGACGATGGAGGTAAAACTTAAACTATGGTTGTTATTAATCTTCTTTTCTATAGAAGTAAAAAGTGAGTTAGCATTGTACATAGTGCCGTCTACATACCCTTCATTTCCAGCTCTTTTACTTGCCGATATTGTATACCCCCAACCATTTTTAGATACTCCAGAAGAATGGGTTGCCATAGCTCTATGGATGTAACTTCTATTAGAAGATGCATATGAAATGCGTGTTCCCTTTCTTTGTTCAGAAGATCTTACATTAATATTGGTTACACCTAAAACACCACCAAAGGTTGCATCAGAGGGGCTAAGACCTGAGCTGAATTCCTGATTTCTTAACACGTCATTTAAGCCTCCCCAATTACTCCATTGTGGTCTTCCATTCAAGACCTTGTTCATTTCTATTCCATTGATAAGTACTTTACCATTTTCTGAATCTAAACCTCTAACTCTAAAAAAGGAAGAACTAAACTCAAAGGCGGCTGTTCTTAAATAAATATCTTTAGAAGACTGAAGCAATCCTGAAATATTATCAGCGCTGTTTGTATCGTCATTTAACTCATCGTCTGTGAGTGTGATGGTACTAAAATCATCTTCCCCATAAATAGCTGGGTACAAGAAAATAATCCCTAAATCGATTGTTGTACCAATTAAATCTAATTGAAAATTTTGAGTTTCATAGCCAGGTAAATTTAATTCTAAGATAGCATTACCGTTACCAAGTTTTTTTAAGATAAAAACTCCAAGATCATTGGTCTTTAGTAATTGAATAGAATTATTTTTAATCCTTACGGAAACATTTTTTAGAGGTTTTTCAGAATTATAATCTACAACAATACCTTTTACAATATTTTGTGCATGTATTCCTTTCACCAATAGCAATAGCAATGCCATCGGAATCATAAACTTTTTCATAAAACATTTTTTAGCAGTTTTTTCAATAAATTTAATAAATTTATTGTTTTAGACCTTAATAAATTGTTAAAATAATGAGATTTGATTATTGATAGCTAATTTGTTTTATATGTTTGTGTTAAAAAAAAGATGAAAAAACATGTAGTATTAATTCTTATTTTACACCTACCTTTTATTACTTTTTCTCAAAAAAATGAAAAAAAATATGCTATCAGAACGGTTGCTTTTTACAATTTAGAAAATTTATTTGATACAATAAATGAGGTAGCTAAGAATGATGAAGCAAGTCCTATTATGGAGCTAAAAGGAAATAAATCTAAAGTTTATTGGGATAAAATTGACAAATTAGCATCTGTTATTGCTCAAATTGGTGAAGAAACAGCAAAAACAAGTCCTGCTATTTTAGGAGTTTCTGAGGTTGAAAACCTTTCGGTTTTAGAAGATTTAGTGAAATCTAAATACATAAAGGGAAAAAATTATGAAATTATACATTACGAGTCTCCAGATAAAAGAGGAATAGATGTTGCACTACTTTACCAAAAAAAATATTTTACCCCTATTTTTCACCAATCTTTTAATCCTAATATTTATAGAAATAACAGAAAAGTATATACTAGAGACCAACTGTTAGTTACTGGGTATTTAGATGATGAATTAATTCATATTATTGTAAATCATTGGCCATCTAGAAGTGGTGGCGAAATAAAAAGTAGGCCTTTAAGAGAGAAGGCAGCTTATCAAAACACAAAGATTATTGAGCAAGTAAGAGCGATGGATCTAAACGCTAAAATAATTATTATGGGAGATTTTAATGATGATCCTATAAACACCAGCTTTAAAAATGTTTTAAAGACAAAAAGTGATAAGAAAAAAGTTACCGAAAATGATATTTACAATCCTTATGAAGACATGTTTCAAAAAGGGTTAAATACACTGGGTTTTAGAGATAATATTAATTTATTTGACCAACTATTAATCACCTCTCCTCTTTTAGATAAAGGAGAAAAAGACTTCTCTTCCTATAAAATGTACAAAGCAATGATTTTTAACAAACGTTTTCTAACCACCAAGAGAGGGCGTTATAAAGGCTATCCTTTTAGAAGTTTTTCTTTTGGCAAGTATACAGGCGGCTATAGTGATCATTACCCAGTCTATATGTACTTAATTAAAGAGCTATAATTAGTGTTATTTTAAGCAGAAAAATCTTATTGTCTACAAAGGCTTTTTAATGTCTTTTAAAAGAAGTTGCAAAGAAGTTCTGCCATTCCATTCATTTTCATCTAAACTATAGGCAATATCAAAATTGTTTTGAATAAATTTCATTTTATTGCCCAAACCAAAACCAATGGCGTTGTAGGTTTTTTTATCAGCTCCGTAAATAATATTTAATTTTAAGTGGCTTTTGTCTGCCCCAACAGTTTTTCCGTAGCCATTGTCTCTTACAGAAGTAGTGCTAAACACCGGCTTCATGTTTTGTGGGCCAAAGGGCCCCATTTGTTGAAGTATTCTAAAGAATTTTGGGCTTATATCAGACAATTCTAGGCTGGCATCTATGGTAATTTCAGGAATTAATAATTCTTTATCAATAGTATTTTTAACTACTTCTTCAAATTTATTTTTAAAAGCAGTATACATCTCAGGATCTAATGTTAACCCAGCAGCATATTTATGACCGCCAAACTGTTCTATAAACTCTGAGCATTGTTCTAGCGCTTCATAGACATCAAAGCCTTTCACAGATCTAGCAGAAGCCGCTAACTTGTTGCCGCTTTTGGTAAAAACCAATGTGGGCCTATAATAGGTTTCAATAAGGCGAGAAGCAACTATACCAATAACTCCTTTGTGCCATGTCTCATGAAATACAACGCTTGTAAATTGTTCTTTTTCTTTGTTTTCTTCAATTTGAAGCAAGGCTTCTATGGTAATTTGAGCGTCTAAGACCCTTCGTTCTGTATTGTATTGGTTTATTGCTTTGGCAAATTCTAAAGCTTGTTCAAAATTGGCCTCTGTTAACAATTCTACCGCAGCATTACCGTGTTTAATTCTTCCAGCAGCATTAATTCTTGGGGCTATCATAAAAACAACATCGGTAATGGTCAATACCTCTTTATGTACTTCTTGAATAATTGCTTTAATTCCATTTCTTGGATTCGAATTAATTACCTGCAAGCCAAAATACGTGAGCACTCTATTTTCGCCTGTTATAGGAACAATATCTGCAGCAATTGCAATAGCTACCAAATCTAAGTACTGCGTTAAATCTTCTATGGTTTGCCCTCTTTTTGAAGCCAATGCCTGAACCAATTTAAATCCTACCCCACAACCACACAATTCAT
>Ga0209711_10004968_pt1 | contig 10492 bp, 8 predicted proteins | sample ArcticOcean_MG_C_7_FD_187441 | JGI IMG/M metagenome (GOLD analysis project Ga0209711, IMG submission 187441) | Marine microbial communities from western Arctic Ocean - ArcticOcean_MG_CB11_88 (SPAdes) (version 2) | ecosystem: Environmental > Aquatic > Marine > Oceanic | place: Arctic Ocean... | reverse complement strand
TCTTCCTTAGGGGTGACCTGGCATGGGTCTGAGACGCTTCCTTCTTTCAACAGAAGCGATCCCTTCGAACCTGATCCGGTTGACACCGGCGTAGGAAAAGGAACGGATCGTTCTCTGAACGATTCGCCTTCAATCGCCCAAAGCCGGATCTCAAACAAACAAAAATTGAGATCCAACATGAAATACACAATCAGCGCACTTGCGCTTCTTAGCATCGCCACGACACCACTCTTCGCTGAAGAAAGTGTCGTTTCCGCCATTCCCGAACTTCCCGCGACCATCGTCACTGGCGAACTCTGGGAATCTGAACTCCAAAAGACGACCGCCAGCGTCACTGTGCTCAATCAAGCCGCGCTCGCAGACAAAGGCGTTCAGCACTTCGAGGATGTGATCAACGCAATCCCCAACCTTACGTGGACGGGTGGCACATCGCGACCCCGCTATATACAGATCCGCGGTATCGGCGAGAATTCACAGTTCGAAGGCGAGACGCCGGACTCTACAGTCCGCTTTTTGGTAGACGATCTTGATTTCACTGGAGTGGGTACTATAGGCAATCTCTTTGATGTACGACAAGTCGAAGTTCTCCGTGGCCCTCAAGCAGGTGCATTCGGTGCCAATGCTGCTGGTGGGGTCATCCGCGTGGTCAGTAGCGACCCGACCCCCTTTTGGACTGGACAGGCTGAAGCCACCATCGGCAGCAACAATCTCCGCTCAGGCGGTGTCGCAGTAGGCGGTCCCTTGCTCGCTAACGATCCCGAACAGCTCACCTTCCGTTTCTCGCTCTATCAACTCGAAGAAGACGGCTACCGCAAAAACACATTCCTCGACAAGGACGATACCAACCGACGCGATGAATTAAACAGCCGCCTCAAGGTACGCTGGCTTGCAAACGAAGATTGGCAATTCGATGGCAGCCTCTTCTACGCAGATATCGACAACGGTTATGACGAGTTCACACTCACCAATAGTCGTACTCGCACCTACTCCGATGAACCCGGAGAAGATAGCCAAGAAAGCTTTGGCACAAGCCTTCGCAGTAAATGGAGCGGACTCGACGAGATCGACATCGTTGGCATGACCAGCTTTACTACCACCGACTCGACTTACAGCTACGATGGTGATTGGTCGAACCCAACAGACCCGCTGTTCGGATATACCGATTTCTTAACCTTAGAACGCGACCGCGCCGTAATCAGTCAAGAAGTCAGTTTTAACTCCAAGGCACAAACGGATGCACTTGGTTTTATCGACCGTTGGACAATGGGCATCTATGGGCAATCTTTGGATGAAGACTCCAACGCGGAATGGACGACTGGCGGTTACCTTTGGAATACAGACTTCGAGTCGGAAACGCTCGCTCTGTTCGGACAAGCCACTCACGAGTTTAGCGATGTCACACGCCTAACCGTGCAACTACGCGTAGAATATTATTCAGTCGATGTAGCCGCCGATGGTATCGGCCCCGACGACTTATTCGCGCCAACGGTTCCATTTGACTACGACCTAGATCATTCGGAAACTCTCTGGGGAGGTAACATCACCCTGGAGCATGACCTTTCCGATACGATGCAAGCCCACGTCGCCCTTGGTCGCGGTTACAAGGCTGGCGGCGCCAGCACGCCCAATTTCACTGGCTCGACTGACATCAGCTACGACGACGAGACTCTCTGGACAGTCGAGACCGGACTGCGCGCAAGCTTCTTTGAGGATACAGTCGATACCAGTGTCACACTCTTCTACATCTATCGCGAAGACCCACAGTTTCGTGACTCTGAGGGAACCGGCAGCTTCTTCGATTACATAACTACCAACGGCGACAGTGCCGAGCACTGGGGATTGGAAGGCGATGCGACATGGTATTTCGCAGACAATTGGAGCTTTAGCGCTACACTGGGTCTACTCGGAGCAGAGCGCAGTTCCTACACAAATAACGGTGTCGACGTAAAGTCACGCGACGTAGCTAACGCGCCTAATTTCACCTACAGTGCACGCCTCGACTACAATCCGGCAGATGCACTCTTTGGTAGTATTGAAGTAGTCGGTAGCGACGAATACTACGAGTCGAATAGTCATCAGGAAAAGCGCAGCTCATTTGCCGTCGTCAACGCATCGGTTGGCTATCGTTACCTCAACTGGACATTCACAGTCTGGGCGAAGAACCTTCTGGACGAAGAATACGAAGATCGCATTTTCTTCTTCGATAATACCTTTGATGGCAACGACGAACGCTACGAAAGCCCCGCCGCGCCGCGCACCTTTGGGGTGACTGCCAAATACGCTTGGTAAACCATCAAGTTGTTTTTCTCAAAGCCCCGTCCATCTGGACGGGGCTTTTTCGTATCGGCACAAATTCACTTGCCACACCCCACTCTCCACTCCCCACTCAATCGATGATTACATCGATTGTTACGCACCCGGGCGGTGCCCATAAAGACGACTTTCTCGCCTGCGCAGTGCTACTCACAGAAGCGCCTGTCGCCATCCAAAGGCGTGATCCTACCGAAGCGGAGTTAACTGACACCTCCGTCGCCGTGATCGACATCGGTCATCAACATGATGCCTCACTCCATAACTTCGATCATCATCAGCTTCCTCGCGACCATGTGCCCACTTGCGCACTCTCTCTCGTCCTTCAGCACCTCGGTATCTATGAAGACAGCCGCGAATTTTGTAGCTGGCTTGAAGTTGCTGAATGGTTCGACTGCAGAGGTCCGGTGGATACCGCAAAGTGGCTGGAGATGGATCGCGAAACGCTAGGCAAGCTGAACTCACCGCTCGACATCACCATCCTTCGCCGCTTCGGCAGTCAGACATTGCACAAACCAGGCGAACCGATCTGGGAGATTATGCGCATGATTGGCCAAGACTTGGTCGATTACGTGACCAATCTACGCACCCGCCTCGACTTTGTCGCCCAGCACGCGGAAGTCTGGACATTCGATGGCTTCAAAGCCCTCTTCATGCCGCGTACAGATCCCATGCCTGACGAGGCCTCTTCCGGCCTCGGCTATCACGTAGGAAAGCTCGGGCTAGAAAACGAAATCCTCGCTCTCGTCTATCCCGACAGTCGTGGCACTGGCTACGGCATGCGCCGATTCAATGACGACCTACGCATGGAATTCACACAATTAGAAGAAGAAACTGACGTCCACTTTGCTCACGCCCGTGGCTTCATCGCGAAGACCTCTTCCGCCGAGGTCGACCGACTCAAGGAACTCGTCTCGTTAGCCTACCGAAAAGTTTAATACAGCTTACGACTACTTATCCGCTTTCCAGCCTTGCTGGATTGCGAGATCACTGATGAAAGGCCGTATCGGATAGTCGTTCGGGATGAGCTTGTGGCGATGCATGTATTGAAGCGCTTCATCTAAAGACAAAACTTGGTTCTTTTCGACCTCCAACTCAAGCGGCGCTATTTTTTTGAGCTTGGCTACATACAGTTCGGTTAAATTATCTGCCTCCTCGCGAGCATCTGTATTCTCTTTATATTTGAGCGATTCCAGCAATCGAAGGGCTTTTTGCTGACCCTTTAAAGTTCGAGCATGCTGGCGTAATTCAGCTGCAATTTCACTGCGCTTAGTAAGCGTCGACTCCTCAGAGAGTCGGCCATCGCTGCCACCATCAAGCGCTCTTGGGCGTAGCGGACGATACCATATATTGCGAAAACGAACTGGGTTACCGTGATCCTGCAGCATTAAGTTACTCAGCTCTGGAAAAATTCGGTCTAGCGGCTTACGCTTCTTATGCCCACTTCCACCTTCCAAGGGTGTGTTATCTTGAACGACAACTCCGTTCACTAGAACCGTCAGTGATCCAAGATCTAAAATCACTCCGTCACGAGCAATTGGGCGGCGAAATATAATATCGTAACTTTGCCACTCGCCGCTTGGGCGTAGCGCATTGACCGCAGGTGGCATAAGGCCATAAATCGCCCCTGCATTGCCATCGGCATAAGTGGGATTTTCGTAGTTATCGAGTATCTGAACTTCGACCATACCGCCCATAAAGAAGACGCCGCTATTACCTCGCCATTGGCCATGCCCGACGATCTCGGTCGGCGCACGCCATTCGATATGCAACTGACAATCGCCTAGTTCAGCTAAGCTTGAGAGATTACCCGCACCTCCCATACTCTGAAGTGCACCCTCAATGACAATCCAGTTTTGTTCACGTTTCTCTGCGGGTCGATTGTGCCGCCAGTTTTTACGGAAAGATGCTACAGTGCCATCAAACAAAACAATGGCGTCTGAGGGTGATTGTCCAATGTTCGCAGCTGGTGTGACCACACGAGGCAATGGCCGATTCTGGTCATGCACCGCCCAAGGATGATGGTTGTCAGGTGGATCGCCAAAGAAAGCACCATTTGCAGCAAGTGCTCCTGAAGTAGCGAGCATGACAAATAAAATAATAAAATCTTTTTTGTTCAATCTATTCATCTTTTAATTGGACAAGATTATGTCCAAAGATCTTCCCCGTATTGCCATCCCTCGCGGGCAGGTTCTTTTATGAATGCATTCAACTCTGGACGGTTCAAACAACCCTTGGCTGGATCCCATTCGATACGTCCGCCGAAGCGCTGCGCTAATACCCCGAGAAGCGCGACCTCAGTCAAGGGGGCGGCATAGTCAAAGTTTGACCCACACTCGGAGAGATCGCCTTTAATCGTAGCCACCCACTCGGCAAAAGGCCCCTTTTGCTTTATACGAGGGTATCTTTCCTCGATAGTGGCATTTTTTTTAAATTCTTTAAAAACCTCTCTGCTCGTTAGGCGAGGGTTGTTGGATCGATTATCTAAAAACCCATTTTGTTTCTCACCATACCAGAAAGAACCCCTGTCGGGTATCTTACCCAAATCCCACTCTGGCGGTGATTTAATGGGGCTGCCTCCATTGCAAGCTCCCTCATACCAATACATGGAGCAAGCTGCCTTATCGCCACGAGCGGGGAAGTCGTAGCGCACGACGCTATAATCGGGAATCATACCTTCAAGCGCAGGACCTCGCTCCACACACTCGACCACAATCGGGTCGTAAAGATCTAATATCCAGACTGGGCCGTCACCTGTGTGGCAAAACCAATCTCCAAATTGCCCCGTACCGAAATCATTAAAACCACGCCATGTGAGAGGATGGTAGATATCATTGTAGGCAGTCTCTCGGGCAGGACCTAACCAAAGATCCCAGTCGACTTCTTCAGGAATGGGCTGACCCTCAAGTGGCATTTGAACTGGTTTCTCGAAAAACCTACTATCCCAATTCGGCCCGTTGATGCCTAAATGCACCTCAGTAATCTGACCGAAGACGTCGGCTTCATACCACTCACGCATTATGCGTATCCCATCGTTGGTATGACCTTGATTAGCCATGTTCGTGACAACGCCATATTTATCCTTCGCCTTACGTAAGGTGCGGGCTTGCCAAATATTATGAGTGAGAGGCTTTTGCGTGCAAACGTGCTTGCCTCTCTGCATCGAATCAATCGTAGCTGCAAAATGCGTGTGGTCGGGTGTATTAATACAGACAGCATCAATCTCGTTTCCCATTTTATCGAGCATGACACGAAAATCAGAATAGATGGGCGTGCTTTTCTCTGCTGCCCATTCTGGAAAATGGCGGCGATCAATATCGCAAAGTGCGACAATGTTCTCCCCCTCACACCCGTCGTAGGCCAGACGTGCAATTCCACCAGCACCAATCATCGCAATATTAATCTTACTATTGGCCGATGGACCCGCCTGCCCAATCGAGAACCGGGGTAGAATAAAAGCCCCCGCGGTCGTCACTGCAGTCGTTTTGAGAAAAGTTCGGCGGTTAATGGTCGTTTTCATGTTTCTTATATTAAAGTAAATTTTATTTTCCGAGAGATGCACTCGGGCTGGTATCTGCCTCGATGTCGCCAGTGGCAAATTGAATGCCAGCAAGAAAGTGTTTAAGCATCAGTGGATCGGTATAAATATGGTGATTGTGCCCAAGGCTGGTATAGAAAACACGTCCTTCACCGACACTCTGCACCCAACTAATTGCATAATCGCCGCAGGTTCTGCGTAATGGCGACTTTGCCATCGGCTCATCGCTACGTCCAACATCCAGGCTCAAAAGTACACGCAGCTTTTCACGCGAATAAGGCTCTTCCTTAAACTGGTAAATTTCGTCCTGAATCCGAAAATCAGACATATCACCGAAGACAGGCTTTATGAGCGCGTGTTCTGAGTCTTCAATCAAGACGGTCACATTATGACGCCAGCTCCAGGGATGCCCCCAGAAATAACCACCGATCATATCCCCGTAGTCTTCGTCTTCGTAACAAGAATCCGTCGCGGCGTGGATACCGACTAAGCCACCACCAGCATGGACAAACTGGACCAGATTAGCGATCAAACGCTTATGCCTCGCATGGAGCCAATTCCATTGCAGATCACTGAAGTCCTCCCGCAACTTATCCGACGGCATGAAAAAATCTAGCGTGGGACTAAGCAATACAATCGCATCAAACGTTTTCAATACATCGATCTCGAAGTTTTCAGGGTCGTCGCTAATTAATGCTTGATAGGCACCCGTCTTAATTCCCATCTGATCTAGAGCTACCTTGCCTGTGGGAATGGAGGCATGCCTAAAACCCGCAGTGGCACTAAAGATCAAAATCTTGCGTGGCGAATCAGGCACGGCCAAGGCAATGTCCGGCAAGGCAGCATCAATAGCTTCGAGTCTTTCTTGAGGAACAGGCTCATCATTAAAGGACGGTTTCCAGTCGCAAATGCTTACGTCAGAAAAAGCGAACTGAACCGTAAGCAAAAGACTGAAAAGAAAACTTATGTAATAATTCATATTTAGAATAATGATGATTAAACCAATTTCATATTGGTATAGAAGTTAAACGCCTACAATGCACATTACACCAAGCTGCGCATGTAGACATTGGATCTTTCGCCTGAATCGTTGGATATTTTTATTATATGCATCTGCTTATAAAGATAAATATAGAGCAGAAGCATTCAAGCGCCTTCGGATACGTATTAAGCCCCTCGTCATAGTCCAAAGATCCCTCCAAAGGTTCAGCTTACTACCAGATATCTCTTGCCACATAATCGGTAACTCGGTGATAGGCCAGGCATCTTGTTGCAAAGTCGCCAGCAATTCCACATCGAAGACAAAACCACCTTCAAAGAGACGCTCGCTGACTGCACGGTAAGACCTACCTGAGATCACTTTAGCGCCACACTGTGTATCCATCCATTTCAAGCCGACAATGCCACGTACCAGTGTTCGAAAAAGGTGAAAAGTTGCTTTACGAAGCAATGAGCGCTCCACAGCCAGTGGGCCAGAAAACTGACGCACAGCGACAAAGCTCATATCTGGATTTTCGCTATCACCTGCGCAATTTAACATACGTATGAGCTCATCCGCGCTGACAGCTCCATCGGCGTCGACAAAGGCGTAAAAATCGGAATCGGGGAACTGTTGCCAACTTTGATAAATAGCACCCCCCTTAAAGCTACGCTCTGGGTGCAGGTGTAAAACCACGTCTAAATAAATTTGACTGAATTTTTCCTTGAGCCTCTGCAATTGCTCAACTTCTTCAGTATCCGAACCATCATCCGCGATCACCCAAGTTAAATTCAAACCTGATACGGCCAAGGCTTTTGCCAATCTTACCCCAAAGCGCTCTAGACGAACCGAATCATTCCAGACGGGAGTCACGAGTAAAAACTTTGGCAGCGTCGCAGACATATTGTATCACAAAAAACAACCATACGGAATAGCTCAACAGCAAAGCAGGTTTGCAGACTGCGAACAAGTCCGCCTCAATCATCATCAATGCACCACCGAACTCTCGTATGCCTTACTTGGCTCATCATCATCACCTTTGCGGGCGTGCTCCGCTTGAGTAATTTAGAGACACGCCCCCTCCATGCAGATGAGGCGACCGGCGCGCGCATCCTATCGCAACGACTCGCAGGCGACTATCAGTTCAATCCAAGCCATTTCCATGGCCCATTACTCAGCTTGCTGACCGAGCCACTCGCGCGACTGCATGATGAAAACACTTGGCAGAGTCTCTCAATCGAAACACTACGCCTCAGCCCAGTAATAGCTGGCATACTACTATGCCTCACACCTCTGCTCTGGCGGCGGGTAATGGGTGATTATGGCGCGGCATTGAGTGCTGCCCTACTCGCCACCTCACCCTTACTTGTCTACTACAGCCGCATGTATATTCACGAAAGCTGGCTAGCTCTTTTCGGACTACTCGGGCTGACCTTTACCTATCGCCTATACAAAGATCCGAACATAAAAAATGCCCTATTCGCTGGCATTTCCGTAGGCTGCATGTTTGCCACCAAAGAGACATCCGTCATCACGCTATTCGCTTGGACAATCGGCCTAATCACTTGTATTTCCCTCATCCATCTCAGTCGAGATTCAGGAAAACCAAAATCCAAGAACTATCTCATCCCCGCTGGCCTCGCCAGCTTGAGCGCCTTGTTAGTATCTGCCTTTTTCTATAGCAACGGCTTTCGTGACCCAGAGGGCATCACCGATGCTTTTCGCACCTATCTAGTCTACGAAACGACACTCGGACACGATAAACCACTCACTTACTATTTAAGCTTACTCTTATGGCCTAAGCACCTGCTAGGCCAATGGTGGACAGAAGGCTTAGTCTTCGTTTTAGCGCTCACGGCGTGCATCTATCCTGCGCGCTGTCCCAAACTACGCAGCGCCATCTTACTAATTGCCCTAGCCTCCATCATACAACTCGGGATCTATAGCAGCATCGATTATAAAAATCCTTGGTTGATGCTCTTACCGTGGGTGCATGTCTGCCTGCTCTCAGGCTTTTGCGTCAGCATGATTCGGTCCTACCATCGTATCACTCAAATCTGCCTCGGATGTTTCATATTGATGGCACTTGTTCATCAAACTAAGCAGAGTATCGCCGCTAACCAAGGTTTTGAGAATGATGCTCGATTACCCTATGCATACGTATCAACAAGCCGAGACCTGCTATCCTTGGAGGCTTGGCTTATACAACTTGGCGAGATGACTCCCGAAATCAAAGACCAAACTGTCGCAGTAGTCGGCAACGGTTACTGGCCACTGCCGTGGTATCTACGAATGTTTAATAACATCGGATATTGGGATCTACCCGAAGTAAATATGATAGACGCTCCGCTTGTCTTTGCCATACAAGATTCCGCTCAACCTACCAATGCCCTTCTTAGCGATAGCCATGTCGCCTTCCCGCGAGGACTACGGACTAATGTCTCCATGACTCTCTATCTACGTAAGGATCTCTGGAAAAAATGGATCGAAACTCAGGCATGATCGACGCGCATACTTTCACACACGAGGCAATGAAGACGACCTTTACCCTCCGTCTTATGCATACGCAGGTCGATCACGCGCGCGATGCCGCGAATCAAGCCTTTGCATTAATCGATGAGATTGAAAATGCCCTGAGCCGCTACATATCCGGGAGCGACGTCTCTCAAATTAACTGCATGCAGAGCGGACAGTCTCTCTTTGTTAGCGAGACTTGCTACGAATGCATGCGTATCGCCCTGAAAATTTATATCGATACCGATGGCCTCTTCGACATCACACTAGGACGGCAAATTGAGCATCAAAAAAATAAATTAAAAGGCATCGCGCCTGCCCTCGAGGGGCAACTCATGGTCGACCCAGATCGACCTGCCATCCACTGCGTCGAAGCCGGTCGTGAAATTGACCTCGGTGGCATTGGAAAGGGTTATGCGCTCGACCGTATCGCACCACTCCTTCGCGGCTTAGGGATCAAAAGTGGCCTCGCCTCCGCTGGTGCCAGCACACAGCTTGCTTTCGGAGAAATTGCATGGAAGATTGAGCTCACGGGCTCAGCTGACATGCCCATTGTAGAACTTAAGAATCAAGCATTAAGTGTATCCGGAATTGAAATACAAGGTAGCCACATCGTCTCCCCGCGTCAGACAGAAATTAGACACTACGCCCACGCGCGGGTAAGGGTGATCCACGAAGAAGCAGCTTGCGCAGACGCCTGGTCGACGGCTTGTCTACTCATGTCAGAGAATGAGCTAGAGACCGCAAAAGATCGAATCACGATCTATTGCAGTTAGGTTATATGGGGCCTTATCTTTAGCTAATCAATTGCTTGATATCGTCGAGACTGACTTTGGCATTCGCAGCTTCAGACTCTTCAAAAAGCTCTTTCAAGATTTCGGCTTTACGGGCTTGAAGCTCTAAGACTTTTTCTTCGACGGTATTGGCGGCGATTAGCTTGATGCTAGTCACAACTTTTGTTTGCCCGATACGGTGAGCACGATCCGTCGCTTGAGCTTCAGCAGCGGGATTCCACCATGGATCATAGTGGATCACGGTGTCGGCTCCGGTTAGGTTGAGACCAGTGCCGCCAGCTTTGAGTGAAATCAAGAATACGGGAATGCTTTCATCTTCGTTAAACTGATCACAGATCGCCAAACGGTTTTTAGTAC
>Ga0209711_10004957_pt1 | contig 10507 bp, 4 predicted proteins | sample ArcticOcean_MG_C_7_FD_187441 | JGI IMG/M metagenome (GOLD analysis project Ga0209711, IMG submission 187441) | Marine microbial communities from western Arctic Ocean - ArcticOcean_MG_CB11_88 (SPAdes) (version 2) | ecosystem: Environmental > Aquatic > Marine > Oceanic | place: Arctic Ocean... | reverse complement strand
TCAGCAGAACATTAACATATCTTTAGGTTATCCAGCTGTAAATCCAGGTGCTCTTAGTTCTACTTGTGTATTAACCGGAAGAGAAGGAGGTTCTAATGCTATAGTTGCTACCAATCTTAATGATAAAAAATCAAGAATATTCTATATTGGAGGTGAAAGCATAACAAATCTTTCGCAAATATGGAGTACCTATAACCAATTGCCTGGAAATGTTGATGCCGTTAGAATGAACAATGGATCAACTCAAGAAGCTCATACTAAAGGCACTTTAGCTTTTATGTTTAATGCTTCTCAAGATGCAAATGGTAATAATTCTGCGTTTAAAATAAATAAAGTTTTGTTTTATTATAGAATTGAAGGAGGAGATGGTAACTGGTTAAGTTTAAATAGATCTTTAGATTATAATAACACAGGAAATGCCAGCGAAACTAATACTCCTAGCAATGATGCTCCAGGTGGTTCAAACCTTGTAGTAAATTCTACAGATAATGAAGACACCATAAAATATTTGCAAAACGTTAGAGCTTTTGATTACAATACATTAAGCTCAGCAAATGGACAAAAAATAGAATATGCCATTCTTGTAAAAGATTTAGAAATTGTTACAGGTTCCAATGATACTTATGGTTGGGTTACCGCAGACGATTTACATTATCCAGCCTGTGTAACTAGACAAGGAATAGATATTTCAGCTACTTCTTATAAATACTTTAGATCAATAGAGTCGGCTAGTGTTACTGAAGCTAATGCTATAGACACTAACCTTGAATTATTTGCTGAAACACCATTTGGAGAATACGTTAATACTTTTTTTACTAACGTAGCTCGTACAATACCTTATTTGCCTAATCAAGGAACTCCTAATATTAATTTTCAGCTTGATCAAACTTCCTATGATGCACAGGATTTGCAATGGCGTGATATATCCACAGGTAATGATTTAATATTAAGATGGATCGCAAAATTTAATTTTGAAACTGGTAACAAAGAAGATGGAACTTTGGTAAAAGCCGGACAAACAACAGTATACTCAGGAAGTGGAAATAATGTAAACTTTAAATTATATTCTGGAACAACTAGAATAAAAAATAACCAATAACTATGGCAGCAGTAATAGAACTTAAATATTTTAATACATTCTGGTTAAAAAAGCTTAAGACAATTACCGATGTAGTTCCTGGCGAAACCATTACTGACCCTGTTGGTTCTATTAATTGGACTATACCTGCTCCTGGCTTTAACCTCACTCAAATGAATGTAGGTCAAGAGGTTACTATGACTTATACGGATTTTCAAGATCCTAGTATAGAAAGAACTTTTGAATCACACATTATACAAAGAATTAGTGATGAAGAATTTAGAACAGTTCCAGCCCAGGCTCCTGTAAATTATGTAGCCGGTAGTCCGGGAGGTGCTGAAATGACCCTTGGTAAAATAATTAATTTTGACAAAATACCTGCAGTTTATGCCAGCACACCTAATGATGATTGGTTCATAGAAGAATCTAGAATAAGAGGTGGTTACAACAACACATCCGTTGATTTTGGAGTTAAAGCTTATTTAGTAGAAGACGAGCCTAAGCAATCACATAAATTTAGTGGATTAATACACTCGGGAGTATTTAATTCTAGAACTGGATTTAATGCTACTAATCAATTCAGTGTAGGTGAAGATATAACTAGAACAATAGATCCGGCTAATGGATCAATACAAAAGCTTTATGCTGAAGATACTAACCTTATAATTTTTCAGGAAAACAAAGTAAGTAAATCATTAATAGATAAAGACGCTATTTATTCTGCCGAAGGCAATGCTAGTGTTACTAGTCGTAATTTAGTTATAGGTCAAAATGTTGCGTTTGGAGGAGAATTTGGAATATCAACAGATCCAGAATCTTTTGCGGTTAATGGTTATAGAAAATACTTCACAGATAGAGATCAAAACATTGTCTGTAGATTATCAATGGATGGCATTACTCCAATATCTAACTTTGGCATGATAGACTTCTTTAGAGATAAATTATCTACTGCAAAAATAGGTGGAGTAAAAGGGGGATGGGATGCTCACAATAAACAATATGTTTTATCTATAGAATCAAATCCTGGCGGTAAAGCAGGGCCGGAATATAATACATTGTCGTTTGACGAAAGTGTAAAAGGCTGGACAAGTTTGTTTGATTACAAACCTAATCAAATTATTAGTTTAAATAATGATTATTTTACGGCTAATAATGGTAAACTATATATACATTATACATTAGCTTCTAATACAACAGCTAGAGGCATTTTTTACGGTGTTAACTATAATTCAAATGTAACTTTTGTTTTTAATGGGAATCCTCAAATGGTTAAAAACTTTCAAACAATTAATTACGAAGGTGATAGTGGTTGGAAGATGCTTAGCTTTAATACTAATACAGATAGCACGCTACCAGTTTCCGAATCGGTATTTGCATCTACTTTAGAACAATTACAACAATCTTTATTAATAAATAGATTTAAAGCAAAAGAAGATAAATATTTTGCGGATTTAGTAAATAATACATCGTCTCAAAATGGTGAAGTTATATGGGGAAGTTCTTCATCAGGCGTTAAAGGTTTCTTTGCAGAAGTTAAAATGGAAGTAAATAACGCTAATAATTCTAAAAAAGAGTTATTTGCAGTAAGCACAGGATTTGTGCAATCATCTTAAATCAAATTAAATGAGTACAGAGTTATCAACAAATTTCATCCAACAATTAGAAGTATTGCAAAATATGTTTATAGAGAGTAATGAAGAAGGAACATACGGGGATGGTAAAAATTTAGTTAACAATGAAGAATTTCCAATAACAAACAATTTTACTGACGGATTATACATGCGTCAAATGAAAATGAAAGCTGATACAATGGTTATAAGTGCAATACATCATACTAATCATTTTTGGTTTTTATTATCTGGAAAAGTTATAGTACAAGCTGATAATGAAATTGTAGAACACATAGCTCCTTGCTGGTCGTATTCTTTAAAAGGAACTAAAAGATTAATTAAATGTGTAGAAGATTGCGTTTGGATAAACATAATAGCTAATCCAACAAACACAAGAGAAATGAAAGAAATAGAAAATAATTTCTTTTCCTTTACAATGGAAGAGTATAATAAAAAAGAAAAGTTATGTCAGGAGTGATAGTAGCCGCCGGTATAGGAGCGGCAGTTAGTATAGTCGGAGGTCTTATAAAAGGTGGTAAAGCTAAAAGAGCAGCTAAAGCCGCAGCTGCAGAAAAACAAAGAATAAATGATCAAATAAATGCTTTTGAAGCCAATAGACAAGCAGTTATTAATCCTTATTCTGGGGTAACTTCTTTAGCAGACATGGCTACTGATTTATCTGGAAGTTTAAGTAATCCCATGGCAAACTTAGGAGTGGCTACAAGCGCTGCGGAGATCCAGATAGAGCAAACAGATATTGCTTTAGCAAATACATTAGACACTCTGCAAGCCACAGGAGCGAGTGCTGGGGGAGCCACAGCGTTGGCTCAAGCAGCAGCACGAAGTAAAAAATCAGTTGCAGCTAGTATAGAAACTCAAGAAGCTGCTAATGAAAAAATGGCAGCTCAAGGGGAACAGAGATTGCAAGAACAACAAATGGCTGAAAAGCAAAGAATACAACGTATTCAAATATCTGAAGGAGGTAGAGCACAAAATGCGACGGCTCAAGGAGCAGCTTTCCAATTTAGTGCTCAAGAAAACAGAGATATGGCAACTTTAGATAGGATGCAAGCGGGTGTAGATCAAGCGGGAGTTAATCAAGCAAACGCTAATGCTTCACAGCAAGCTGCAATAGGTAGTATAATTGGTGGAGTAACTGGCATGGCTTCTTCTGCTATTCAATCAGGAGCATTTGGAAATAGCCCGAGCGGAAATAGCTCGAGCGTAGATATTCCTCCAGTAGGAGATTTAATGCCATCACATATTCCTTCAGACAGAAGATTAAAAAGTAACATTAAAAAAATAAGTAAATCCCCTAGCGGTTTAAATATATATTCTTTTAAATATATAAATAAATTATTTGGTGAAGGAACTTATCAAGGAGTTATGTCTGATGAAATACCTAAAAGCGCGGTAATAAAAGAAAATGATGGGTTTGATAGGGTAGACTATTCTGTTATAGACGTTGAATTCAAAAAAATAAAAAATGAGTTATAGAAATCCAAAGATAATAGACGATAAGTCTGGCTTAATTGTTTCACAAGCTATTAACCAAGCTACTGCATCATTAGGTCAAGGCATTGTAGCTTATGGTGCAGAACAAAAAAAACGTAGAGAAAAAGAAGCTTTAAAACAAAAAAAAGATGCTCAAACTATAATAAGTTTGGCTAACATGAGTTCAGAAAATGCTGCGTTATTTAATAACGGATTAAAGGATATGTCTGAAAACGTTAGGGGAATTCTTATAACTCGTAACGAGCGAACATTAAAAAGAATTAATGAAATTTACATTGAACAACAAGTAAATAATAATGCTTCTCCTGCTTTATCTAAAGAACTAGGTTTTCTTAAAGGTCAAATTGCACAAGGTAATGATTTAGCAAAAAGCATTTTTCAAACATCAGGACAATTATCAGATATATTACAAGATCCAAACGCATTTAGTGATCGTAGAAAATTTTTTAAAGCAGATGAAAACGGTAGTACTGAAAAATCAGAAGCCATGATATACGGATTTGGCGGCAGAGATGGATATGAAGGATCTATGGTAGAAGATGAAAATGGTCAATTATATGCTCAAGTATATGTTAAAGAAAGTGGTAAAACATTTAAAATTGAAGCAACCGAATTTGGCCAAATTTCAGATGATTTTATATTGAATAAAAAAACCAATGCTTCGGTTGAGCAAGTAGAATTTACACAAAATGAGTTTTTTAAAGATGGAGAATTAATACCTGGATTAATAAAAGATGCAGAACCTTTTTCAGAAATTAAAAATGGAAAAAGAATTACTGGAACTAGACAATATTTAAACGAAGGAGAAGTTGATGATATTAGAGAGTTGTCAGTTGAAAATACTGCTTCTAAAATAGTAGGTCTTAATGGATCTCTTCAAATGCAGGGTTTGTATATTGAAGACTTAGGACTTGATCCTGAGAAATACCAAGAAATGGATACCGAAGGAAGAGCGGAATATATTAGAGATCGAAGTGGTCAAATATTTAAAAATAACAGTTCGCTAAAGAAAAATGAAAAAGGTTATTATTTTGATACAAATGTTAAATCTTATAATTTACCAAAACCTACTAAATCTACTGCTAAAACGAGTGCTACTGATTTAGACATTATAGAAAATTTTAATACAGAAGGTGAAATAGAATTAAAAGATTTTGGTTTAAATGATAATACTAGGTTAATTTACGGTAATAGCATGAAAGAACCAGAAGACATTAGTTTTGATAACAACGTGATAACTGTTACATTTAAAAAACCTGAGGGCAAGAAGGGAACAAGTGGTTATGAGCCAGGAGTATTAAAAACTTTTGATGTGTCAACGAACGAAGGTAGATCAGAAATAATAAAGAGGTTAGGGCTTAATAAAGATTCACAATTTTTATTAAAAAAGCTATTAAAAACAAAAATAGAAAAAAACATAAAGAAAAACAATTCTTCCGAAGATAATAACGAAACAAACGAAGGTTCAAATAGTTCAAATACAGGAGTAATGAATTATGGTGATTATAAAAATATAATAGGTAGTCCCGGGGCAGTAAACTCATAAAAAAAATTAAATGAAAGAATACAAAGTAATAATTGACGGAGTTGAAAAAATAATGAGAGTTCTTCCTGAAGAATACGATAGCTTCGTACTAGATTTTCCAGATGCTGAATTAATAGGTGAGGAGGCTGTAGTAGAAGGACCAGTAAATTTTCAAGAGGATTCTGTAGTGAGTGCGGAAATAGAATCGGAAACACCAGCACAACCTTTAGACTCGGATTCTGCATCGGAAAATGGTTCTTTGGAATTAGAAAGTTCAACTAAAACTTTTAATATAGAAGGGGAAGAAGTAACTAAAGAACAATTTGATGCTTATTCGGAGGCTCAAAAAAATAAAGACAAAATAGAAGACAATGAATTCTTTTTTACACCTAGCGGTTTTGTTGACTTTTTTGGAGATATAGCTACAGCAGCAAAAGAAGGATGGTCTCAAGGTGAATTAATAGATCCATCTTTTAAATTATATGACTTAGAAGGTGACGCTAAAGATGAAGACATAGTAGACTTTATAAACACAAACAAAGAGCAAGCTAGAAAAAACTTAGGCTCCGCTGAAATGCAAGAGTTTAATAAAATATATGAAGAAGAAGGAGGAGGTATTTGGGGTTTTATAAAAGGGGTTGCTTACAACCCGTCTACCCTACCGACTATGCTGGTTAGTTCTATGGCTGGTCAGATAAGCTCTCTTGGAAACGATAAGGTACAAGCTATTGCAGCTGCCGGAGCTGCCGTTGGTGCTGCGGGTGGTTCGTTTATTCCGGGAGTAGGTACAGTTGCTGGAGGTATTTCTGGGGCTATGGGAGGAACTATGGGGGCTATGGAAACAGGGTTAACTTTTGCGGAATTATTGCAAGAAGAAGCTGGTGGACTAGATAAAGATGCTATTAGAAAAGTATTAAATGACCCTGAAAAATTAGCTGATTTAAAAAACAAAGCCGCAGGCAGAGGCTTGACTATAGCCGCTATTGAAATGGCTACTATGGGAATATCTAAAGGAGTCGGCGGTAAATTAGCTTCTGCTGGGTTTAAAATGGCTCCTAAAGTTGGAGCAGCTGCTACTGGAGCAATAGAAATGATTGGAGGAGGTACTGGCGAAGTGGCTGGTAGATTTGTGGCAGGACAAGAAATGGATATAGCTGAAATAGGGTTTGAGACTTTTGCTGGCTTAGGGAGCGCTCCTGTTACTCTTTCTCAGCAAGCTTTAAACTTACAAGAAAATATAAATAAAGTAAAAATAAATAAAGTTATAGAAGCTTCCGATTATAAAAATATAACCGACGCTTTTAAAAACACAAGCGATTTAAGCAGCGACATAATAAACCTAACAGATTTAAAAGGATCTTTAGGTGTTATAGAAAATAAAGTTAAAAATGAAATTAAAAATAACTCTATAACTAAAGAAGAAGGAACTGCTATTTTGCAAAACTTTAACGAAGTAGGCACAGCTAATAGACAATTAGAAGCAACAGGTATTAGAAGTGACGCAAAGCCAGAAGCTATTGAATTGTTAGTAGAAAGAAAAAACATAGAAAAAAATATAAAAAAAATAAATGATCCCGTTCTTAGTGTAGATCAAAAAGTAAGAGTAGATGAACTTAATAAATCTATAAGAGATATAATTGTTAAAGATAAAACACAACAATCTATTGAAGGAACTCAAAAAGTTCTTAAAGACTTAGGTAATGAAGCTGTTATTATACAAGTAAAAGATCAAGTTGCTCTTAATAAAGAAATTAACAAATTAGGTAAAGAAGACAAAAGATCTTATAAAACAACAGAAGCATCCTGGGGAGTAATAGTTTCTAGAGAAGGCAAGCCTGACGCTATTATATTAAATGAAGGAATGGCTTTTACTGATGGCGTTATTAACACTGCTGCTCATGAGGGATTGCATTTTGTATTAAAAAATACATTAAAATCCCAACTTACTGCTGAAAATCAAATAAAAGTTGGTAATTCTCTTAATGATTTTGTAAAGACACTTAATATTAATTCTGATAATAAATTACTAAAAGCTAGATTAGATCAATATGACGTTGAGTATAAAAAAGAAATTAAAAGATATACTCAACTTTCCGAAGCCGCCAAAAATCAAGATAGAACAGATTTATCTGATAAAGCGCTTGCTCTAGCAGAACAAAAATTAGGTGTTCTTAGAGAAGAAAGTATAACTCTTCTTAGTGAAGCTATGCTTAACGGAGATATAAAGTATAATGAAAACCTTGGTACTAAATTAATGGATTTTGGTAGAAGGCTAATTAGTTCTATGGGTTATACCGCGAAATTTAACACAGGTAAAGATGTGTTTAATTTTATAAAAGATTATAATAGATCCATAGAAAAAAATAAAGGTTTATCGGGAGGATTAAAAAAATCACTTAAACAAGGAATAAAAGGAAAATTAATTGCCCCTGAAGTTGTAAATAAAGCTACTCAAGAAATTGAAACTTCTAAAACAAAACCAGAGTTAAAAGAATCAAAAACATTAAATATTGAACAGCTTAAGGAAAAAGCAGCAGATCTTTTAGAGGAAAGCAATTTAGACTCCAGCAATCAAGCTCTCTTAGATAGATATTACGACACTATGGATGCTATAGATGCCATGGAAGATGCTGAATCAAACGAGAGTGCTCCAATAGCTAAGCAAGAAGAAAAGAAACAAATTGCAAAAAATGATACTCCTCAGTTGCCTAGAGAAAAGAAAGATAGATCTACTAAAAGATATACTTTAACTGATGAGCAAAAAGCAGAAATAGAACCTTTGATAGCTAAAGCTCAAGTTCTTAATAAAGAATTGATAGCTAAAGAAAAAGCTGCAACGGATGCTAGAATAAAAAAGATAACAGATAAATCCGAAAGACAAATGTCTAGAACGGATCAAGCTAAAGCTATTGCTGATATTAAAGCTAATCCAACCAGATATTCTAAAAGTGCAGAGCTTACTAATTTAGAAAATAAAATACAAGAAAAAGTAAAAGTTCCGTTAGCTAAGTTAATTAACGCTTATACTAAAAGACTTTATGATGGTATACCTGCTCAAGCTAAAGAAATAGTAAGTAGAGAAGATTATCAAACAGAGGCTAAAGCTGTAGTAATTACTACTCTTATTAATGAATTTAAAAAGAACACTACAAATAGATTAGGCGAAAAAACTACGAATGACATAGAAGATCTAATGTTTAACAGAGGATATTTTCGTATGTTACCTTTAGCTACAGCTATGGGTGTATCTAGTAAAGTAGAAGGTATAGCTCAACGATTTGACAACGTGGCTAATAACATCGGTACTGAAGATATAATGTTTGACGAAAAAACTAATGAGCCGGAAATGAGTATGGAAGGTAAATTTAAAATATCTTCTTTTTTACCTGCAGATGCTTATGATTTAGCTTTAGAACAAACAAAAGAATTTTGGGAAGAAAATGTAGGTAATTCACCTATAGAAAACTTTAAGAAGTTACCTAGCTTGGTTGATGATATAATGGCCGATATATTTGGAGTATCTTTAAATGTGTTTACAGCTCGTTCAGGTAACTTAAATGCGACAAGCTACGATAACGTTCTTCAAGCAATTACTAAGCCTTACGCTGTGCTTAAACTAACTAAGAACAACAAAACAGAAGAGATAAGAGTAGAACTTGACCAAGTTGATGCTTACGAATCTCAATTAAAAGATAAGGGTATAGAATTTGAGCGGTATGCTGACGAAAATATATTACAAACATTATTTAAATTTTTACCTAAGTTATCTGCTGATGACTATGTTTATGCTGATGGATCCAAAGGTAGATATCGTGGCAAAGCTACTGGCATACCTAAAAATTTAGTAGCATTAACCTATGAAAACATAACTAGAGGAACTACTGGTGTAGGTAACAGAAAAGCTAATGTTGGCAAACAAGCTTATAAAGATATCCTTAATGCTATTGGAGGAGCTATGGTTGATGGAAAAGTTATTAAACGAATAGGTATAACTGGAAAATCAAAAGAGGGACAAACGCTTTTAGGTATTTTAAAGCTTTACAATCGTATGGTTACTAATGAAATTAGTAGATCTCCTGCTGTAAACTTAGATCCTATGACTGTAAAAGATATTGCAGCTGGCAAGAATGATCTAATGGAAAGTAAAAAAATAGATCTTAGTGGAATTAACAAATTAAATCCTGAAGTTGATTTTGAATTTAGTAAGTGGTATACTAGTAAGAAAAAATCACCTTCCTCAGCCACTCAATTTAAAAAACTCTCTGCAATATCCTATAATATATTAGGGGATCAAGGTAGAAAACTATTTAATGCAGAACTTGCTTATAACTTTGACAAACTAGGTGCAGATGCTTCTTTAGAATCAATTAGAAATAGCATAGGTACAGCTTGGGGAAAAGCTTATAAGTGGTTGATTAGAGATCAAGGATTTAACAAAGCTATAGAAAAGCTTAACGGCGACTCTACCAAAGAAGATGTTAGACAATTTTTACAAGGTTTTAGTAGAGCTTGGCGTAATGACAAATATCAAGATATATCTACAAATGAACAACTAGTTAAAGCTATTGAAGATCAAGGTGTTGATTTTGAAGGATTAGGTTTTAAATTGCAAAAGAAAAATAAAAAAGGATTTGTTTATGAAGTTAAAGCAAATGGAAAATTAGAATTTGTAAATGATCCAACAACTTTACTAGAAATAAAAAATAAATCTTTTGACAATATAGAAGCTTACGGTGAAAATTCTATTAAAGAAGTTCAAACTTTACAAAAAGTTGTATT
>Ga0209711_10004950_pt1 | contig 10518 bp, 12 predicted proteins | sample ArcticOcean_MG_C_7_FD_187441 | JGI IMG/M metagenome (GOLD analysis project Ga0209711, IMG submission 187441) | Marine microbial communities from western Arctic Ocean - ArcticOcean_MG_CB11_88 (SPAdes) (version 2) | ecosystem: Environmental > Aquatic > Marine > Oceanic | place: Arctic Ocean... | reverse complement strand
GTGTCTCCTGCCGAAAATTCAGGGAAATCTTTCTTAGCGATGAATTCTTCCTGAATGAAATTTATTAATTTTTCCATTTTAGTTAATTAGTGTTAGTAAAACAACATTCACAATGATAGCCAGAGGTTATTTTAATGCGGTGCAAATTTATAACTTATTTTGATTTACGCAACCACGTAATCTGTTTTTATGTTGTTATTTTTCATTTAAAAGATCAGGACGAAGTCTTTGCGTTTTTTCAAGCGCTTTTTCCTCTCTCCAAGCGTCGACTTTTGGTGTGTCACCTGAGGTGAGTATTTCTGGAACGCTCCATCCTTTATACTTAGCTGGTCGTGTGTAGATAGGAGGGGCCAAAAGCCCATCTTGGTAACTATCAGTTAGGGCAGAGGATTCATCCCCAATCACTCCTGGAATGAGTCTGATGATGCCGTCACAAAGTACTGCAGCTGCAAGCTCTCCGCCTGACAAGACAAAGTCTCCAATCGAAATCTCTCGAGTTATCAAGTGATCTCTCACCCTTTGATCAATTCCTTTGTAATGACCGCAGATGATAATTATATTTTTTTTGAGTGAAAGTTCATTTGAGACATTCTGAGCAAGTTGCTCTCCATCAGGAGTTAAATAAATGATCTCATCGTAATCATTCGTTTTTTTTAAATATTCTAAACACAAATCAATCGGCTCAATGGTCATCACCATTCCTGCGCCACCTCCAAAAGGATAATCATCTACTTTTTTATGTTTGTTGGTGCTGTAATCTCGCGGATTATGAAAATTAATATGAAAATTAATAATTACTTTATTTGCTTCAATGGCACGCTTCAGTATAGAGGCTTCAAAAGGACTGGAAAGTAATTCGGGAAATAGTGTGATGATATCAATTCTCATTTGCGCATTGTTTTAAAGCGTTGCAAATATTTTACAAAAAAAAAGTTACCAAAAGTTTTGGTAACTTTTCTCTAACTTAAATAGAATTAAATTTTATTCGAATAAAATCCTTTCTTTTTGTCCATCTGGACTCAGAAATAAGATGCTCGATAGTGATTCAAGCGTAATTGATTCAATGGTTGCAACTTCATCAATCAGAATGTCATTTACTTCTAAAACAACAAAACCTTCCTCAATATCATAGTTATAAAGTCTAGAATTTAACATTTTGCTGATGACAACTCCTTTTTCGATTTTAAAAGTAGCTTTTTCCTCTTCAGAAAGATTCTTCAACTCCATTCCGATAAATCGAGTGCGGTTAGTTTTTTTCAAAGTAACCATAACCTCTTTATTCTTGCCTCCACTCTTATAAAAGACTTTTACTTTTTCACCAGGACGTTTTGTGGAGAGGTAACCAGTAAGATCAGAAAACTTGTTAATTGTTGTTCCATCCACTTTTTTGATGATGTCTCCCTGTTTTAAACCAACCAAATCAGCCCCTAATCCCTTTTCAACATCACCGATATAAAAACCTTCGGTGTCACTAATCTCAAATTTTTCAGCAAAATCCGCATTTAAAGCATTTCCTTGAACACCAAGCAATCCTTTTTGAACATTACCATATTCAATAATGTCTTCAAATACTTTTCTAACGGTGTTGCTCGGAACCGCAAACGAATAGCCTACAAATCCACCGGAAATTGAAGAAATCGCGGTATTGATTCCGATAAGTTCTCCTTTTGTGTTCACCAAAGCTCCACCACTGTTACCCATGTTGACCGCCGCATCTGTTTGAATAAAAGACTGATTTTTTTGATCGGTATCATTCAAATCTCTAGATTTTGCGCTAATGATTCCAGCTGTTACCGTAGAATTTAAATTAAAAGGATTTCCAACAGCCAACACCCATTCTCCAATTTTAGAACTTTCAGAATCCCCAAAAGATATATAAGGTAAATTTTCGTCTGTATCAATTTTTAAAACAGCCAAGTCTGTATTTGGATCAGATCCAATGAGCTTTGCCATGTAACTTTTGTTTTTGTTTGTCGTTACTTGAATTTCACTGGCATCTTTTATTACGTGGTGATTGGTGATAATCAAGCCATCGGGTGAAATGATGACACCAGATCCCGTTCCAACTCTTTTAGGACCATTGTCTTCTCCATATAAATTATTAAACCACCAGGAGCCGTTTCCTTTTTGCGTGCTTGTGTTTTTTACATGTTGTCTTCTCCATATAAATTATTAAACCACCAGGAGCCGTTTCCTTTTTGCGTGCTTGTGTTTTTTACATGGACGACGCCATTAACTGTTTTTTCAGCCGCAATGGTGAAGTCGGTCATTTCGGCTGCCATTCCATTCGTATTATAGCTATAGGCAGTAGGAATAAGCTTTGCGGTAGCGTTTGGACTAATTATTGTTTCTTGATTAAAGTAGTTATCAAATACAAATACTGCAATAAATGCACTCGAAACTGAAACTAAGATGGTTTTAAATGTTGTTTTCATTGTATATTGATTTAAATATTTTTCTAAATTATAAATTATATTTTTCATAATTAATGTTTTAACGTCTATTTAACAACTACAAAAAAATTTAAAAATTACGTAAATTTGGAGCATGGATTTTCAATTTGACAAATATCAGGGTGCGGGGAATGATTTTATCATCCTTGATGACCGAACTCAAAAATTTCCCAGTAATGATTATGACCGTATTAAATGGTTGTGTAATCGAAACTTTGGAATAGGTGCTGATGGGTTTATTTTAATTAGAGCTTCGGAAAAAGTAGATTTTAAAATGGTTTATTTTAATGCAAATGGACGTGAGGGTTCGCTTTGTGGTAATGGAAGCCGCTGTGCTGTTGCCTTTTGCAGAGCCAATATTTTAATGCAAATGGACGTGAGGGTTCGCTTTGTGGTAATGGAAGCCGCTGTGCTGTTGCCTTTTGCAGAGCCAATGACATCATTGGTTTAAAAACAACTTTTGAAGCAAGAGATGGTTTGCTTAAAGCTGTTATCGACCAAGAAGGACTTGTCTGTCTTGAAATGAATGACATAGACTCAATCACGAACAATGGAGATTCCATGTTTATAGACACTGGTTCACCGCATCATCTTGAATTTGTGTCAGATGTATTGGCTGTGAATGTGAAAACAAAAGGAGCGAAAATTCGTCACGCTGCACCTTACTTTGAAGCGGGTTCAAATGTTAATTTTATTGAAAAAATAAACGAAGAAGACTTTAAAATCAGAACCTATGAACGAGGTATTGAAGACGAAACTTTGGCATGCGGTACCGGAGCAATTGCCGCTGCTATTGGAGCTCATAGTTCAGGTCAAACCAAGTTGTATGGCATAAACATTCATGCTCTAGGAGGTGTTTTGAGGGTTGAGTTTTCGACTAATTCAGATCAATACCAAAATGTAAAACTAATCGGACCAGCGGTACAAGTGTTTTCTGGAACCATACGTGTTTAAAGATGAATGATCAAGAGGGAGTTATTTCGATAAGGGCCATTGAGCCTTCTGATATTGATTTTTTATTTGCTATTGAAAATGACATTTCTCTTTGGAAATATTCGAACAGATCTTCCCCATATTCTAGAAACCTATTACTTGATTATATCGCCAATTCTGGGCGGGATATTTTTGAAACCAAACAAGTGAAATTCACAATCGTTGGAAAAAACAACATCCCCGTTGGCTTTATCGACTTGTTTGATTTTGAGCCTTTGCACCACCGCGCAGGGGTGGGTCTTGTGATTGCTACTGAGGAACGTTCCAAAGGTTATGGCGCTGCGGCTATTGCGTCTATAGAGCTCTTTGCGAAAAATCAATTACAACTCCACCAACTTTACGCAGACATAGCAGTTGAAAATAATCCAAGTATCGAATTGTTTGAAAAGCAAAACTATGTATTAATGGGTACAAAAAAAGACTGGAACTTTTATGAGGGTAAATTCCATGATGAATTTAATTATCAAAAGTTAATTTAATGAAGTATCGAAAAAAAATATTGAGTTTGATGGTGTTGCTGGGATTGTTTTTCGGTGCCTATTTTGTTTATCAGTTTTATAAAACTTTTTTTTGGGACAACACTAAGTTTGAGGAAAAGGTAGCCTTTGTTCATATTTATGAGGATGACTCTTTTGATGATTTATTAAATAAACTATCTCCCTTGCTTATTTCAACGAATGACTTCACTGCAGCAGCAGTCAAGAAAGGATACAAAACGAGAATAAAGCAAGGTAAATTTGCCATCAAGAAGGGTAGTAGCAACAACGATATTGTCAATTCGCTTAGATCTAAAAGTCTAATCGTGCGAGTAACGTTTAACAATCAAGAACGAATTCAAAATCTTGCGGGTAGGGTTGCCCAACAAATCGCCCCAGACAGTTTGACTTTATTAAATGCGTTTTTGGATCCTTTTTTTCTAAAGGAAAATGGATTAAATGAAGCGAATGCACTGTCTATTTATCTACCTAACAGCTATGATTTTTTCTGGAATACAACTGCAGAAAATTTCAGAGATAAGATGTGGAGTTCTTTTAATAAATTTTGGACTTCTAAGAGAACTGCAAAAGCTAAAAAGTTGGGGTTTAAAACAAAAGAAGTGATTCATTTGGCTGCGATTGTTCAAAAAGAAACGGTTAAGGCTGATGAACGACATAGAGTTGCAGGAGTTTATGTGAATCGTCTAAAACGAAGAATGAAACTTCAAGCTGATCCAACGGTAATTTATGCGATTAAACACAAGACACAAAATTTTGACACTGTGATTAAGAGAGTTTTATACAAGGACTTAAAAGTAAAATCTCCTTACAATACTTATCAAAATAAGGGTTTACCACCAGGCCCGATAACCATGCCCGATATTTCTTCTATACAGGCAGTGTTAAACCCAGAAAAACATAATTATATTTATTTTGTTGCTGATCCATCTAATCCTGGATATCATTTATTTGCAAGCACTGGGAGGCAGCACAATAAAAATAAGAAAAAATACACTAATTGGTTAGACAAGCAAAGTGTCTACCGTTAGATATCTTTATGTATAATAAAAATAGCAGGCCGTTTATTGAAATTGAGCTTTGTTTTTTTCCATTCAAATACAGGTTCTGTTTTAATAAATTCATCCTCAAGGGTCAGGTTGTAAGCCACGCACAATTTTGTTTCTGAATGTAGCGATCCTATTAAATCTGAAAATATTTGATCGTTTCGGTAAGGAGTCTCAATAAAAATTTGCGATTGATCCAGCTTTTGAGATCTTTTTTCTAGTTCTTTTATGAATTTTTTACGCTCGCTTTTTTCGATGGGTAAATAACCATTAAAAGCAAAATTTTGACCATTCAACCCTGAACTCATTTGCGCTAAAAGAATGGAGGAAGGACCCACCAATGGTTTAACTTTTATACCATGACGGTGGGCTTTGGCTATGATTACGGCCCCTGGATCAGCGATTCCAGGGCATCCTGCATCTGACAAGAGGCCCATGATTATTCCTTTTTTACAAGGGTCGAGGTAGCTTTCGATTTCTTCAGGTACGGTGTACTTGTTTAAAGGATAAAGCTCCAAACTGGCCTGATTTTTTTCAGGACAAATCTTTTTTATAAACTTTCTTGCTTCTTTTTCATTTTCAACAATGAAGTGCTGTGTTTCTATCACGATTTTTCTAACTAAAATGGGGAGTACCTCAAGAGGGGAGTTTTCTCCAATAGGACAGGGAATCAAATATAGTGGTGCGGAAGTTGATTCAGGATTTATCATTTTCTAGTTGAATATAAATTTTATAACAAGCTTCATCTAGCAAATCAAATACCATCTTAAAGTTGGTAGCATCTCCATAATAGGGATCAGGAACCTCATTTTTATTTAAGATCAATTGTACTTTTTTTTTTCAACTTCCGAACTTGATAGACCAATAACATCAATGTAATTATTTTGATCCATGACGAAAATCTTATCAAAAACCTGGAAGTCTTCCTTCTTGAAGGCACGTGACTTTTGCCAAGCAATGTCAATATTTTTTTTAGCAGCGACTTCAATACTTCTTTGGTCTGGAGCGCTTCCAATATGATAGGATGCCGTTCCGGCTGAATCAATATGGTATTTTTCTGGAGATAGTTTACTTCGAAGTATTCCTTCCGCCAATGGAGAACGACAAATATTTCCAAGACATACCATTAAAATTGAAGTTTTCACAAAAATTGTGTTAGAGTGAGAGTTTCTGATTAATATCCTCTACATATTTTCTAAACTGTTTGTCAGTAAAGCTTAAGTTATCGACAGTCTTGCATGCGTGTAAGACCGTTGCATGGTCTCTTTTTCCAATTTGGCTTCCAATGCTAGCGAGTGATGCTTTGGTGAATTTCTTTGCGAAATACATTGCTAACTGACGCGCTTGAACAATGTGTCTTTTTCTTGTCTTTGACTGTAATGTTGAAATATCCATTTGAAAATATTCCGAAACAACTTTTTGTATGTAGTCGATGGAAACTTCTCTTTTGGTGTTCTTAACAAATTTATTCACAATCTCTTTGGCAAGTTCTATATCTATATCTACTCTGTTGAAAGAGGACTGTGCAATAAGAGAAATTATTGCCCCTTCTAGTTCTCGGATGTTTGTTTTTATGTTCTTAGCAACAAATTCGATGACATTTTCATCTATGGTAACGCCATCTCTGTAGAGTTTATTTTTAAGTATTGAAATTCTGGTTTCAAGATCGGGAAGCTGCAGTTCTGCAGAAAGTCCCCATTTGAAGCGAGATAAAAGTCTTTGTTCTATGTCTTGCATGTCAACAGGAGCTTTATCGGATGTTATGATAACCTGCTTTCCGTTTTGATGCAAATGATTAAATATGTGAAAGAAAACGTCTTGAGTTCCAGACTTTCCAGATAAAAACTGAACGTCATCGATGATCAGAACATCGATTATTTGATAGAAATGAATAAAATCGTTTCTTGTATTTTTTTTAACAGATTCTATGTATTGCTGAGTAAACTTTTCAGCAGAAATATAAAGTACTGTTTTTTCAGGATATTTTTCTTTTATATCAACTCCGATGGCGTGTGCCAAGTGAGTTTTTCCCAAACCAACGCCTCCAAAAACCATTAATGGATTGAATGAAGTACCTCCCGGTTTGTTAGAAACTGCTAAGCCAGCAGATCTAGCAAGCCTATTAGAATCACCTTCAAGGAAGTTTTCAAAGTTATAGTTGGGATTCAACTGAGATTCGATTTGAAGATTACGAATACCAGGGATCACAAATGGATTTTTTAATTCACTGTTATAGGTGTGAAGTGGAGCATCAACATCTTGGGGATTGATTCCGGACTGATTGCTACTAGGAATACTTTCGGTAAATGGAATTTTATTTCCAAAAGTGTTTTCCATTTTTATTATATAAACCAAACGAGCATCTTTGCCCAATTCTTTTATGAGTGCAATCTTTAATATTTTTACATAATGTTCTTCAAGCCATTCATAGAAAAATTTACTTGGAACCTGTATGCTTAATGAATTTTCAGAAATTTTTACGGGGACAATGGGTTTAAACCAAGTTTTGTAAGCTTGCGGTTGGATATTATCTTTGATAAAAATCAAACAATTACTCCAAATTTTATTTGCATTAGCTTCCATTAAAATATTTAAAACTTAGGTTATTATGTATCAATTAAAGTATGTCTAAGGTTTTTCGAAGACTGATGCAAATATGGATAAAAAAAAATAAAAATAAATTAATTTTTTACTTGAATTTTAATTTTTTTTTCCCGAAATTAAAAAGCAAACTTCTTAATACCGAAATATCAATAAAACATTTAATTTTGATAAAATATACAACAAAAAAATTCAAAGTAAGATACTCAGAGACAGATCAAATGGGTTTTGTACATCACAGCAATTATTTAAAATACTTTGAATTGGCCAGAATCGAGTGGCTTAACGAATTAAACTTTCCCTACAAAAGGCTTGAAGAAAATAGTGTGATAATGCCCGTTATTGACGCTGAAATATTTTTCAAGTCCCCTGCGTTTTTTGATGATCTTCTGTGTGTTGAGTTAACTCTTCTTGAAATTCCGAAAGTAAAAGTTAGGTTTAAGTATATAGTTTTAAATCAGTTAGGAAAAGAAGTGGCCATTGGGTCAACGACGCTCGCTTTCTTAAATAGTCAAACCAAAAGACCCATTAGATGTCCGGAAAGTTTGACGGATAAGCTTCAATCTCTATAGGTTTCAATTAAAATATCATTTTGAATTGTAGTGCGACTCATTAATTCCCCCTCAATTTTTGGAGCGATTAATCCATCATTTAAATTTTTATTGGTTTTAAAAACACGAGCAACATCCCATATTTTATTTTCAATAAAGAATTCTAGTGTTTTTGCACCGCCTTCGATTATCACCGATTGAATGTTTTTTTTGTAGAGTGATTTGAGGATTTTTTCAGCAGAAATAATATTATTTTCACTTTTTCTGTCAGAATTTTCATCAACAAGAAAAAAGGTTGTTATTTTTCCATCATTTAAATTCGATTTCTTTGGAATTATTTGATTGGGGTCGATGGCAAATCGGATGGGATTTTTTCCAAACCAAAGTCTGGTTGATAAATTTGGATTGTCGTTTAGGACAGTTTGCGATCCCACCAAAATTGCTTGTTCCTCACTTCTCCATTGGTGAACTCTTTGACGAGAATGGGGATGTGTGAGCCAATAATCTTTTTCAGGGTTTTTTGGGGCCATAAAACCATCTTTACTTTCAGCCCACTTTAATATAATGTAGGGCCGTTTTTTTTCATGAAAAGTAAAAAAGCGCTGATTCATGGTTTGGCATTCCTTTTCAAGGACTCCAGTGATTACGTTGCAACCTGCCTCAATGAGTTTTTTAATTCCTTTACCCGAAACTTTTTCATTAGAGTCTTGACATCCAATGACAACATTTGGAATTCTCATCTCAATGATTAAGTTTGCGCAAGGTGGGGTTTTGCCAAAATGGTTACAAGGTTCGAGGTTTACAAAAAGCGTACACTCTTCTAATATAGATTTATCTATAACTTTTTGAATTGCATCAACCTCTGCATGGGCTGCACCAGCTTTTTTATGCCACCCTTCAGCAATTATCTCATCATTTTTCACAATAACACAACCTACCAAGGGGTTTGGGTAGGTATTTCCCAGTCCTTTCTCGGCCAACTCAATACATCGTTGCATGAAAACTTTATTCCTTTTGTGCATTTATTGCTACTAAATATTTAGTTAAATGTAAAATTAAACAAATTTAGAGTCTAGCTCATGGATGTTTAGTTAATAATTACTTTCTGTATTTGGCTGAAGGTTGAATAAAATCTCACATGAAAAACCAATCTTTATCTTAATTTTGTATTTATGCAATTAATAGAATACAGGAAACATTTTTATAAAGAGTTACAGGAAGTTTATCCTATAACAGAAATCCAAAGTTTTCTGAAACGTCTGATTCAATCCTACTTTGAATGGGATCCTACTTTTATTGCGATACATCCAGATTATGCCTTAAATCAATCAGAAACTGCACAACTTGATTTTGCACTTTTAGAATTAAAAAAATATAATCCCATCCAATACATTTTGAATGAAGCTTTTTTTATGGGGCATTCATTTTATGTTGATGAATCGGTATTGATTCCAAGACCTGAAACGGAAGAATTGGTAAGTTGGATGCTTTCTGATTTTTCTCTCTCAAAAGACAAATTAAAAGTCTTGGACATTGGAACGGGGAGTGGTTGCATTCCCATTGCATTGGCAAAAGAAAATCCTAATTTAAATATTACTGCGATTGACGTTTCGCCTTTAGCAATTGAGGTGGCCAAAAAGAATGCTAAAAGACATAAAGTGGATGTTCATTTTTCACAAAGGGATATCATAATCCTGTCGAACTGGGAACAATCTCTGGATGTAATAGTCTCAAATCCTCCCTACATTAAGCCTGAAGAAAAAAATAAAATGCTTTCAAATGTTTTAGATTACGAGCCACATTTGGCATTATTTACTCCCGAGGATGATTCTCTTTTTTTTTATAAAAAGATAACTGCTTTTGCAGAAATAAATCTAAAAACCAAGGGTGTGCTCTATTTTGAAATTAATCCTAAATGTGTAAAAGCGTTAAAAAAAATGATTTCTTATTACTCTTTTAAGAATATTGTTGTTGAAAACGATATTTTTGGTAAAAATAGGATGTTAAAAGCGATTAAGAAATAAATGAATAAAGAAGCCAAAAAAATCAATCAGTTGCGGGCTGTGATTCATCAACACAACTATAACTACTATATTTTGGATGCCCCAACCATAAATGATTTTGAATTCGACACATTGCTCCAATCGCTAATCGACTTAGAAACAAAACATCCTCAATTTTTTGATCCAAATTCTCCAAGTCAAAGAGTAGGGGGTGGCGTCACAAAAAATTTCAGAAACCACACCCATAAGTTCCCGATGTATTCGCTATCGAATAGTTATTCCAAGGAAGAGATTGAACAGTGGAAAACTCGAATTCAAAAGGTTTTAGGAGATCAAGAGGTGACTTACACTTGTGAATTAAAGTATGACGGTGCCTC
>Ga0209711_10004948_pt1 | contig 10520 bp, 10 predicted proteins | sample ArcticOcean_MG_C_7_FD_187441 | JGI IMG/M metagenome (GOLD analysis project Ga0209711, IMG submission 187441) | Marine microbial communities from western Arctic Ocean - ArcticOcean_MG_CB11_88 (SPAdes) (version 2) | ecosystem: Environmental > Aquatic > Marine > Oceanic | place: Arctic Ocean... | reverse complement strand
GTTCTCCAAAAGATTCCATGAAGAGTCTAAAAACTCTTTGGAAGGTGGATTGGCTTTACTAAAAATATCATGCATGGTTTTATCAAACGTCTTTGCAGATAAAAATCGTCCTAAAAGCGGCCCTAAAAATGAGGCCAATAATTTTTGGATGGGTCGTGGTGTGTTTGCTTCAGGGAACATACCGCCGTTCATAAACACAGAAGAAAGCCAGATTATCTTAGATTTGTTTTCCAGTTTTCGAGCCAATAATTCCTGTACAACTGTATCTCCAACGTCGTGAGCAAAAATATGTGCTTCACTAATACCCAAAGCTTCTACTAGCTCTTCAATAGCATCAGCCTGACTCATGATAATGTCTTTTTTGAGCGGAGCTTTTGAAACTCCAAGGCCAACTAAGTCGGGTACAATACAATCAAATCTAGGCGAGAGCTCCGGTAAAATAGGAGCAAAATCCCAAGAAGATGTCGGAAACCCATGAATACAAACAAGGGGAATTCCTTTTCCTTCTCGAACATAAAAAATAGAGGTATCTCCAGAAACAAAAGTTTTCCCTTTTGAATACCAAGATTCAATATCCATAAACTAATTTTTGGTTGAAGATAGTAAAAAAAGAATGTGGGCTTTATTAACTATTATTTTTTATCTTCCACCCGCCGTTTTAAATTATTATTATGAAAAAAATTATTCTCTCTTTCTTTAGTTTAGGGTTTTTTGGACTTCAAGCGCAAACCGATCACAGTACTTTTTTGAATGCTATTGACGCGAATGCAGCTCAATATTCAGAGGTAGCACAAACCATTTGGAGCTATGCCGAAATGGGCTATCAAGAAACTAAAAGCAGTGCGCTGTTACAAGAAACCTTGGCCGCTGAAGGCTTTACAATCGAAAAGGGAATTGCTGGAATTCCAACCGCATTTTCTGCAACCTATGGAACCAATGATCCTGTCATTGCGATCCTTGGGGAATATGATGCATTGCCAGGTTTATCTCAAAAAACCTTCCTTATAAAGTTTCTAACAACACCCGAGCCGGTCACGGTTGTGGACACCATTTGTTTGGAACCGCATCTGCCGCTGCAGCAATAGCTGTAAAAAATTACTTGAAAGAAACAGGCAAAGCCGGAACGATTAAATTCTTTGGATGCCCCGCAGAAGAGGGTGGTTCTGGAAAAGTATATATGACCCGAGCGGGTCTTTTTGACGATGCAGACGTAGCCTTGCATTGGCACCCAAACAATAAAAATGCAGCCAACCCAGGTGCAGCTTTGGCAAACAAATCTGCGAAATTTCGGTTTTATGGTCGCTCTGCTCATGCTGCCGCAGCTCCCGAACAAGGACGTTCTGCGCTCGATGGTGTAGAGTCAATGAACTATATGGTAAACATGATGCGAGAGCATATACCGTCTAGTGCACGAATTCATTATGTAATTACAAGAGGAGGCGAAGCGCCAAACGTGGTTCCTGATTTTGCAGAGGTTTATTACTATGCACGTCACGATAGTCGCGATGAAGTCATTAATATATTCGATCGTATAGTAAACATAGCCAAATGTGCTGCTCTAGGAACTGGAACTACTATGGATTTCGAAATGATTGGCGGAACGCACGAACTGCTTCCAAACGATGTTTTGCAGCAATTGATGCACAAGAGTTTGACTCAAGTTGGTGGGTTTGACTATACTATAAAAGAAAATGAATTTGCTAATAGCATTGCAGAAACCCTAGGTAAACCTTTGAATATGGATTATGTAACTGGTGTTGAACCCTACGATCCAAACGCTTTGCCCATGGGATCTACCGATGTAGGTGATGTTAGTTTTACCGTTCCTACGGCTGGAATGGGAGCCGCTACTTGGGTCCCTGGAACTCCGGCACACAGCTGGCAAGCAGTTGCTGCTGGTGGAACTTCCATTGGAAATAAGGGCATGCTCGTTGCTGCCAAAACCTTAGCACTTACCGCCTTTAAACTCTTGGACAATACCAAAATATTAGACCAAGCACAGGCTGAATTTCTTAAAAAAAGAGGGACTGATTTTAAATATATTCCACTGTTAGGAGAACGAAGTCCAGCTTTAGATTATAGAAATTAAGTGCTTATTTTTTAATCAATTGCAATATGTTCTCAAGGGCAGGATTGCGGTTACTTGGATCCCAAACTGCAGATAAAACGGTGCGGTACGGCAGCTTATTCAGCTCAATAAACTTAACTCCTTTTTGAGGTTTGAGCTGTAACGATTTGGGGACAATAGAAATCCCAAAGTTGTTTTCGACCAATTTATAAATGGTATTCGAATGAATTGTATTGTGCGATACCTTGGGCGCAAAACCGCTGTCTTCGAATAATTGCATTACTTTTTGATAATACGAGGGGCTGTATTTTTGATCAAATAAGATGAAGGATTCGTTTTTGAATTGCCCTAGATTCTTAAAACTTTTAGAATCTATCGGATGGCTTTGCGGCAACACCAAGCAAAACGATTCTCGGAGAACGGGATGGGTTTTTAATCCGCGAGGAAGATTTTCTAAACGAACAAAAGCAAGGTCTATTTCTTGTGAAAGCAACCCTTCTATTTGTGTTTGATTGTCCATTTCCTTTAGACTGAACAATATTTTTGGATGTAGGTTTCTATAGGCTAACAAAAGATCTGGAATTATTTGCTGCATTGCTGAACCTACATAACCGAGTTTAAGGTTTCCAACCATTCCTCGATCCAGCAACTTACTGTGTTCAATGATCTGTTCCAATCCATTAAAATAATGCGACAATTCTTTTTTAAGATAAGCACCTGCTGGAGTTAACGCTACTTTTCGGTTGTGCCGATCAAAAAGCTGGAGGTCCAAATGTTGCTCTAGCTCCTTGATTTGCTTACTCAGTCCGGGTTGAGAAATAAACAGGCGTTCTGCTGCTTTTCGAAAATGTAATTCTTCGGCTACTGCTAAAAAATAGCGCAGATGTCTCAATTCCAATTGATAACTCATGGTTATTAGTTTATTGGTTAAATGGTCTTGTTAGGTATTAAATATAAGGGTATTTTTAGGAAAGCAATTACAGATCATGAATTTTAGCTACGGAAAAGAAAAACTAACCCTCAAAAAAGTCTTTGGATTAGCTCAAGGAAAATTCAAGGGAGTTTTGACTGAAGAGGTTATAACCGACGTCCAAAACAGCAATGCAATTGTACAAAAGGTAGTTGGTTCTGGGAAAACAGTCTACGGAATTAATACGGGTTTTGGCCCTTTATGCGATACCCTAATTTCTCAAAACGAAGTACAAACCTTACAAAAAAACTTACTGCTAACCCACGCCGTTGGAGTCGGAGAACCTATAGATCCAATACTTTCTAAAATCATGATGTTGTGCAAGGTTCACGCCTTATGCAAGGGTTACTCGGGGATTCGATTGAAAGTAATTGAACGAATCATCTTCTTTATTGAAAACGACCTGCTATCGGTAGTTCCAGAACAAGGGTCTGTTGGAGCTTCTGGTGATCTGGCGCCGCTTTCTCATTTGTTTTTACCCCTCATTGGCGAAGGTGAATTTTGGGTAGGAGACAAAATAGTTCCCGCTGAAACTGTTTTAAAAGAATACAATCTACTCCCGCTTGTTCTTGAAGCTAAAGAAGGGTTAGCGTTAATTAATGGAACTCAATTTATTTTAGCTCATTCAATTACTGGGCTTCAAAAAATGAAGTACTTGCTCGATTTAGCAGACGTTGCAGGCGCGATGAGTTTAGAAGGTTTTCAAGGAAGTGCTGCTCCTTTTAAAGAAGGTTTACATAAAATACGTCCATTTAAAGGGTCGTTAAAAGTAGCCCAACGCATGCGTATGTTGCTAGAAGGATCCGAAAATTTACACGCACATTTAGACTGCGATAGAGTTCAAGATCCCTACTCTATCCGCTGTATTCCGCAGGTTCATGGAGCCTCGAGAAACGCGTTTAATCACCTGAAAAAACTGGCAACAATAGAAATGAATTCGGTAACCGATAACCCCATAATATTGAGCGAAGAAGAAATTATATCTGGTGGAAATTTCCATGGACAACCCCTGGCAATGGCGCTTGATTATACTTCGATTGCTGTTTCTGAATTGGGAAATATCGCGGATCGCCGGTGTTATCTTTTACTGGAAGGTAAATATGGATTGCCGCGTTTACTAACCGAAAAAGGAGGGCTTAATTCTGGTTTTATGATTCCGCAATACACCACCGCAGCTTTGGTTACAGAAAATAAATCACTTTGTTTTCCTCCATCGGCTGACAGTGTGCCAACCTCGCTGGGACAAGAAGACCATGTTTCTATGGGAAGTATCTCTGGGCGAAAATTAAATCAGATTTTAGAGAATTTAGAGAAAATACTTGCCATAGAATTGATGTATGGCGCACAAGCATTAGAGTTTAGAGGGTCATTTCAATGCTCGAAAATAATTCAAAAAACCCACGAACTAATTCGAACCAAGGTTCCCAAGCTCGAAGAAGATCGCTTGCTGAAAAACGACATACAAAATTTGATCGAAATGGTCAAAACCGAACAATTTATAGTAAAATAAATGACCAAAGATAGCAACAATTTCAAAGCCGAAATACTCCAGGGAATTCCATCAAAAATGCCTCCAAAGCATATCTTCCCTGAAAAAGTTAATCGGGCTCCAAAACGAAAAGACATTTTATCTGCCGAAGAAAAGCAATTGGCAATTCGAAATGCACTTCGATATTTTCCAAAAGAATGGCATTCGGAATTAGCATCAGAATTTGCTGAAGAACTACGAGCATATGGACGAATTTATATGTACCGTTTCAAACCCTCGTATACGCTTCGTGCACGACCACTAGAAGAATATCCGACACAATCAAAACAAGCAGCTGCACTTATGTTAATGATCCAAAACAACTTGGATCCAGCAGTTGCACAACATCCCGAAGAACTAATTACCTACGGTGGAAATGGGGCCGTTTTTCAAAACTGGATACAATATGTCCTTACGCTTCAGTATTTAGCGCTTATGACAGACGATCAAACCTTGCATTTGTATTCTGGGCATCCAATGGGACTTTTCCCTTCTTCAAAGAATGCACCAAGAGTCGTTGTAACCAATGGGATGATGATTCCCAATTATTCAAAACCAGACGACTGGGAAAAATTCAATGCGCTCGGGGTGACCCAATACGGACAAATGACTGCAGGCTCCTTTATGTACATTGGCCCACAAGGAATTGTTCACGGAACAACCATTACAATTCTAAATGCGTTTCGTAAGATTTTAAAACCTCAAGAAACTGTTGGTGGAAAGATATTTTTAACTGCTGGTTTAGGGGGAATGAGCGGGGCCCAACCAAAAGCTGGAAACATTTGTGGCTGCATAACCGTTTGCGCAGAAGTAAACCCAAAAGCAGCCGAAAAACGACACGAACAGGGCTGGGTAGATGTTTTGATTTACAACATCCCAGATTTAATAGCACGTGTTAGGACGGCTCAAAAAAACGAAGAAGTAGTTTCTATAGCGTTCATTGGAAACGTTATTGAAGTATGGGAATGTTTTGATCAAGAAAACATTCATGTGCATCTGGGTTCGGATCAAACTTCGCTTCATATTCCTTGGACTGGCGGGTATTATCCAATCGGATTTTCGTTTGATGAAGCAACAAAAATGCTTCAAAAAGATCCTGAAAACTTCAAAAAGGAAGTTCAAAAATCCCTACGAAGACATGCTGCCGTTATTCAGAAACATACCAATAAAGGAACTTACTTTTTCGATTATGGGAATGCCTTTCTATTAGAAGCCTCTCGTGCTGGAGCCGATATAATGGCAGAAAATAAGATTGACTTTAAATATCCTTCATATGTTCAGGACATTCTAGGGCCGATGTGTTTCGATTACGGGTTTGGACCTTTCCGGTGGGTTTGCGCCTCGGGAGATACAGCAGATTTAGAACGTACCGATGCAATTGCCTTATCAGTAATGGAGACATTGAGTAAAACTGCTCCCCCAGAAATTCAGTTACAACTTCAGGATAATATAACCTGGATTAAAAACGCAAAAACAAATAAAATGGTGGTCGGGTCGAAAGCTAGAATACTCTACGCCGATGCCGAAGGACGCATGAAAATAGCGGAAGCCTTTAACCAGGCAATTGCAGAAAATAAAATTGGCCCCGTGGTACTGGGTCGAGATCATCACGATGTAAGCGGTACCGATTCGCCTTACCGAGAAACTTCAAATATTTATGATGGAAGTAAATTTACAGCCGATATGGCAATTCATAATGTCATTGGCGACAGCTTCCGCGGAGCAACCTGGGTATCCATTCACAACGGCGGGGGAGTTGGCTGGGGAGAAGTGATGAATGGAGGGTTTGGAATGTTGTTAGACGGAAGTTCAGAAGCGTCCGAGCGCTTAAAGAGCATGCTCTTCTACGATGTAAACAACGGAGTTGCACGACGCAGTTGGGCTAGAAATAAAGAAGCTATCTTTGCTATTAAACGAGAAATGGAACGCACACCGAACTTAAAAGTAACCCTTCCGAATTTAGTTGACGACAACCTCCTTAAAAGCCTGTTTTAAATGAAAACACTTTTTAAAAACATTAAACAATTACTTCAAGTTCGCGATGCGAATGTTGATTTTGTGGGTGGAAAGGAAATGAAGGTTCTTCCAAAAATAGAAGCCGCTTATTTGCTGGTTGAAGATGATCGAATTGCCGCTTTTGGATCTATGGATTTATGTCCAACGGATTCCGTAGACAAAGTAGTAGATGCTTCCGAAAAAATAATCCTCCCATCCTGGTGTGATTCGCATACACATCTGGTTTATGCAGGAAATCGAGAGGAAGAATTTAAAGACCGAATTAACGGTCTGAGCTATGAAGAAATCGCAAAAAAAGGGGGTGGAATTCTAAATTCTGCAAAAACCCTACAAGAAACCTCAGCCGAAGATTTATACAACCAAAGTAAAACAAGATTAGAAGAAGTAATGCGCTTGGGAACAGGAGCTATCGAAATTAAATCGGGCTATGGACTTACGCCAGAAGCAGAACTAAAAATGCTTCGTGTAATTGAGCGGTTGCGTCAAGAATATCCTCTACAAATTAGGGCTACTTTTTTGGCGGCACATGCCATTCCAACCGAATATAAAAACAACAAAACTGAATTTTTAGAAAACATGCTTAGTAAGGTTTTACCGGTTATCGAAGCGGAAAATTTAGCAAGCTACGTCGATGTGTTTTGTGAAGAAGGGTACTTTTCGACTGAAGATACCACCCGTGTTTTGAAACAAGCGAAAACCTATGGACTGACTCCTAAAATTCATGTGAATCAATTCAATGCAATTGGTGGCGTAGGCGTTGGAATTGCGTTTAATGCCCGTTCTGTTGATCATTTAGAAATCTTAACAGACGCTGATCTCGATGCCTTAAAAGGGAGTAGAACCATGCCCGTTGCATTGCCCGGATGCTCTTTCTTTTTGGGAATTCCGTATACCCCCGCTCGTAAAATAATAGATGCAGGTTTGCCGCTTACTTTAGCAAGCGATTACAACCCAGGCTCCGCTCCTTCAGGAAACATGAATTTTGTGGTATCGTTGGCTTCTATAAAAATGGAAATGACTCCCGAAGAGGCCATTAATGCGGCCACAATAAACGGAGCCTATGCCATGAATTTAGAACAAGAAGTTGGCTCTATTACTGTCGGTAAAAAGGCGAATTTTATGGTAACAAAAAAGCTTTCCTCTCCTACAGTTATTACTTATGCTTTTGGATCAAATAACATTGAGCAGATATACATTAACGGAAATTTACTTGATGACTAAACTTAAAACGTTATGAATAGAGAAGATCTAAACTTAACAGAAAAAAGCTATGAAGCACCAAAACAAAATCTTTGGGATGGAAGAAAATCACCTCCAGAACTGGGCGTTCAATATTGGCATCAGCAGGTCAAATTCAGTGACTTAACAAAATCAGATCCAGAAGCTTCAAAACCGAAGATTGCTCTTTTGGGGTATGCCTGTGATGAAGGGGTAAAAAGAAACAAAGGAAGAATCGGCGCTGCAGCGGGTCCAGATGAGATACGCAAAGAACTGGCGCGCCTAGCTTTTCATAAAGGTTCGCAAAGCATTACAGATTATGGAAATCTGGTATGTGTTGATCGTGATTTAGCGGGATGTCAAAACAGTTTGGCAACCGTTATTGAAAGACTTTTAGATTCCGATATATTCCCAATAGTGATGGGAGGAGGGCACGATATAGCCTACGGTCATTTTAAAGGAATTCAAAAAGGGCTTCAAAAAAGAGGACTTTCTAAAATTGGAATTTTAAATTTTGACGCTCATTTTGACCTCCGCCCTGTCGAAAAAGAACCCAACTCAGGTACTCCCTTCAATCAGATTTTAACAGAACATCCCAATGAAGTTAGCTATTTTGCCTTGGGAATTCAAAAAGCTGTAAACACCAAAGAATTGTTTATCATTGCTAAAGAAAAAAATGTAAAGTATTTATTTAATGAAAGTTGTGAACTAACTAATTTTGATGTGGTTACATTAAAGATAGATGCTTTCTTAGAAGGCGTAAATGCTTTGTATATTACGGTAGATTTAGATGGGTTTTCTTCGGCCTATGCGCCGGGAGTTAGTGCGCCTTCTCCACTTGGATTTGCACCAGACTTTGCCTTAAAGGTTTTGAATCACCTGCTGGAATCTAAAAAAGTAGTTGCTCTTGATGTAGTAGAAATGAATCCAATTTTTGATCGAGACCGAAGCACCGCAAAATTAGCTGCCAGAATCATAGACTCTTTTGTGATGAATTTTTAGGTAAAACTCACTTAAAAATATTTATGTAGAGTTTATTTTTTTTTGTTTAGTAACTCTATTTGTTTATAAACCTCCTCCGCTTCAAACGTTTTTTGATCACTCTTACTTCTATTGATTTTTGATAAGTCATACGCCTCCTTCAACAAGGCTTTATATTTACTTTGTAGCTTTTCTACTTCCGTTTTCTTTTTAAATATTCCGAACATATGGTCTGTTTTATTGAATTTTAATTATAACCAAATCTACTGAATTTGTTTCCACTCAGACAATAAAGCCAAGCTTTAAAAACAGTTTTGTACATTTTATTAATAAATAGGTCGTTATGATGACCCCGTTGGAAAATTAATTATGAAATCTTATGAATTATAAAAAGCATTTTCATTTACCCGTTTTATTGAACCGTTATGGCAATAAACAAATTATATTATTTTTTACGGTTATTCTTTTGTTGTTTCTATATTCATGTACTTCAAAAAAACAACTTCAATTAAACGACGAGGTTGAGGTAATAAGAGACCAACACGGTATTAATCAAATTTATGCCAATAATCAAAGTGATCTTTTTTTTATGCAAGGATATTTAGCGGCTAAAGACAGGCTTTTTTAATTTGAAATTTAGAGAAGGCAGGCAACGGGAACAGTCTCTGAAATTTTTGGAAAAAGTGAACTAGATAGAGACATTGGAACTAGACTCTTTAAGTTTAGAGGAAATATCGAAGATGAATTGAATCACTATCATGAAGATGGTTATGAAATTATCACCCACACCAAAATCGGAAAAATAGCCTATATCTATTTTCAGTTTAAGCATAAACATCACGTAAGCGTAATCGATACTTTTATAACCCGCACCGATTTCAAAAATATTTTTGAAATTGAAATTTCCACTGATACTCGTTTGATTGGGAACCCTGGAATTATCCTAGAAGTAACGTATTATTGCCAATGTTCATGTTCTCAGACCTTGTCCATACCTCAAATTGGTTTTTGTCTACTGAAAAGGTGGGTATTTCATCTTTAACACCATATCTTTAAATATTATTAATCACAAATTGATCATTATGAAAAAATTATTAGTATTAATATTAGTCGTAAACTTATTTGCTTGTACTAATATTAAACAAGAAACATCGCAATCTGTTGAGATAGATAACAATGGAGAGCCAGACGGACCACACACTTCAACTGAATGGAAAATATGGGCTTTAAGCACAGCTGCTCCATCATTTATAGCTGCGAACTGTACTGTCATTGATTCCGATGGGGAAACTGTTTTAAGAGAAGGAACAAATGGATGGACTGCAATGGCTGGAAACCCAAGAGGAATGTCAAATCCTGAGAATGGATGGGAAGATCCACATGAAGCAATGCCAATGGTAATGGATGCTCAGGCCATGAAATGGGCAATGGCTTTTATGTCAGGTAAAAAACCTGAATTAGATTACGATGGATGGATGTATATGCTTCATGGTGATATGGGTGAGGATAATACAAAGCAACTCGTTTTTAAAAAGGAGGATGCGGCAAAAGGTCATTGGATTGAATCTGGTGCGCATTTGATGCTTATGCCAAAAGATCCTACTTCTCTGAAAGGTCAAACTACTGATTTTAATTCTGGCTCTCCGTATATAATGTTTGAAGGAACTGGATATGATCATATTATGATTCCTGTTGAGGGTTACTATGATTATCAACCTCAAAAATAATTGAGAATAACT
>Ga0209711_10004941_pt1 | contig 10532 bp, 12 predicted proteins | sample ArcticOcean_MG_C_7_FD_187441 | JGI IMG/M metagenome (GOLD analysis project Ga0209711, IMG submission 187441) | Marine microbial communities from western Arctic Ocean - ArcticOcean_MG_CB11_88 (SPAdes) (version 2) | ecosystem: Environmental > Aquatic > Marine > Oceanic | place: Arctic Ocean... | reverse complement strand
GTAGCATTTACAGCATTAGTAGCAGTAGCAGCATTTCCGGTTGTATCTTGATTCCATATTGGTACAGTTCCTGTTAAACCAGAATACGGAACATTAGAAGCATTAGTAGCATTTACAGCATTTCCGGTTGTGTCTTGATTCCATATTGGTACAGTTCCTGTTAAACCAGAATATGGTACATTAGAAGCATTAGTAGCATTTACAGCATTAGTTGCTGTATCAGCATTACCAGTTGTATCTTGATTCCATATTGGTACATTTCCTGTTAATCCAGAATATGGAACATTAGAAGCATTAGTAGCATTAGTAGCATTACCACTTAAATTACCAATAAAAGAACCTCCTCCTGTAATTTTTAAATCTCCATTTATATCTACATTAGTAAATGAAGCATCATCATATGCTTTTAAATCTACAGTTCCTCCGCCACCATCTGTTGTATTATCATTTGCCCAAATTAATTGATTATTATTATAATCTAATTTTAATATTTGATTATTATTTCCTTTATATTGCGGAAAACTATAATCATTTATTTTTAAAATTCCACTTATATCTACATTAGTAAATGAAGCATCTTGACCACCTGTTAAATCTACATTAGATGTATTAGTATTAGTATTAGTATTAGATGCTAAATAATTTAATGAAGCATCTATTAATATTATTTTGTCTGAAATATCTTGTATTGCAGTTAATTTTGCATAATCATTTAACGAAGAAGTTAACACATAATCATTTAATGAAGCATCCAACGCATAATTATTTAATGAAGAAGTTAAAGCATAATTATTTAATGAAGAAGTTAAAGCATAATTATTTAATGAAGCATCTAACGCATAATCATTTAATGAAGCATCTAACGCATAATCATTTAATGAAGAAGTTAAAGCATAATCAGTTAATGAAGCATCCAACGCATAATTATTTAATGAAGAAGTTAACGCATAATTATTCAATGAAGAAGTTAACGCATAATCATTTAACGAAGAAGTTAATGCATAATCATTTAATGAAGAAGTTAAAGCATAATTATTTAATGAAGAATTTAAAGTATAATCATTTAATGAAGAATTTAAAGTATAATCATTTAATGAAGCATCCAAAGCATAATTTTTAGTTGCCAATTCTATTTCACTAACATATGAAACATCTAAATTATTTATTGTAGTTAAAATATTATTTAATTGATCATTTAATGTTAAAACATTTCCACTCAATGTTAAAACATTACCGCTTAATGTAGTAATTGTTGTGTTTAAAGTTATTAAATCTGCTGCTTCAAGACCACCAGAAATTGTTACTATTTTCTGATTTATAGTATATAATTTACTATCTAAATCACTATTAATAATATTTCCACAAATTTCAATCTCTTCATCTAATTTAAGTTTATGCTTTATTATAAGTTCATTACAAGAAATTTCTATTGTTTTTCCACTTATTTTACCTATATTAACAGGCATTATTAAATTAAATATATATATTATTATATTTAATTTAACATTTTTCATAAATGCGGAATATATTGCATAACATTATTATCATAAACTGTAACTCTAAATATATCATTAAATCCTTCTACATGAACCGTATCCCCATTATATACATTATCACAACCTTGTTGGCTTGTACAACTTCTATTTTTAAAACTAATTGGTAATTTTATCATCGCATTTTTATCATTCATTGTATAAAAATTCCATTTATCTCTATTACTAAATAATGGTCGCCCCATTAAAGGCAATATTGTTTCTCCACCATTTACCCTAGTCAAAATACCAATTTGTCTATAATTAGTATCAAATGATTGTGTGGGTACATTAATTGGTATTTTTGGTCCATTATAATTGCTATTATTGAAAACGCGATCATCCCGCAATGGAGCGCTATACGGATTTAATAAAACATCATTTTCAGTATTGCTATATGCATTCCCTGTTCTTGGTATTAATCTTGAAGCTAAATCATCATTAAAATAGTTGTTATTATTGCTATTATTGCTATTATTATGTGCCATATTTTTTTTACAGCTACACAAATGTGAAGGTTTATTACATCCACAATATAAATTAGAACTAGAATTTGAAGCAGATCCAGAGTTTAATCCTAAATTTTGATAATATTTAATATACATAAAAAATAAAATGGCTAAAACTAATATTCCAAAAAATAGAAAAGTATAATTTTCAATACATATAATTCCTGGTGGGCATTTTTTAACCATAATAAAATACTTTATATTATATTAAGGTTATATTATTTATTAAATACAAAAATTTATATTGTTATACCTAAATCCGCTTTATCAACGCTATCATTGACTCCATTTTCTGTAGATTTTACATAATTATCTTTTTTAGTGTCATCTTCTTTCATTTCTTCTATTTCTTCCTCTTTTAGACCAGTATCTATTTTTGCCATTGGTTCTGTTGTAAAATCATCTTCTGCGATAGATGCTTGTTTATCCATGTCTTTCTTGTTTTTTTCTATTTCTTTTTTTTTTTTTTTTTTTTTTTTTTTTTTTTTTTTTAAATTTTTTTTTTTTTTTTTTTTTTTTTTCTTTTTTTTTTTTCTTTTTATTTTCTTTATTTTCTTTAAAATTTTCTATATTATTATATATTTGTTTAAATACATATCTTATTAGTAGTACAAAAAATCCAAAAATATATGAATTTTTTAAATTTTTAAAATAAATGTAAAATAATAATACTGAAATTATATATGTTAATAATTCTTTAAAACTATTATTATTTATTTTAATAATTAAATAAATATAACTCACTAATACTAATAGTAATAATATATAATTATTAGTTAATGCTTTTGATAGTTTAATTTTTATATTATTATTCATAATTTTATTCATATTATTATTCATAATTTTATTATAGCTTTTATATATATTTATTTTAATTTAATTTAAATTTTAAAATAAATTACAATAATTATTCCATATTTTTACTTACAGAATCAAACATATTTCCTAATTTGCTTAAATCTAATTTGCTAATTGCACCAACTGCTTCATTTAAAGTGGGTGTAATATCTTTTAAATCTTTCATTAAATCGTTTTGTTGTTTTACTAATTTTTTAGTATGCGATGAAATTGATTTTATTCCTTCTTGACCTATCATTTTATCAAGATTATCATACGCTTTTTCCATTTGTCCTGCTTTACCTAATTGTTTGCTTATTTGTTCTTTATTAGGAGTATTATACATTCCTGGATTTAATTTCATTTGATTTTGATAACCAGATTTTGGTTTTTTATTTGTAGATTTTTTTGTAGATGGTTTTTCTTCTTCTTCTGCTTCTTCTGCTTCTTCTGCTTCTCCTTCTTCTTCTTCATCTTTTTCTTCATCTTTTTCTTCGCCTTGTTCTGCTATATCTTTTACCATTTCATCCAAATCAGGTTCTTCTGCTCCTTCTTTAAATCCTTCTTTAAATCCCATCATATTTCTAATTAAATGCATTAAAGATGTCATTAATAATGCTGTTCCCAAAACTACAGTCATATTTTTTGTATAATTAAAAGTAATCATACCAATTAAATAGAAAAATAATACTGCGCTAAATTCATATCTCATAATATATCCTAAAATATCAAATAAACATATTAATGCTACAATATATAATACAATTTTATTGTTTACTAATTTATTAAAAATAGATTTGCTATTAAATTTGGCTTTCATAATATTATATATAGTAAAATATAAAATATTATAATAATAATAATAATAATAATAATAATTATAATATATTAATAAAATATTAATTTAATAATACCATTTTAAATGGTTGCATTTCATTTTCTACTTCGCTAATTTTATTTAATAACATTTCACTTTGTAATTGTTTATCTTTTGCATCTAAAGTATTAATATATTCCAATAATTTTAAAAAGGCATGGCATTGGTTTTCTTTTGATTCTAATTTAAATGTAAAAAACATTTTTCTTTCTTCCAATAATTTATCTAAATCAGAAATAAAAGTTGGATTTGCTACTTTTCTAAAATTTCTTAAATTTTCATAATCTTTTCTTATTTTTTCTTCTTTTTTTACAATATTTTCAATAGATTGTTTTATAATTGAATCACTTTCATAAACAGATTTTCCACTAACTCCAGCAAACATAATTAATATTTATATATATAATTTTAATATATAAATATTTTTTATTTTTTATTTTTTATTTTTAATTTTTATTTTTTATTTTTTATTTTTTTAAACCTAATTTTTCAAGTTGTTTCATTGTTTCGGTTAAATCTGGCATACCAGACATCATCTCTTTTTTTTTATTTGGTTTTAGGGTTTCTTCTTTTTTTGGTTTTTTACCTCCATTTTTATAATTTTCACTTATTTTAAAATAGTTCATTGAAATTAATAAATTTGTTAATACTATTGCAGCTAATAAGCCACAAGATAAACTTTTGCACGTATAATATCCTGCTACAGCAACTATATACATAAATATTGTTGCTTGATATTGTCTAGTATTTAAATAGTTAAATGTTAATATTACTAAAATTACTAAAGCAACATTTGTAAACATATCATTTTTCATTAATTTATTTGCACCCATAGAATTCGCGGTTTTTCTTAAAGAGCTTTTTAACGAAGCCATATTATTTATAATATAATAAAATATTAATAAAATTCATAAATTAAAAATTTAAAATTAAAAACATATTTTAAAAAAATATAAAAATCTAAACATATATTATTTAGGATGAACAAAACTTTTGTAGAGCCATTGTTAAAAGAAGACGCTAATCGTTACGTAATGTTTCCAATTGTTGATCAAGACATATGGAAAATGTATAAAAAACAAGAAGATTTATTTTGGAGAGTAGAAGAAATTGATTTATCTAAAGATTATAAAGATTGGGACGTATTAAGTGGTGATGAAAAATATTTTATTTCTATGATATTAGCGTTTTTTGCTGCAAGTGATGGAATTGTTTTAGAAAATTTAGGAATGCGTTTTATGACTGAAATACAGATAAGTGAAGCAAGAGCATTTTACGGGTTGCAAATTGCAATGGAAAATATTCATTCTATAATGTATTCTACCTTAATTGAAACATATATTAAAGATAAAACAGATAAATCTAAACTGTTTAATGCTCTTAGTGAGTTTGAATGTATTAAGAAAAAAGGAGATTGGGCTATTAAATGGATTAATGATAAAAAATCCAGTTTCGCTACACGTCTTGTTGCATTTGCTTGTGTAGAAGGAATATTCTTTTCAGGTGCATTTTGTGCTATTTTCTGGCTTAAAAAACGCGGATTATTACCTGGATTAACATTATCAAATGAATTTATTTCGCGCGATGAAGCATTACATACTGAATTTGCCGTGCTTTTACATTCAAAATTAGAAAAGCCATTAAAAAAGCCGAAAATTCACGAAATTATTAAAGAAGCAGTAACTATTGAAACTGAATTTATTAATGAAGCATTAAGTTGCCGTTTAATTGGAATGAATAGTATGTTAATGCAGCAATATATTGAATTTGTTGCAGATAGATTAAGTGTTCAACTAGGTGGTGATAAAATTTATGAATCATCAAATCCATTTGATTGGATGGAAAACATTAGCATTGAAGGAAAGGATAATTTCTTTGAAAAACGAGTAAGCGAATATTCATTGGCAACAAAAGTAGAAAATCCACAAGATGCATTTGAATTTGCTGATGATGGATTTTAAATTTATTTTAATTAATTTAATTATTTTTTAATTTATTTTTAATTTAATTTAATTTAATTTAATATTAAAAATATATAAATTATATAAATTATATAAATTATATAAATTAGTATTAATGGATGAATTAGGAAATATATATGGAACTACTATTGATGGTTCAAATACTTTAGTAATTGATTTTTCAAATGTAGATATATGTGGAAATTTAAATGTTTTAGGCGATATTGCTTTAAATTCTAATGTATATATAACTGGAAATTTAGACGTCATTGGTGAAGTTTTAGTTCCAAAAATAAAGACTACTAAATATTGGGCAGGTGATACGTATTTAGATGGCACCCACGTTAAAATGTTTGAAAGAGATTTATATTTAGCCGCTCCTTGGGTACATATTGGAATAGATCTAGATGGAGCAACTAGTCTGCATTGGGATTATCCTAATAACTATGCTAATAATTATAGCAGAATTATAATGACGGCAAAACAGATAACTGTCTCCTCGCAGTCGGTTCCGTGGAGCGATGATAGAGTAAAACATTTTGAAGAAGATATAGTAGATTCATTAAATACTATACGTAAATTAAAACCAATAAAATATACAAAAACATTAAAAATATATCCAGATAATTATAATGGACCAATTGATGAAGAAGGGCAAATAGAATCGGGATTTATAGCACAAGAAGTATTAAAAATCCCAGATTTATCTTATTGTGTGATGGATGATTATATTAATGATGAGGGAATTGTTATAATTCCATATACATTAAAATATAATGATTTATTTGTTTATAATATAGCAGCAACAAAAGAATTAGATATTATAGTTCAAAACCAACAAACGGAAATAACAGAATTAAAAAATGAAAATACTTTACTAAAAAATTCTTTAAATATATTATTAAGTGAAGCAGGAAAACCCACTATATAAATATAATATTAATAATTTTTTATTAAAAATTAAAAACAATATTATTAATTTTTTATTAAAAAATAAAATATATAAATTAATATAATGGCTAATTTAGGAAGTATATATGGAACTAATATGGATGGTTCAAATACTTTAGTAATTGATTTTTCAAATGTTCAAATTAATGGAACTTTAAAATTACCGGTTAGCAAGATTATTTTTAATGGTGTTTATGATAATGTGGAAGTTAATTCAGGCAGTTTCCCGACTGTGGAAACAACAAAATGTATAACTGGTTTTAATAGTAATAGAGTCCCTCCTATTGGAACAGGGACAGGCTGGGATTTGACTAATGGAATATTTACAGCACCAAGAGATTGTTATATGTGCTTTAATTTTACTATAAATATACAACTTTCAGGGACAAACGCATCTGAGGCTGTTATATTACATAGAAGAGGACTGGTTGCTCCATTTACATATGAATATATACACGCTATAAGCGTTCAGAACACCAATTCGCAAATCTTTGAGTATTATAATTTAACTGGTGTTTTTTTTGTGTTGGCAGGTGAAATAGTAAGAGTAGGAATAAGAAATCCAACTGCATTTGGAGCGTTCAGTGCTGGGCGGAACTCAGCAGTAAGTTTTTCGGGGTATAATATAGATTAATTTATTAAAAAATAAAATATATATAAATATTCTCTTAAAAAATAATAAAATAAAAAATTATATTCTCTCAAAAAAATAATATAATAATAAAAAAATAATATTATTTAAAATAATTTAACTATTATATAATATATGTCTAATCATTTGGGTCAAATTTATAGTACAACAAAAAATGCTGAAAAATATATTGTCTTAAATTCTCAAAATGTTGAATTAAGTGGAAATGTTAAATTAACAAATGGAAATTTAGAAATAAGTAATAATTTAACATTTAATAATTTTTCTGTTACTGATAAAATTAATTTTAGAGAGAATAGTGGCAGTACATCGTATAATATTATTAATAATAGTTTAACATCAATTAATGATGCTTCACTAAATAATGTAGATATATGTGGAAATTTAAAAGTTAATGGTCAAACTCAAAATAGTAAGATTTTTATGCGTCTAAACGCAACCCCCCAAGCTGGTAATATTGCCGAAGTTACAATCAACTCTTGGAATACTACAGGTATGATTAGTAATCCCGCAGGTTTATATCAATCTTCTACAAACATATTTAATCCACCCCGAGATGGTTATTATTCAATAAATTTTCAAACATCTATCGCATCAACTACTAATAGTTCTGTTAATGCTATTATAAAATTATATCAAACCGTCTTGAATGGAACAGAAGAGATTGTATGTCAATCACAAGAGATGGAGGGGTTTGCCTTGTATTTAAAGTTTAGGTTTTTAAGTCTAAATATTATCCTTTTTATTAACACCACAGACACATTAAGAATCTCAATACAAGGTGATAATGGTTTTAGAATGTCAGAATTTCCATATACCAATTTATCAATTCATAATGTTGATTAGAAAGTAAATAAATAAATAATTTTTTTAATAATACATTAAGTCTAAAATTAGACGTAATGTGTTGTAAATAATTCAAAGCGGAATTAAGGCGCTTTTTTGATTAAGTTGATATGGGGTGGGTATATGGCATAAATGATTTTTACCGCAAAAAATATCTGATTTTTTAAAAATTTTATTAAGTAGTATGGTGTGATGTATAATATAATTTAGACAATATATTGTGTAACAGCTGTTGTATATAAGCTACAAGGTGAAAGTGTTAGAAGCAAAAAAATTATATTCTCTCAAAAAATAATATAATAATAAAAAAATTATATTATTTAAACTATGTATACAAATAAAAAAATATTAATAACCGGTGCTTCTTCTGGTTTAGGAAAAGCAATTGCAATGGCTTATGCGCGAGAGAAAGGTCAAATAATTAATCTCTCACGAAATATAGAAAAAATAGATAATTTAAATAAAACATTAAATAAAATTAATAATATTGAAAATATAGGATATAGTGTAGATGTTTCAAAATACGAAGAAATTTTAAAAATAAAAAATAATCTTTTGAGAGAACAATTATTACCAGATATTATTATAAATAATGCAGCAGGTAATTTCTTATGTCCATTTGAAAATCTTACTCCAAATGGTTGGAAACGCATAAATGATATAGTATTAAATGGTGCATTTAATATTTATCATATTTTTGGAAAAACTTTTATACAAAAGAAGAGAGAAGCAGTATTTTTAAATATTTCAACAACTTATTCAGAAAATTCATCTGCTCTAGTTATTCCAAGTGCAGCTGCAAAAGCAGGTGTTGATAATATAATGAAAGGTTTAACGGTGGAATGGTCAAAATATGGAATGCGTTTTGTTGGAATAGCACCAGGACCAATAGCAGATAGTGGTGGTGCATCAAAATTAGATCCGTTCGGTATTTTTAAAAATTATAATAATTATGTAAATCCTAGTCAACGTATGTGTGAACCACGAGAGATAGCTGATTTAGCTATGTTTTTAACTTCAAAAAAAGCGGATTATATAAACGGAACAATTGTGAAAATAGATGGTGGAGAGTGGGTAAAAAATCAAGGAGAATTTTCATTTTTAACAAATTTACCATTTTATGAAAAATTATTTAGAAAGTAAATATTAATTTTATTTAAATAATGTTTAACCCAAATCCAATCATCTCTCAAAATTATCCAATAATCTCTCAAAATTATCCAGTTATGATTTATAATCCGGTAAAGCCAGATTTAATATTATTAACTTCAATAATATTAGAAACGTGTTCAACAATTATGATAAAAAAAACATTAAATAATAGACTTTGGTTTATACCTGTTTATGTAGGTTATGGATTGAGTTTTTATATGTTTCCGAAATCATTAACAAAGTTTTCTTTAAGTAGTGCATATAATATATGGTGTGGTGTTGGTATTTTATTGACATTAATATTTGATAATATTATTTATAAGGAATATATTAGTATTAAAAAATTATTGGGTTCTTTAATAATAATATATGGAATAAAGTTAAGTCATTAAATGTGATTAAAATAGAAAATTTGCATACATTTAAATTATGTATTAATCTTTAAATTGTTTTTATTTTAGATTATATTGGTTCTCTCTAACTTTTAAAAAATTTTCTACATTTTTTTGTATGTTTTTTTCTATATTTTTTATTTTTACATTTTCTAGTTAATGCATTAATTTTTCTTTTTTTTCCTTTTGCTGAATAATATTTTGCCTGTCCCAATAAAGCATCAGTTTTTCTAATTGCTTCTCTAAAAGCCTCTCTTTTTTCGTCATACATAAATTCTTTTTCTAAATCATCAAAATATTCATTTTCATTTTCATATTCAGAATAAATAACTTTATCATTCTTATTACCAGAAATTAAATTTACAGTTAAAATTATACCAGATTTTACATTAGATGGTAATAATGTTTGTAAATGAATTATATTACGTTCTATAAATGGATATTTTTTTATATTAAAAGTACTAATACCAAAATCATTTGACTTCGCAGTAGCATATTTATAAAACCCATTAATATTATCTATAACATCTTGTGTGGCGTCTAATTCATAAAATTCTTTTACAATAGAATTACAAATATTTATTAAATCATTTTTAGGATTCATAATTGTATGTAAATTATCAAAAATGTTATGGACTTCGCTGATTATTCCTTTTTTAGTTAAATGAAGATTTATTGTTGTTGTTATTTTACGTATATAAGTTATTAAATTTTTTAATTTATTTAAATCATCTGCTTCGTCTATATTATGATTATTGCATATTATTTCGGTATTTTTATTTGTACATAATCTTATTCTCTCTTTTTTTGCTAATATATTTTC
>Ga0209711_10004934_pt1 | contig 10538 bp, 4 predicted proteins | sample ArcticOcean_MG_C_7_FD_187441 | JGI IMG/M metagenome (GOLD analysis project Ga0209711, IMG submission 187441) | Marine microbial communities from western Arctic Ocean - ArcticOcean_MG_CB11_88 (SPAdes) (version 2) | ecosystem: Environmental > Aquatic > Marine > Oceanic | place: Arctic Ocean... | reverse complement strand
AGTGTAATCGCTTGCGCCACGTTGCCCGAAGTGAGTCGTTTTAGTTTTCCCATCTGGATAAGTAAAAACAGCCATGAGTTTCTTCTCATCGTTTGTGCTTCGCTTCACTTGAATTGTAGTCGGCTTTCCTTCGGATTCGAAAGTTTCTGCATCAAAATCCCAAATATCAACCCGAGACTCAAGCCATTCTTCATGTGTTATTCCACAATCGCACCCTTGTAGAAGAAGGAGTTCGTCAGTAGCATGAGAATAATCAGGAATTTCAACTATACCTTCTTTTACTAGGCGCATTAGTTCTTCATAGCCTTTTATCCCAATTCTACACCAACCTCCAGCATCGGGCTTACAGGTCGCAATCCAATAGAAGTCTTCATCAATTACATGATTTTTCAAGAAGTCTATCTCTTCATAACATCTCTTCAACTCTTGCTCAAGGTTTTCGACATAATTATGCGAATATTTAGGTGGATTATTTATAGAAATAAATTCAGCATTAAGAGTTTCAGCATCATACACACCTAAACAAGTAAAACAATGCTTGCCCCCCTCAACTATTTTCCATTCATTGTTTTCATCAATAGGACAACATCTATTACCACAATCAACACATTGGTTTCTTTTCAAAGGTCGGCAACACTTTTTACATGAGCCGCAATTGCTACACAAAATCAAAGAACCACTCCCGCATTCTAAGCACATCTCTCTATGAGGATGTCGGTGATACGGAGGAGTTTCTTCGGCTTCGAATGTTTCTGCCCTAAAACGATAATTAAAATAATTTGGATTTAGGCTCAATCGTCGAAAGTATACTTTTGCAACGCTATCGGCCTCCTCTCGATGTCTTGACCCCTTAAATTGCCTAACTAAATTTTGATTATAGTAAATCTTAGAAGTGGTTTTAAAGTTTTTTACTACTAATCCATTTGGGATGTTTTCAGCCTGCTTTTTAACACAAAATTCACAACTTTGATTCGTCTCATCATAACAATGTTGACATGTGAGTTCAGGACAGTTGGGACAACCAATCAATACAGTATCCGCATAATGTCCTTCTTTTCGTCCGCACTCTCGACAACAATCTGCAGCGAATGTTTCAGCACTAAATGATTCATCTTCTGCAGGTACTGGTCGATTCGGAGTGTTGATAACGTAGTAAATAAGTGCATCATGCAAATCATTGTAAAGTTTTTTATTTGCTTCATTATACATTTCACTACCAGATGTTGTCCGAAGTTGCCCCGATTCAAGACCTTGAACTAATTGGTTTAAAGCAGTTCTAACTTGAGAATCATTTGCATTTGCATAAATATAGTCAATGGCATCCTGGTAAGTTTCTTTTATTCCGCTAATAAGATTTTCATTCCAAAATTCACCTGAACCTCCACACTCAACACACCAATCTTCACCTTCACAATCAGAACACACTTCTTCTCCTGTGCCATCGCAATCAGAACACACTTCATCTTCGCCTTTTTCGTCTTCTATTTCTCCAGTGCCATCACAACGGTAACAGTCCGTTGTTCCACCATCACAGTTGTAACAATCTCTCTCACCTGTGCCTCCACATTCGTAACACTCTTCATCTTGGCCCAATTCAAGAATGTTACCATTACCATTGTTATTATAATCGTGCAATAAACTGGCTGCACGACCTAAGAGATTTTCATGAACTCCTCCTATTAATAAGGGTGCGTGTAAGAATACCATACCTGTTCCAATACAAGCCATACAATTAACTCCTCGACCTTCGCAATGGGAACAAGGCCAAACCCCCATTTGCAAATGTTCGACTTCTTTTTGATACGCACCTCCACCCCAATAAGTATTGGCAGGGTCTGTTTCGAGTTTTTCTTTGCCTATCAATGCTTGAATAGAAATGCAAGCAGGACAATTAGAATTATAATTGGTACGAACATCCATACTAAAGTTAATTACCTTTTAAGTCTTAAAGGTTTCGCTTTTACCTTGGAGGATAATTCAAAGTTTGAATCGATGACTTTCGGTATTCTAATTGAATGTACTCTTGAGTCTTCTCATATCTGAAATTCTGCCACTCATTATCATATACCACATCATTTTGCAAGAAGGCACGTAAAGAGTATTCCGATGACTCTCCAGTTGCACCAACACCATTATGCTCCCAAATACGTATTACGAATCTTTCAAACTCTATCTCGATGCCATCTTCACCGTAATTTGAGATTCCTACGCACTTCCACCCACCCTCACCACTACACAAGACGTCTCGTTGTTGGCGCGTCATATCTGACGTGATGAAATTAGGGGCATTTGAATCCAAAGGAGCAAGAGGATTGAAAGAGGTATCAATGTCCGATGGTGAATATGGCCATTGAGTATCATGACTATAATAAACAAGATATTCCATTTCACCGTAATTAGTATTATTATAATTTGATATGGGGTCTACATAATGTTCCAAGACTGCAGGTATTTGTCCTTGAGATTGATAAAGAAAATCTTTGAGATGTGTTGTGTTATTATTTACTACTTTGTAATCTCGACTAATCATGTCGAAAAATTGATTTTTATCCAAGGGTCTTTTTGACCAGTATTTTAATAATGCACTTGGTTTCATCGAATCCCTCCAGGATAGTTAAGCGAAAATCGAGTCGATTTATTTAAGTGTTTGACTAAAGCCACGTAACTATCATAAGTTAATTCGAAAACATGGTTTAAAACATGAGTGTTCTCTTCTTCATTTGCATCAGTATAAAAATCTATCGCCGTCCGAGGAGTGGGTTTTCCGTAAATATCTTTGGTTAAATATTTATTAGGATTTAAAGATGCTCCAAAGAAAGAAAATTGAGGCCCATATGAATTAACATGTGTATCAGTTACAAACAACAATTCTATTTGAGACTCAATCCCTATCTCACCTTTGCTATCCGTTCTAGCAGCAGTTCCAATTTCTAAATAAACTTTTCCTGCTTCGAAATTAAAACCATCACCATAACTCCTATCATAACTTAATTTAACATCACTAGGGTCAATAACGACATTCTCCTCCCAACCATCCCAATAAAAAAAACCAATTATCTCGCTAATATAGGCATTGTAACGTAATCGATATGACCTAGACTCTCTAAACTCACTCCTCACTATGGATTCTTTGTCGCGTAATTTTGAATCACTAAAACATCCATTTAAGAATGGAAACTTAACTTTTGAAATTAGCCCTGACAAAATAGGAATGGTGCACCCTACAAGTACTTCCATGCCCGATAATTCATCATCATACCATGAGGAAAACTCAGTTGGGGTTAAAATTTTACTCATAGAATCCCTCCTGGGTAATTTAAAGATATATTAAATGGATAGTTTAATTGATTAACTAATTCAACGTAAACTTCATAGGTTAATTCATAAACTTGTTGGAGATTTGCACAATTCTCCTCAAGTGTTACACTAGTGTAGATATCCCAAGGATATTGTGCTGCATAATTTGGTTGAAACTTGTTAGGATTGAATGAAACTCCACTAATCCTCATGTTAGGTTGATTCATCTCGTCATTAAATTCCTCGTGAGTAATAAATAACAACTCAAATTGCAAATCTTCAACTCTTGAACTGAAGGTATGCTCATCTTTCCCAAATTCTAAATAAATCTTTCCTTGTGTATAAACACCCTTATCCCATTGAGTAGGAGATTCTGGAACTCGAGAGGCTAATGAATCTAAAATATCTACTATTTTCATTATGTGATTTTGATACATTGAATTATAGGCACGATTCTCGAAATTAGTTTTTAATTGTTCATATGCACTACGATGTGCCATTGTTCTACTGGAGTTTAGGCGCGGGTTCTTTCTTTTTCGGTAAAGTAATTGTTCATCATACAATTCATTTATTACGGGGAACTTTTTTTGAGGAAATAATCCTTGAACTATATTTTTTTGCAATCTCTGCAAGGTAGCCCTACGTAAAACAGCATCAAATTCATACCTATCAAAATACCAAGCATGAAAGTATTGATTAGTTACTAATTGTGTCAAAGGTATTCCTCCTTTGGTTTAAAGAATACTGTCGGGGGTCCTTCTAAAACTTGCGATGGGTCTTGGTCGTAAAGTAAGCCCGCATAAGCGTCACGATGCCATCCGTCAAGCAGATTAGCCTGTTCTGAAACATCTGCACCAACATCGGCATCAACAGGAGCAGCAGCAATAACAGGAGAGGATAATATGACTTCACGTCCTAATGATAAATACTCATCAATGTAGACTTTGAGGATTATTTGGTCACGAACTTGGATAGTTCTACCTGCCTTATCACCACTCCATAACTTGAATTCCCCTTGAAAATCTTCAATATTTGAAAAATATTTAGCCGCTTCTTCTAATGGAATGGTTTCGTTAAAAGGTAAGCCACGTTTTTCAGCCTCAAGTTTCCAATAATTAGGGTCGTCCCCTTGAATAGAATCGAAAATTTGACCATATCCTCCACCAGACATACTGTTGACTACTGCAGGAATGTACCAAAAGTCGAAATATTTAGCATAAATCTCATTCATGGTGTATGGTAAATTTTTTCGGTCATCCCGAGATAAAAGTCGAATGTCGTTATCCTTCTTGTATTTCTTTTCCATGTCGTAATATTCATTTTCAGCCTGTTCAAGAACGTCCCAATGTGGCCAATCTAGCGGTAAATACATATCCCAACCATCCATATGGTCGTCTCCCGAAGGGAAATGACTTAACTCGGCTAATTCTGCAGGGCTCAACGTATCCCAATCGGACATGGGAACGCTTTCTGCCGCCTTAGAATCAATAATGGATGCAAAATCTTTCTTTGGTTTAAAGAATACAGTAGGTGTCCCACCTTGTGAAGGGTCTTGGTCGTAAAGTAGATTAGCGTAAGCGTCTCGATGCCATCCATCAACAAGTCTAGCCCCACGTGAAGCATCCGTGCCAACTTTGGCATCGACTGCGGCGGCTGCTAGAACTGGAGCGTACATAATAACCTCACGCCCCAAGGCTAAGTGTTCATCAATAAAGGCATCGACGATGGGTTGTTTATAAACATGCATCGTATCTCGTCCTGCTTCACGAGCCCAGTTAATCTCGAGAGGTGAAAAGTACTTAGCCGCCTCATCAAGTGGAATTTCGACATTAAAGGGTAATCCACGTTTCTTGGATTCTTCTTCCCAGTAATCATCGCTATAGGCGTCCGAGATGGATTGATAAATGTCTCTATATCCACCACCCGACATAGTGTTAGCCACACCTGGAATATACCAAAAGTCAAAATACTTAGCATAAATTTCCCCGATAGAAAAGGGTAGGTTGTGTCGGTCTTGCCAATCCAAGTATCTTAGGTCGTTAGCCTCTAGATATGCCTTTTCCATTTGATAGTATTCATTGCCTGCTAAGTCTAGCACCTCGTGATGTGGCCAATCTAGCGGTAAATACATATCCCAACCATCCATATGGTCATCACCCGATGGAAATTGAGATAATTCTACTAATTCAACAGGGGTTAATTTGTCCCAATCTGCCATTGGAACAGATTCAGCAGCAAACCATCCCTTATATGAGGAGTACATTGAATCTCGAGGTAATGTAAGGTGATATCTTGGTTTGTATTTAGAGTCAGAAATTGGTTCATAATCTCCAGAATTAGGACTCCATTCTACACGTTCCATCGTGAATCCTCGATTATGAATGTCCATGGCTTCAGATTTTGTGATTTCAGTTATTCCGAAACCCCTATCGTTCCAGCCTTGCGAGAAACAAATTGGCAATGAATAAAATCCAACGACTTCTAATTCATCAATAGGAATTGATTGTTTAGAAACCCATGCATCCTCCACAATCTCATCCCTAGATAAATCTTCAGGAAATAATTGAAGTGTAGAGTAACTACTTTGTGTATCATATTGTTCTTTAACCCTATTCCATTTTTTAGATTTCAAAATCTCCCTTCGTTTAATTAGTGGAAATTGAACTGCATACACAACTCCTGCGACCTCATTAGGGAAGGGTATCAACTCTGTTTCATCTAAGTGTTCTCCTCCATCATAATCACAAAATTCCTGACGATATTTCCAACCAATCCACTTGATAGCCTTATCCAGATTAGTAGTAAAATAAATCCCTTCTTCATTATCGTAAGTTTCAAATTCAGTTTTAGGGTCCCAACCAGGTAAGTTTGTTCTTAATCCTATAATTGAAATAAGTTCGTGATTATCCATTGTACCTGCATGATATAGTGTAATGTAAGGTTGACCAAAGTCATCATATGTGATACTTTGGGCATTATCTTCTGCTGAAAATTGATGAATCAACTCTTTAGAGTCTCCTTCACCTGTATCTAAATACTCTCTCAAATCTATCGTCAATAAATTACCAATATCCACCACAGGTATAGTTCGTCGACCTGCCAATTCATATGCTAAAAAACGATGACCTCCATCGATAAACTCATTACCTGAGATTAAAATAGGGGGTGCGTTTGAAGTTTGTAACTGTTCTAAATATTTAAGTATCGTTGGGGTGTGTCTATTCCTTTGAGTTAAAGGAAAATTAATGTCATTCATATTTGCATTAAATGTGGGGAACTCTATTCCTTGTAAGTCTCGTTTAAAATAATTAGGATGGCAATAAGCATATTCTTCTGCTAATATCGGATTGCCCCATGTAGGATGAGTAGCCATATAAACAATGTCGTCTTGAGTAATAACAGGTAACTCCTCAAACAAAACAAATTGAGGTTCACTAGTAAGTTCAAAATCTTTTTTGAAGAATGTTCTGTATTCTTCATCAGCAATTCCAGGCGCATTAAAAGTAACCATTTCTTCTTGTCGCAACAATTCCGAAATACCGAAGTGAAGATTAGGTAGTGCTAAAACTTCATCTAATGTAAACCATCGTAACTCGGAAATCTCCCAATTGAATTGATTAAGTGCAATTTGTGATTCGGAATTTACCATCCCGATATAATTATAATAAGTAAACGAATTATTCCGATACGTAAAACTTGGAATCATTTCAATCGGCCCTGTGTAATTAATTTCCTCTGCCATTTCCTTTAGAGCATTATCTTCGGGAGGAAGTGCCTCTTCGGGTTCACCGTCATCGGAAATACCAATAGCGCCACCAAAATTGCCCCAAGTATTGGGCTCCATTACGTCCCAACTTCTCAAACCAAGCAGAATTCTTTGCGTATCTCGAGCGACTACTAAAACACCAGAACCTGAATTACCCCAAAATGATTCGGCATCTAAACTAACAAGTGTTCCATCTGACATCTTTTCTTGGAAATAGAATCCAAGAACAAGTAATCCTGTTTCATCGGAAATATCCTCAACAATTTTATCTGCAATTTCTTGCATATCTGTAATATCTCCAATATCATCAACCCGATACTCAAAAACAAAATCTTGAGGAAGGTCTGATTCAAAATCCTCATCAGTAAATAAATCATAATCAACAGACGAAATAACAAAGGTTCGCTTATTATTATTTATTATTTTATTATTTACTCTTTCCTCATTATAAAAACCAAACGGATAATTTAAAGACGTAACTGTCCTTTTCCTTGAAATTCTTTGGAATGCCTTAGAAAGTGAAGGGGCCCAAGGAAACCCAACCTCATCATATTCAGTACCTGCAATGTATGGATTAGGTGATTCATACACTATATTTCTTAAGTTAGGGGCTAATTTAACAAAATTATCTAATTCCTTACTTCCTTTTTCTCCTCTAAAATCCCCATCTGTAAAACTAAGAACATACATAAGTATTTTTGGTGAATTAGGAACACCAATGGCTTCTCGATATGCCGCTGGTGCACCATCTAGCAGCCTCCACCAAGTATAAAATGACACCTTCTTTGGTAAATTTGATTGAGCAGATTTTAAACTTCCTTCAAATATCTTCTCATACCTTACTAATTCACTTAGTTTCCTACCATTTAAATCTGACGAGGTTTCCCAGTCATAAGCGTTTATCCAATCAAACTCCCTGACCATCTAATCACCCCTCCATGTACTTCGAGGATAGTTTAAAGTTACCATTCTATTTTTTGCTAATCTTTCCTCAAGTTTTCGCAAATTTTGATTAGCCTTAGAGGAATAATAATATGAAGAAAGTAGGGAAGTCCAAAAGCCCTCCCCACTATAAAAATCAGGTTCAAGGTAACTTTGAATTTCAGTTACTTGAGGTGCGGTTATCTTCATGCCTGTTACTGGAATGGATAGAGTTCGTACTAATTTACTTACTCGAGAGTCTTGAAACCAAGATTGGTATGGCACACCTTGCCGCACACTTTCTGCTATCAACTCTGTAACATACTGTTTTTCATAAATTCCCGTTTGGCTATTGATAAATAATGGACCGCCTTCTTGTAGACACTCAAAACAACGACATTCCCAACCAGAATTTGCTGAATGCAGTTGATACCAAGATTGTAAGTCAGTTTCGTCAAATATGTCCTTCCAAATGTAAAAGTAAACTACACTTGGTAAGTCCCCCAAAAACTTTTCCTTAATAGTTCCTTGATATGCAATTACTACATTGGCAATATCAAATCTGTCATTGTATTCTGTAGCAGGTATATTAAATATTTCCTTTTTATCTACTTCTACCCAATCATAAAAAATATCCAATCTACTAGGATTATTTTCTGCCATAAATACTGTCGACTTAGAAGGATAGTTGAGAGATTGAACGGGACGTTCAAGTAATTCAATCCTACGGATTCCTGATGTATACTCCTCGAGAGTTACTTTATCACTGTCTTGAAATTCTCGTGTCCACAAGAGGCCTTTTAATCCATTTTTTGGCCAATGATACTCACTAAAATCATTAACATACCTATCAACTAATTTATAACTCAATTCTTCATCTAGTCCAAAGTTAAAAGCCAAATCATCCCAGTTCTTTAAAATGTAATTCATTTCAGGAATTGTAATTTCTCCAAAGAAATTAGTAATCCAATCCCGTTTAGGGACAGGAACTTCTCGCAAGACACCATTACCAAATGCATCAATTATAGCCCAAAGACCACTTCCTCCTGCAGGTCCTTCTTCATAACCTGGAGAAGCATCGATGAGTCCGTATCTATTATCGGGTCCATAATACATTTCAAACTGCTCATACAAATCTTGTAAAGAATGGTCATAATGATAACTACCAAACAAATAACTTGGACCTGCCTCACCTCGGAAAGTTTCAGCAACATAAGTCTTGACGTCCCGTAATTTACCTTGTATCTCGAAGGGTTCAATAGGTTGCCAATCAGTAATCTTATTGGAATTAAAAGGTTTACCACCAGGTGGAATGGCTAAAGTAATGTGAGGCAAAGCGTTGCGGGATGGATATCCCGAAACGGCTACGGCAACGGCGTCATCAGATTTGCCAACGGCAGTGACCGTTAAAGTGACTTCTTTGCCTAGGTCTGCCTGATTAGGAATAGATTTTCCAAGCGAGACAGTCATATGATGTGCATCTCGAGTCCAATCCTCAGGAATCTCGGATTCGAAACGGGCTAAGAGTTGTTCGGAAGTAGCCTCATCGAGAATAACTCCTGCATAAGCGATACGCTCACGAGTGCCGACTTCTTCGGCAGTTTGAATCAATTCACCCCATAAACTCAAATACTCATTAGGTGTATACCATTTTGATTCCTTGTAAAAATCATTTAATTGGTCGTATGCAAAAGTATCATATCTTTCAACTATTCCTCCCTCGTCCTCATATTGTTTTTCAGAAGGGTCAATAATAGTTCCATCCTTTAATTTAATCCAAGTATGAGCATCTGGATAATCCCACTCATAGGCTTCGGCATCTTTTGTCCACACATATCCTTCAACTACTAAGAAGTCATCAATTCCTTGAGATAATAGTTTTTTAGTTTCGGCAAGAGCCACTATATCACAAATCCCTCTCTTACTATAATCTATAATGCCTTCGGCTGCGTAATAATTCAATCCTTCATCCCAATCTTCAATATCTCCCAAGATAATAGCCTCAGTTATTTCCGATATTTTATCTCCGAGTGCAGGACTAGGTTCGATACTATAAGCATCGGCTACCTTCATCGCATAACCTTTAGGAGGCTTACCCTTATAACGTTGACGATAGGGTGCTAAGTAATTAGCAAGCCACGATTCATTCATGGTGTCGGCCATGGCCATCAATTCAGCGTAATAAGGACTGGTTACAATACGAACAATATTGCTTGGAGAGGAAACAACCTCATCGTCTTCGGAAATTAATAACGGATATAATTCAATTAATTCAGCAATCATATCAGCCTCTGCTCGAGAAAATGCAATCGGTCCTCGACGGTATCGTTCATTAAACTCTTCTTTTGTGACGACGTTCTTAAAGAGTAATGCATACACTATTGAAGGTTGCCAAGGTCTTGGAGTATAATTAACTTGAGGCGGGTATGATTGGTCAACCATAGAATACCTTTGAATGTCTGCTATAAATGAAAACTCACTGTCTCCGTCATCATAATTACGCTCACCCCAATAACCACCTTGGTATTCAGGAATAAGTGTTTCTACAATACCT
>Ga0209711_10004932_pt1 | contig 10540 bp, 12 predicted proteins | sample ArcticOcean_MG_C_7_FD_187441 | JGI IMG/M metagenome (GOLD analysis project Ga0209711, IMG submission 187441) | Marine microbial communities from western Arctic Ocean - ArcticOcean_MG_CB11_88 (SPAdes) (version 2) | ecosystem: Environmental > Aquatic > Marine > Oceanic | place: Arctic Ocean... | reverse complement strand
AGTAACTGGGAATCCATTCGTTATCGTAGAAATCGGTTCGAAGTCAACGTCTCTAGGTGTGTGATTATCATCTAATCCAAAGTTAACTGTTGGATGCATAGTCATATCGTAGCGAGTCATCCACGCTTCAATTTGAGTTAATTTCATGTTACCATCACTATCTATACGGTCTTTATCAATTGCATCTCTTTCAACATCTGCATTACCAAGGAAATTAGTAGAGATTCCTGTTTCGATGAGGTTAGGATTTTCTAATTCAATACGTAACCATTGCATAATTGCAGGTTTCCAAAATTGACCGACTCGTTCTTCAGGCAATGTTGAGACAAAGTAATCGAAATCTATTTGCCACCAAACTGAGGGAGCATCTGGCGATTCAATGATGCCTTCTTCTTCTTCTCCATACTGGTGTTCATCTGGATGGTCTTCTCCGCCTCCTTGGATTTTACCTCCAAGACCAGTTAAGTAGCCATAATAAACTAAACTGTAAATGTGTTTAATAAGTACATTTAATTGCCAACGATTATTTGTTTTAACCAAGAGTGGTTCACCTTTGACAAGTATCTTAGACATAGTTCTAACAGTTGTGTGACTTTTTCTTGCCGCAGCAGTAGCCGACATACCTTGATTCATATCATCAATGAAATCTCTTACCTTTTGCAAAGGTTGTCTAGTTACTAATATTTTACCACGGTCTCCTCGGCGACGAGAACGTCTTGTCGTGATACCCATATCTTTCATGAATCTACGAACGTTACGTCGAGTTGTTTTAACTCGTGCGGCGGCGGCTTCAATCCCTAATCCTTCACGTTGCATGATGGCTAATGCAATTCTTGCCCTCTCATTCGAGACTGCTCTAAGTTGTTGACGACTAGCCATAGTATACGCTACAACATTACACCTATTTAATCCTGTTGATGTTACACTTTAAATAGTTGTAAGGAAATACTATAATTTATGTGGTATCAATTCGCCGAAGGTGTGTGTGAGGGGGGGGTGAAGTATTTGGCCCACGGACAATTCTTAACAGGGATTATTGTGAATGTACGTGATTTGTTACCATTTATGGATGATGAGGAGGTTGAAGAAGGCAACTATCTCGATACTATTTATAGTATTGAAGAAGTTACTCCTATCAATATTACTGGCAAGTTAGAGTGGGAAGATAATGGTGATTTGATTGGAAATACAGTAGGGTATATAAGAGGTGAAGTAACAAACTCAGAACATTTGTTTGCAAATTATAAATTATCTGTTAATGTGCCAAGATTGATTAAGATTTGGAATCAACTTAAACAACCTAACTCTATGTTCTTAGCAGCGGATTATCGAGGAGTAACTCAAGTATACACTACACAACGCTCTGCAATTGCATTAGAAGTACTTGGGTGGAGTTCAATGTCCGTTACAAAAAACGTATTTATTAACTATCCTCGAGGTATTTAGTAACCTAAAATGCCTGCTTGCTTAAGGAATCCAAAAGTAGACAAAGCGCCACCTGCTACAATTAGTGCACTGGCTACATCTCGCTTAGTTAGCAACATCACTAATCCTAATCCACTCGTGGCTAAAGCAGTTGTGTATCCTAAACCTGCGACACTCATGAATTCTTCTTGTTCGTAAAATTGTTTTGGTATATTCATCATTTAAATCATTCCTTTGCTCTTAAGTCCTACAAGTCCAACTGCACCTGCTATAATAAGGATTGCAGGTAACTTACTTGAAGTTATTGCTTGTGGTTGAGGTCCAGTTAGGTCAGTAGTAACTGTTTGTTGTTCACCATCAGGGCCAAGCAATTCGTCATCCTCTGCTCCGAAAACAGATTTAAACCAACCAACTAATCCTGAGGATTCTTTTTCTTCATCTGTCATATCTTCATAATCTTGCATTGACATTTGAGACTTTTTAGTTCCAAAAGTATTCGTATACCACGGCATAACTCGATTCTTTTGCATGGCTCGACTTAATGCACCAGGTTGAGATTGATTAAGATAAGTATCCCATTGAGGGTCTGCTCCACTCATAGTAGTTAATCCTTGTTGAGCAGGTTGACCGCCGACAGTGGATGGCATTCCTTTAGAACCCCAAATTGAATACATTTGACCTTGAGAGTTTCGAGTATAACATTTTTGAACCCATGCAGTTCCAGGCATTCCTGCAGCCCCTGATGTAGACTTAGTACAATAACTACCTCCATAACCACCACCTTGAGAAGATTCCCAACCAACAGGTTCACAAGTGCCTTGTACTGCATTACCTGCAGCATCTGTATCACAAATACAATTCAATGTAGTATTAGCAGTTGCGCCACCGCCACAACTAGCGCCTGGGGGATTCATAGCCTTTGCCATGAATTAATTACTAACACTACGACTACTTAAAGCCTATGCTGATACCCATAGCAACATACTTATAATTAACAACAGTCCTAATGCCATTGTCATTAGACCAATTCTTTCTATTTTCTGCATCAGTTTTTCTACTTTATGTAATTCAGATACGAGTAATATTGGGCTGTTAGACATTAAAATCCCTCAGGTTTCAAACAATCTGTCAATACTGGATGAAATGTAAATGAACCATCAGGTCTGACTTTAATACCTGCACAAAAGAACTTGAAATACCCTTTAGTAGCCACATAAGCCATCATATCTTCGACAGGCTTTTTAGAGCGAACTTCCCAACTTATTTTGTTTCCATAATCATAAATTACTTTTAACGTTTCGTAACGGTCTGCCCAGGGAAGTTCAACCACACCTTCTACGAATTGAGGATAATGACAAACTCTCAACATAAGCCAAGTCGTGTCTATCTCGGATTGTTCAGTCATTCTCCGTCCTCCATAGTATCCCAGTTAAAGTCACGAACAAGATAAGTTCCATCCGAAAACGGCAAGACGGCTTTGAATCGTTCCAACTCACCTAATTGATGGTCGTTGAATTTGACTTTCTTTCGCATTTCTTCTTTTCCAACGGCATTACTTCCACCAAATGCTGATAACAACCTACCGTGAATATTGATTATTTTTACATCGACTCCATACTCCATGGCCTTGATTGGGAACTCATCAGTTAATGTTGTCAAACTCTTGGCAAAAATCTTATATGCTTCTCCAACGTGACTAATTCCAATTTGTGCATCTCCTTGCAATCTCGCAAATCCTCGAACCAAGTTTGCAAATTCTTGATACTTACGATTATCACGTTTGTTTCTAATGTTAAATGCATCTTTAAATTGAGATTTACTTTCTAGTACATCGTAATTAGAGTTTATTCGTGCAGCGTATTCTCGTAGGTTTGGATGCGTATATGAAACATAGGCTAAATACTCTCGGAAAAACTTACGCCACATATCTAAGGATTCTTTAATTCCTGCATTCTCGAAATCCCTATCCATGGCTCGAAGAATTGCATTTCTAATCATACCTGTGGCTTCATCACCTGCTAATGATAGTTGAGTAAAGATTAAGGATAATCGACTAACAATTTGGTGAGTATATTTGCCAAAAGCGGCCAACATTTCTTTTTTACTTTCACTTTCCTCAGGATTATAATGCGAAGGTGGGTTACCTAAGAACAGTAAATTTTCAGTAGTTTCTCTAGTTACATCTAAGTTTCCTTTTTGAATACTGACAGACCCATTAGCCATCATGTTCATCAGTTCTCCGAATGTAGAGTCATCCCAAGTTTGAAATTCCGAGATTGCCACACGTTGATGATTCATTTTCGGTAAAAGACCAACTTCTAAACAAGATAAATCGTCTCCACTCATTGCACCAAATAATCCTGCAATAGTCGCCATTTTTCCGCTTCCGACCAATCGACAAGGCACAAGAGGTGAAATAACTCTTTCAACTAAATGGTCTTTTCCCTCTCCATGAGAGGAAACAATCCCAATGTGAATCATATCTTGCTTTCGCTCAGGTGAAAGACAAAACAAGAGAATCGCCTTTTTTAGATAGTCTTTAGCGTACAACTCGGCCCACAGCGTATCGTCTCGCATCATTAATGCGAGTGGACTCGTGTCATTTTCATGACATAATCGTTTAAACTCAGCAAATTGTTCAGGTGTCATTTGGCTGTGCATGAATCCTGCATCTAAACACAAAGTGTCAACTAAGAAAACCCGCTTTGCTCCATGATTAATAAAAGAACCGTATATTTCAATCTTTGAACCCATTTTTTGACTTTCATCTAAATTATCAATCAATGTAGTCAATTCATCTGCATCTAATCCGCCAAATAAATACTTTTCTTCAGCATTATGAGCAATACACTCAATAGAATTTTCTCCATCTGAAACATTAAACTCAACTAATATACGGTCTTTCCCTGCTTGCTTGTGTGTAAGGGCTTTCGTTTTATGCTTAGTACAGAATCCAATTCCTGCAGCAGACTCTCCTGAGACCTTAGACATAAACACATCTCGCACCGATATGATTTTCTGTTCGAAGTTGCTCGCCGTAAGTCGAGCAAAGTCAACTATATCCTTAGGTATTTCATCCATATTACTACCTCCGAACTACTCTATCAGCAGTATACCTATATAATGTCACCTGTCGAATTGCTAAGTTCATTGGTTATTTACCATGTATCCACGTATATTAATGTTTGCCATGTCTTTAAATAGTTGGACAGGCTACTTATGATTATGTCTCGAGATGTCCATGATGCAGTAGATGATGCACGAAATGGCAATATGTCTTCATATAATGCCTTACCACTTAAAAAATGTACCCCTACTTCTGGTCATCAAATTTGGCAACCTAATGTTAAAGATGGTGAAGCAGTTTGTCTCGCACATCAATCTAGATGTAAGGTTAATTGGAATGCAGAATCTTTTGCAGCAGAACGAGAGTGTAATGTTTGCGACTATACTGACAGTCAAGGACAACCTCATCCATTCTGCGAAAAATGTAGTAACCATAAAGGTTCATGTTGCAGATGTGTTGGGAGTTCAGATTGGGAGGAACATCAACGAGAATATCCCGAAATTGAGTATAGAGCAGAAGGTAATTCGCTCTCCGATAGAGAAATAGTTTTTAAATATTATACCCAATGGTTTAATGGAGTTGGGGAAGATGAGTTCTTGGAATATACAGGAGCATACAAACCTATCCAAGCCTTAAATGCGTTATCGCCTAAAGATTTGAAAGTAATTGCTGATGAGCAAAGAGAATTTTATGAAGCAGAATCATTAACCAAAAATGCTGTCGGTATGATTGTCCGTGATGGTGACCCGTCTTCTCCGCCAAGTGATATTTTTATGGCTGAGAGAGAAAGACTTTGTGGGTGTGGTGAGTTGATGTTGAATAGTTATACAGCCGTTTCTAAAGCGGATGGTGGATGGGAAGATTGGTATCAGTGTAATAATTGTGGAGAGAAAAGACTAGTCATTGGGCAAGATGGCCTTCGATGGACGGATTCCCCTCAAGGAGGAGGAATGTTGAGCCAAGAGCCATATATAGGTAGGGCAGAAGACCCGACTCAATCAATCGCGTCTAATTTAGGCGGACCAACTGCACCAGGTAATGCAGGTGTTCCTGCTGATATCGGTGGCGATGACCTCGTTCCTTACGATTCTCCTTCTGCACCTCCTGCAGGTGTCTTTATGAATGCTGAATACAAGAGCATTGAATCTAAACCTTATCACCATCTACTTCTTGGAGTTGCATTTACGGTATCTGGTCTCTACTTTTGGTCTACTGCAGGTTCATATGTTAAAAACTGGGTTGTTGTTAGAGTTGAAAAATACGCACCTGGCTTACTAACTCCTGTAAGTCAAGTCATATTAACCACTGCGGCATTATTCGGTATTATAGGATTTGGTTCGAAGTTGTATGGTTCAACTAAGGGTTTAACTATCCCGAGTATGATAGATTTATCCAGTATTGATGCATGAGGTGTCACTTGTGCGTCAAATGAAGCCTAAACCTTGGCATCGTATTGTTGATGATTTAGTGGCCGAACGACCTATGACTGCATCCCAAATTCATTCGGCATTACAAGATTATTATTTTACTCCTACTTATAATCCCCGAACAGGACTTACTACCCGTCCCAGGGGTCGTGCTTGGTTTCCTCGAATGAACGAGGTTACAGGATATTTGACACATTCTAGTAATTTTTATCAAACATCTGAGAGCCAACCTTGGCGTATGAAATCTACAGGTTCTCAACCTGTATTCGAAGCCGAAGAAGGTACTATGTATAATGACGAAGGTTTTGAAATTCGTCCTATTGGTTGGCGACCTGGTACAGGATATCGTGATGAGGCCAGCCCTGAAGATGTAATTTATCGCACATATGAGGAAGCCGTAGAATGGATTCGTCAACAAGAGCGAGAGACTCACCAAAGAGAATTAGATAGATTATTATCACCTCCAAAATTAATGGTCAATGATATTGAATATTCAGGTACAATATTTGAGCATCCAGGATATAATTCTCAAACTGGTACTACCCCCCCTGAACTTGGACATGACTCGTATTTTTTTCACCCAGGTTTTCGATGGAATCAGGAAACTAGAGTATATGATGAAGTTACTACCCCACCCCTTCCTAATGAATTATTTATAATGTTAAATATGGATACTAATTCTTCAGATGTTGTTAATTATAATGCATTAATCAACCAAGGCAAAAATGCTAAATTACTGATACCATATGGAGAAGAATTTGTCGATTATAATCGTTTTAAAGAGGTGTACTTGAGACTCCATGCACTTCCGAGAATGCCTGGTGAACCCTGGGTGGAAAGGGATGATGTGGAATTAGAAGTAATTATTGAAGAAATTTGGCAAAAATTAGAAAATGCTATTTCTGACAAGATTATACATCAAACGAGTGGAATTCCAAGTTCATTCACTTGGTCACAAGTAGATAATTATCTTTTTAATGAGTTTAATCCTCAAATATCTCGAGACGTATCATACCTATATCCTGAAGATGAAAATAATTACAACGATGGTAAATGGCAAAGTCAAATTGATGAACAAACCTATAAAGGTTCTGATGCGTGGGATTGTACTGAAGAAATGAATGTAGACACAGGTACCGAATATCGGGAAAGGATGTTATACGGTGGTTGTGCAGGCAATAATGCTACTTACTTCACGTATCCTGGTGGAGGAAATTATCCTTACTATGTAGAACCAGTTGTTTTAGATTAAAAAGGTTTCCCTTACACTCCCGAAGAAGTGTAAGGTTGAAAACTAATAGCGTAAGCCCTTACGGAACTCAAGCCTCAGATTGTTCGGAATCAACCATCTGGTCTGCTGGGACTGGAGGAACGATTACATCGTCTCCCCAAGTGTTGCAGAGCGCAGAAAAGCGGTTGTATTGACGACCAGACTTCTGTGCAGTTTGCTTATGACGCAGGAAGGTGATATCCATAGGGAAAACCTTACCTTCATCAAGTTGCTTTTGCACGAAAGTTTGGAAGTGGTCTTGCTCGTGACTTCCAAGCCACAATGTCATACGACGACCGTTATCAGGTTCAACAACACGCACTGCTGTGCTTGTGCCGTAGTTTCCTTCAATACCTGGTGTGTAGCCTTCAAGAATATAATTCTTGTGTAGGCCTGAATTACCTGACTCTTCGTCAATGGTAACTACCAGTCGTTCACGGTTCACGTACTTACGTGGTCCTTCTTCAGTCTTAGCCGCTGATGCAGCCACTTCAATCTCGCTCAAAAATGCTTCTATTTCATTACTCATATTTTATGCCTCCTTGTTAGGTATTCTTAGATGTATTGCAATACCTATATAAAGGCATATTATTATTAATCATTATTGGTAAATCATCAGTATTAAGTAGTAAAAAAGATAAACTATAACTGTACGGTCGAACCTCCACATCCCCTCCTCGGCCGTACACCCTTTACACTCCTTGGCGCAGCCTTTAAGTAGTTGTGAACTCAATGCTAAGTCGGCTCTAAATAGTTTTGGTTTTTGGTTTTTTTTATTTCTTCTGCTTTCTTATGCTTGATAGAGTCCGTGGTTCTCCCATACAGGGGGCTAACTCATGATACATGGAACACGTTACTTTTGGGATATGTGTTTTTTTAGTTGAGTTGAGTCTGTGCCCCCTTCGGGAGTTCTTAGTATTATCTTTAAGTAGTTGAATAGTGTATTTTAAGTTATGCGACCTGTTAAAGACATTATTATTGAATCTCTTGTTGTGGGTGTGGCCACACTTGGACTAGGCTTTATTATTATGTTGTTTCCTAGTCCGTCTAAATTTATGCAACAATTTCGTGAGGGTCGAGCCGAAGCACCTCTTGTAGGTTGTTTCTTTTTAGGAGTTATCTTCCATTCACTGGCGGAGGTCACACATATTAACGAGTGGTATGTCAAGACACGAGCAAACGCTTGGACGTGAGTTTGGTGTGGGTTAGTGATATTAGTTTTAAAAGATTAGGATTTCCTGAGTTTTGGAGTGCTATCTTTACGTATGATGATATTTTTACGAGGTCACTCACGGAGGAACTGCCTTTTACCATTTTACATGGAATTGAAGGAAAACCTCAAATGTATGATTGGAATTCAACAACCCTAAAAAGAGTATACGCAAATACATCTGAAAAAGACGAAATAATTAGAGAAGGTTTTTCCACATATAAAGAATATCTTTTAACCTATTATAAGTGGCGAGAATTAAGTAGGGCTCATATGGAGTTTTTGTTTGAAATTATTAATTTAGTTAAGTATAATCTAGCAGTATATAATGTTGTAGGTAGAGTTGGAATTTTCGATTATTTTAGGAATTGGTATAATTTAACCTTACTAGAGAATATTAATGATTCTGAGTTCATTAGTCACTTGAACGATATTTGTCGAAAGTTGCCTCATGCTCGTGACGATACTCCTTTAATCAACTATCAAGGTAATATTTATTACGGGCTACAGGGTTGGCGATATTCTGACTTTGAGTTTCGTTCTATGACTAATAATATACGAAAACATATTATGAAATGGGAAATAGAGATGGAAGAGAACGAATTTCTTTCTTCTTCACAGATTGTAACTATTCATCAAGAATTAAAAGAAACATTCCCTTATTGGAATTTTGAAGAACTTTCATCAGTTACGACTTTGAATTTTCCAAAAGGCTTTAAGTAGTCGTACAGTTAACTTAATATTATGAACATCGCTCAAAAAGAATTTAATAAGTTCTCGGCTGATGCTTTGAATGAGATGAAAGACTTCTCTGATGAGACTCATAAGTCTCACGAGTGGATGTCTTATGTTTACGATGTAAATGGTACTTACGAGTTAGGAGCACCTAGTTACGGCGGTGAATCAAAGATTACTATTGACCCTGCCACTAAAATGGCCGAAGACAACGGTAAATTCGGCTACACAGAAGAACAACGTAAGTGGACAATACATGGCCACCCTCTCAAGGATGGAGATATTTACAACGGACGTCAATTCTTTAGTAGTACAGATATTATTGAAGAGTTTATTACTGCTCGAGATAATGACGAATACATCGTACAATTTTTAGTTCACCCACATCAACAAGTGGATAAAGCCACAGGAGAAACTGTAATTCACAACCGAGTTCGTACCTTAGTATTCCCTGGCCGAGATGCAGTCGTTTCGGCCATGAAGAAAAGTAATCCCGCCGTAGACCCATATAGTATCACTGTAGAAAATGGAACTAATCAAAGCACAGGCGGAGGATTAAGTAATGAAGTTGGTGTCGATTGGTTTGCATTAGATAATGCACCTTCGTTCCAAAAGGCTATGGAAGATATGGGATACGTATCAGTTATGGATTTAGAAGGCCCTGCGGCTAAAACTATGTCTGCCGAAGAAACTACTACCACTAATAAAATCTTAAAAACTGCTCCGTACGGTATTGCATTAGGTGGTATTGCAATGATTTTGGCTTACTATTTTACAAAGGTAAAGAGTGATGAAGAAGACGGTGAGATTGAGGGATAATTGGACACTTACAATAGTGCTGAGGCGTAATAATGGTTAAACATTTACTTACTGATATTATCATCGTCGGTACAGCCATGTTTTTAATAGGAACTTGGCTATCGAGTCACCACTCGCATAAAATGATTACAGGCAATCATCCTGAACATAAGGTTAGAGAGTTTCTTATCTACACTTGTGTTGGCATTGCATTAATTACTGTTGGTAGTAATATGATGACAGATGGCCTTATCTCAAGACTTAAGCGAAATGCTTAATGATTGAATTAAATCTACAACGTCTTGATAATCTCCTTCATCTTGTTCAGCCGTGATAATCATATCGAACCAGTCAAGGGGAATTTTGTCTACTTCTAATTCGCTTGTATCATTACGATTTGCTACATGCATTTCCCAATTATCTGGATAGGTTGTCTTCAACCTTTCGATTTGCAACTCCTCACCAATATCCATCTTGATAAGTGTCCAACCTTCGTCTTTGAATCTTTTTGCCTCGTTTACAAACCTTGCATCATCAATAACAACTGCATATTGAGATTCATTTATTGATGCGGCTTGGGAAACTGAGTAGTCAATCCAAACTGTCGG
>Ga0209711_10004930_pt1 | contig 10541 bp, 3 predicted proteins | sample ArcticOcean_MG_C_7_FD_187441 | JGI IMG/M metagenome (GOLD analysis project Ga0209711, IMG submission 187441) | Marine microbial communities from western Arctic Ocean - ArcticOcean_MG_CB11_88 (SPAdes) (version 2) | ecosystem: Environmental > Aquatic > Marine > Oceanic | place: Arctic Ocean... | reverse complement strand
ATTTGTTTTTTACTTATACCTAAACTTGTTAAAGAATCTATCTGTTGTTTTTTATTAAGATCATAAAGCTTATCCATGTCTGTTTTAGGTGGAGTAACTTTACCTCCTTTTTTATCAATACCTAATTCCCACGCTGACCATCCTAATACAAGAGCTACTCTTTTGTAGTATTCTATATCTTCATTACCGGCATCAACTATATTAGTTACTTTCTTAACGGCTCTATCAAGCGGTACATTCGTTAAAGCTGATATAACATTGGCATTAGCTAAGTAAGCTGGATTATCTATAGACCAACCTCTAGTTCTCATTTCTTCTTGATTCCAAGAATAAGATCTACCTGCTGATTGTAGCTTACCAACTTTAGACGATATAGGTGGAGATATCTGTAATATTCCTTTAACTACCGCATCTTGATATTTAGGTGATTTTTTATCAGCTTCTTTAGCTAACCTTAAAGCTGTATTTTTAACTGTAGAAACTATAGCGCCACCAATTCCAATACCACGCAATACACTATCGGACATTCCGTTTACAATATTGAAATACTTTTCGTTTTTCTTTTCCTCTTCTTCCTCGTCATCAAATGCAATTGCAAATAATGCTTGCTGTAAAGCAGAGAATAAAAGGTTTTGAGCAACTCCGTAGTATATGATCTTAGATATGTTTGTTTTAGCATCTCCTCGGCCATTCTTAAGGTCACTAGCGGCTTTTTTAATCAGTCGTGCGTATTGTGCTGGCGTGTTAGCAAAAGCTAATACTACGCGTCCTAATGGACCAGCTTGTTGTTGACTAATTTTATCAGGTCTACTTGATTGTTGAGACTCTTCTGCAATTTCTCTAAAATCTCTAAACGCTTGTTCTTCAGCTTCAGCTTCTGTTAAACCTTCTTTCTGTAAAGCTTTAATTCTATTTCTATAAAACGATGCTCCACCAGACGCAATTGCAAAGCTATCTGCTAGTTGCGTGGGTAAAAAACCAGCTTTAAGTATTCCAGCAATAACATTTCTAGCGTTGTTACCAGGACCTTTAGCCATAGCAGCAATATCAGCTTCATTTACATTTAATTTAAGTCCGCTACGTCTATCTAATAAAAATGGTGAATTAAATAACTTTTTAAAATCAGACCAGTATTGAGGTTGATTAGCAAATGCAGCACCAGCTTTCAATACGTTATTATCACTAAAGTTTATAAAGTTTACAGCAGATATAGTTTGAAGTACAGCTGATCTAGTGTTAAAGAACATAATAGCACCAACAGAGTTTGTTAGCCAGTCTGTAAATCTAGCAGCTAATCTATCGGATCCAGAGCTAGTATTTTTTCCAGTTTTCATACGCTTAAGCATGTCAACCATAGCTTCTCTATAATTAGCACCGTAAGCAGCTTCTAGCTTATTAAGGTTTGCTTCAGAGAATATTTGATCTGCATTTTGCTGCCACACTTCAAGATACTTAGACCTTTTTGTTGTATTCAAGGCTTTTATAAAGTCTGTATCAATAGATCCAGCAACCCAACCAGCATCAGGAGCAGCGTAAGCATCTCCTTTGTTTATAGCTATTAATTGATCTGCAAAAGTAGTTAAATTAGCATCTTCATTAACAAAATCCACTAAAGCTTGTTGATCTTTTTGAGATAATCCAGGTATTTCCATACCTTGTTTATCCCATATATAAGCTCTAACAGCTTGCTCTTGAGTGAAGTCGCTATCTTTTATTTTTTTACGTAAATTTTTAGGCACGATCTTTAAAGCTTTTTTAAGTCCTCTAAAATCTTGCATCATGTTAGCTCTATCATTAGCTAAGTTTTCCATTGCTCTCGCAAATGGATTAAGCAAATGAGCTTTATACCAAGCCATTTGAGCATCGCCAATAGATCCTTTACCTAAAGTAGAGTATAATAAGCCTACAAAATCTTCGGCAGACGGTGGAATAAAGAAATTAAATTTACCTTTACTAGCTCCAGCAACCTCAGCTTTAACTCTAGCGTAGGTTTTATTAGACGCTATACCAGTTTTGTTTTCTATAATATCATTAAAATCTTTATCAAGATCTAGCGCTTTACTAAAACTTATTTCTTCAGTTTGACTAACATTGTCAGTCTCTTGCATGGTGTTTAAAACATTATTATTAAATAACTCAGCACTACTCAGTCTTAACGTGGCAGGAAGTTTTTTGTTATTTGGTTTAGCTGGTTTAGCTAAATTTTCATTAAATTCTGCATCTATAAAATTACCAGCAGAATCAACTTGATAAATGTCATATATGGTTTTGCCTTGATAAGTCATCAAAGAATTAGGATCTATACCAAAACCTTGTTTAGCAACGTTAGCATTAAAATACCTAGCCCATATATTATCTTCTAAAGTCCATCCTTCGGGAGTAGCTTCCTTGTAACTAAACTTATTACCATCAATACCGATACCAGCAAGCTTATTGTCGTTAACATTTAATAATGCTCCTTGAAAAAAGTTACGTCTAACATTTGGAAAGCTTTTAGAAACATTGCCGCTAGCCGCTTGAAGAAATAAATATTGAGCAATTCCAGTAGCTGGTAGTGTGTGTTCTTCTGTAAAGAGTTTTTTGCTATTAGCATCAAACATTTTACCTGTTTGAAAAAACTTAACTGGAGCACTTTTTCTTATAAAATGACCCTGCCAACCAGCTGTAGACTTAAGCAAGCCGCCTACTAAGGCTGCATTACTCTTATCGTCTCCCTCAGCAATAAACTTTTCAAAAGTTTTAAATATACTCTCTAAAGCTTTTAGTTTATTTTCTTGTCTATTTATAAAGTTAACATCATTAAATCTTTCTTTGTTTAGTAGTAAAACTTCTTTTTTGTTTACTTTTTGAGTGTAAGGCTCTTTATATAGTAAATCCTTAAACATGTCAGATTCAGGAGGAAACTTAATTCCTTTACTTTCAGCTTTTCCAATCCAAGCTTTGGCATCAGCAACATTTAAAAAGAAAACGTGGCTAGCGTATTTTCTAAATGCGTTTTTAGGAGCTTTATATTTTGTTTTACCATCTTTCCCTTTTACTAAAACTCCAGGTGCAAAAGAACCATCTTGCATTTTGTAAAACTTAACGTCTCCTCGCATTTCAGAAACAGAAGTGCTTGTCCCCTGAAAATTCCTCCAAAAGCTTTTAGGAAATTTAGAAGCTAAACCAGGTATTGGTTTGCCATTTTCATCTACTTTAGTAGAAATTAAATCATCTAAAAATTTTTCACGTACTACTTTTTTGTTTAGGTCTAGATTTTCTATTCCTAAAGATTTAAATAAAGCAGGCCATTTTTTATCTGTTTCGGAAGCATAATCATATCTGCCTTTTGATAAGTCAATTTGAAATACATTTTCAGCATCTGAAATTTCTTTGTTACTAAACATTAACTTGCTTTTTCCAGCACCTAAATCAGCTTTACCTTGTTTAGAGTCTATTTTAGATCTACCAACTGTATTTATAGCATTAGCTAAGTAAGTTCTAGCAAAACCAGTCAATGTTGTTCCGTACCTACTTCTGTCTGCTTCTTTTATTTCTACATTTGGTATACCAGCTTCAGTAACGCCAACATCATTTTGTATTTGCTTTATAGTTTTGTTGCTTATTATTCCTTTATATTCTGGCTTAAGCTCTTTAACTGGAGGTTGACTAGTTTCACCTAAACTTCTACCTTTAGCGTTAGAAATACCAGGAATAGCTCTAGTAACTGGAATATAATATTTATCTATAAACTTTGGAGATAAACCTATAGCTCTACCTTTAACATCTCTAGATACATCTATGTTTTCACCTTGCTCGTCTATAGTGGTATCACTACTAGCAACGTTGTAAGGAGGCATTGTTTTTATTAGTTTTTTAACGTTATCAGCATCTACAAATAATCTTTGTAGTTTTTTAGCTTCAGGACTTGTTAAAGTAACTTTTCCAGATATTCTTTTTCCTGAAATGTCAAAAACTTCTTTTGAAACAACATCTAAAAACTCATTAGTAAGTTCTTTATACGTTTTTTTAGCGCCTTTTTCAATGTTAATAATGTCAGATATAGCTTCAACTTTATCTTTAACAGGACCAAACTTAGTTGCGTTTATTTTTTTAGATAAATCTACATCACTGTCGTCATTAAAAACTTCTTCCTCAGCGACACCTCTAGCTTCTGTTACGTCGTCTGTAAATTCTTCACCTAATACTTTACTATCTTCAACTGCGTCTATATATCTTTTAAAACCAGTTTTAGTAGAAAAGCTTTTGTTTATAAATCCAGACAAAGGAGGAACACTTTCACCTTTTTCGACTTTTTTGTTATAATCCATTATAACATCAAGCATACCTCGCTTGCCTGTCATAATAGCATCTGTAACAAGTTGTTGATCGTAGTTAGGTCTATTTTTAAATCTTTTAGCTAATGAAACCGCTGTAGGCTTAAGTAGGTTTAATATATCTTCATACCCAGCAACACCTTCTTTTTGCCATATTTCATTAACTCTAACTGAATCTTCAGGTGCTAAAGAAAAACTTTTATCATCAACAGATTCTGCGGAACTTTCAGTTAAACCTTCTAAAGCTTTAGATTCTTTAGCTAGCTGTACGTCTTCTGATGTCAAAGTACCATCAGCTATTTTAGCTCCAATAGTAGTTACAAACTGAACAATGTCAGATTCACCCTTAAAATCAAAATCAAATGTATCTTTAAATTCTATCTGAACCATAGCCCCAAAGAAGCCAAGTATTCCTTTTTTCTTTTTATTTAATTTAAAGTTTTTATCACCTGCTAATTCTAAAAATCTAGATATAACTTCTTCAGGTTTAAACTCACCTGTTTTTTTGTCTTTTTCAATTTTTTTAATCCAATTATTGTAAAAAGCATTATCTGATTGTTCTACTGTTTTTAGTAATTGATCTGAAATTTCTTTAAATTTGCCTTTGTTTTTATTTAATAACTCCCAAAAAACGACATGCCCAACTTCATGAGTACCAATCATTTTAGTTTGATTAACTAACTGATTATCTACAACTACATTAGCTTTTTTATCACCACTTGCCCAACCGTCTGCTCCTTGTCTAATATTAGCAATAGCTACTTTTTTCTTTTCATCTGTTAAACTTGTATCTGCTTCTATAGCCTTTACAGCTTCTTCAATTGTTTCGTATTGATTAAATTCAACACCTTCAACCTTAGAAGCTAAAGAATTATTTTCTAAAATTTCTTCTTTTAAAAATATTTCATAAGCAGCTCTACTTATGTCTTTTTCGTTTGGTTTATCTAAAGCTCCTTTGTTTTCACTTGCTTTAACTAATCCTTCCGACATTAATCTATTGTATCTGGATTGATCTTCAAAACTTCCGCCTTCTAAAGCTATAAATTCAGGTCTATATAAAGCCATGTTGCTTTCAGACAAAGCGCTTTGCTTTACTCTGTCAATAAATTCATACTCAGCTTCTAATGAAGCTATAGACTCTTGCTTTTGAAGAGTTGTTAATTTTGAGTCTGATTGTATGGCTTTAGCTTTAGCTCTTAGGTCTTGTAGTTTGTCCGTCATGCCTATAACTCTTTCAGCAGCCGAAGCTCTTAAGTTTTCATTTATGTTTTGAGAAATAATATCTATTTCTAAAGCTTGTTTGTCAGCATTTAATTGAATCTTTTCAATTAATATGCTTTTAGTTTTATCAGTTCTAGCTCTTTTTAATTTAAGATTAAACCCATCCGCTTCTGCTTTTAATTCTATTAATCTTCTGTTTTTATTATAATCAGAAAACGAAGAATTATAAGCTCCTTTCATAAAGGGTATAGCAGCAAACGTAAAACCCATGGCTAGTCCAGAGAAACCAGCATGATCTATTCCTGCTGACGGGTTTCTTCCATCTATCATATTTTGAAAAATAGCCGTAGGAACTTCTCCGCTTGCCTCTAAAATAGGGTCGTATATCAAATAAGGAGCTTCAGACTTAGCAAAAGCTCTTAAAGAATTATCTATTTCCAATACGTTTCCTTGAACTCTACTTAGCTTGTCTTTAGCTCTTTTTAAGGCAGGAACTGTTGTTAGCGCAGCAAAACCTCCTTCTACTACTCCATAACCTATAGAACTTAACCAAAGTTTCCACGCAGGATGATCTGCTTGTCCAGTTGCAATTTCTGTTTGCATATCCATCATCTTTTGACCAGCAGTAGAAGCGCCAATAACAAAAGATCCAGCACCTCCAGATGCCATAATGGTAGCAAGTATAGGTATTTGAGTGGCTCCTTCTTGCATCATAAATTTACCAAAACTAGATACAGAGCTAAAAGCTTCATCAAACTCAACACTGTCAACATATTCGTCTCTAATATTGTTAGACCATAAATTATAATCAACAGCTCCAGAAGCTAAATCATCTATTAGTCCTAAGTTAAAATCTTCATTACCTACACCTGAAGCTATAGCCTCTATAGCTCCTTCAAGAGGATAAACAACAGCGTTAGCAGCTAATGTGGTTAAACCAGCTACAATATCAGAAGCCCCAAGACCTATAGTGGTCATATTCTTATCCCATTGACTATAGTTTTTATCCGCAGCACTTAAAACGTTTTTATCACTAGTTAATTCAGAACCTATTATAGCAGCTTCGTCGTATTGAGACTTCATGACGTTTAATGAGCTGTCAATTTCACTATTTACGTCTTTATATGCTTGTAGTAACCAACTAGGAACCTTAGTTGTTATTGGGTTTCCTGTAAAATCAGATCCAATTTGAACTTCTTGCATAAAACTATTAGCACTTATAGCTAAACCAGATGCCGATACATAATCTCTAACTTGATCGGGGCTAGTAAAGCTGGTATCTTCTCCGGTTATTATTTGCTCTAAAACATCTTTAACTTCAAAAGATTTTTTTGCCGCATTTTGGTTTAATTGAATTTTTTCTTGTACTTTTACAAGTTCATTAGATTTTAAATTTGTAGAAAGAAGACTAGTAGTGTATATCTGTTCTTTTAATTCTGGATTTTTACTAATTAACTCTTGGGTATTATTCCATTCAGCTTCTCCTTTTGCTTTAAATATTAAATCTTCTCTAACAATGTTTTGAGCCTTAATAATCATTTCCTCGCTAGTAGGAATAGTTTCATTGTATTTTTGAGCTTGCTTAGTTATTTGAATCTTAGCTTGTTCTATTTCTTTTGAATAGGGATAAACTGTCTGTTTAGATGTTTTTTGCCCTACTGAAAAACCAGAAGTACCCATATAGCCTCCGGACACCACAGTCTTTTCATAGGGATTAAAAAGATCTGGATTATCATCGATTGAGAATTTAGTGAGTATAGAATTTCTTTCTTCATCGCTTATTCTAACCTGTTCTCTGTACTCTTGTGTTTTTACTTTTACGGCTTCATTAAAATTTATTGTAGTTTTTTTCTTAGGAGTGTTTTTATTTAAAAACTCTTCAATAATTTTATTATTATTTTTTATTTTTTTAGAATCAGTTGTCTTTAAGTTTAAAGTTGGAGATTTTATTACATCTCCAGTTTCTGGATTTTCATAACTTAAATTACCATAGTTTTGATCTATTTTTTGACCGTATTCTCCTTCTAAAGAAAATGTATTAAAAACAGTTCCAGTTCCCTCTAAAAGTGAAGTTAAATTATCTGCTGCCGAAGATCCATTCTCTGCACTGTAAAAATTAGAATCAATAGAAATAGCTTCTTTTATGGATGTTCCAGGTAATTTATCACCCTCAACAACAACCTCTTTAAGTTTTGAACCTTGATTTATTATCTTTGCTCTTCCTCTAAAAGCTTTTACATATTTATCAACATCGCCATATTCTTTTTCTATTTGCTCGTAAGAATATTCGTTGTAATTTTTGCTGTTTTTATCTTGTATTCTTATTACTCTATTAACGTTGGTATCCGAAAAAGGAGTTTCCGATGACGATGCCATATCTCCTGTTGTTGCAAGTACATCTTTCTCCGCAACAACTTCTGGCTTTTCCACTTCGTCAAAAATTTCTTCGTATTTACCTTCGTGTTTTGCTATAAAAGCTGCTTCTTTTTCTTTAGAATCTTCGTCAAAAGTATAAAGCTGACCGTTTAATTTAAATTTTCTCATTAAAGATATTATTTAGTTACAAACTCTGCAAATTCGTCTACTTCTTCAACCATTTCAGGTTGTACTTCTTCTTTAACTACTTCTGTAGTCGCGCCAACTGCTACCGTAGGTAATAATGGTTTTAAACTGCTAAACATAAGCTCTTGAAATTCAGCTTGTTGTCCTGCGTCTACGTTTTTACCATTAGGAGCAACTTCAAATTTAAGATCTTCTTCTTTATTAAAGTTGTTTCTCCAAACTCTATTAGCTTCTTGATAATCATTAAGCAGTGCTCCGGCTCTAGCCATAGACTTTGACTTTGTGTCATTAACTATTTTAGCCATGTTAGCTGGTATAAACTCTGTTTGAGTTTTACCGTCTTCAGATACTTCTATATACTTTTGGTCTAACAACAAGTAAGCATCATTGTATTGTAAGCTGTTATCTATAATAGAAACTTGCTCTCCATTAACATCTAAAGAGCTAGGAGTTTGAAGCATTTTTATGTTTTCACCTTTTAAATCAAGAACAATACCTGGATCATAAGCTAACCAAGTTATAGCTGGTTTGTCAACTACTTCTCCTTCTAATATAGCTCCGGTATATCTTAATCTAATTTCAGCATCATCGCCTACATAATACTCTTCATTAGCATCATCTCCAGCTAGTCCATTTCGTATAGCCATAGTTTTTGACCATAAAGGAGTATCTCTACCTACTAAAGCCATACCACCTGGTTGCCCAGGGTTCTTAGAACCTTCAAGACCAAAATATTCTTTCATGAATATACCATCTGTTTCTTTTCCGGTATCTATAATTTGATAAAGCTCAGTTAGAGATGTATTTAACTTACTAGCAGCTACACTAGCCTCGTTACGCTCTTGCTTTGTTTTTGCTTGCGTTACAGCGGTATCAGCGTAATATATGCCCCATATTAAATCATTACCTAGTTTAGATAACGAAGGATTTCTTATACCTCCTTTTTTAATATTTTTTAAAGCCTCTTCTTGGTTATCAAAAAGTCTAGCAGATACATTTCTTTGTACGGTAGCCGCTTCCTTTTGAGAAGCAGACATAGAAGTGCCTTCTAGCTTTATAGCTTTAGTAGTGTCAACACCTAAGTTTTTAGTAGCGTTAGCCCAAATACTATTAGCTTCTTTATTTACAGACGTAAAAGTGTTTTGTTTTGCTTCCATATTATTATGCTCCCATTGCTTTTGCACCCATAAACGATCCAGCCACATTACCAACAGCTGAAACTCCACCGGCTATAGCAGCTCCTTTAGCTTCAATAGCTGCTCCTTCTTGCATTGCTGCTCCTGTTATTTGAGATTGTTTTCTATTAAGTTGCTCTTTTTCTCTTTTTTCTTTTTGACCAAACTGAAATAATTCAGCATCAGCTTCAACAGCTTGAATTCTTTTAGCTTCACCCATTAAAGTTCCTTGAACTCTTTTAGCTTCGCTTAATTGCACTTGCTGTAAGTTTTGTTCGCCTCTAGCTCTCATTTCTTGATTAGCAGCTTCTTGTTGTTCTATACTAGCTGATACACCTTTTTTGCTTTCCAATGCCATTCTAGCTAAAGCAGTTGCTCCACCAGCACTAGCGCCAGTAGCTCTAAGAGTATCTAACGTATTAGCTAAAGCTATATCAGCTTCTTCTATTTGCATTTCAGCCGCGGCGGTTGACACAGCAAGATTAGAAAATGGATTTGAAGCTATACTACTTAAATCAGACACCATACTAGACAAATCTGTTACACCCTCGTAGGGGTTTATAATTTCTTGACGGTTTTTTTCTAACTCTTCTAGTTCGCCTGTAAGTCTATTTTTGTTTGAACGCGCTCGTCGTTCTGACTTTCCCGCTGAAATTGCACCTATAGTGCTTCCTGCCACCGATGCTATGCCTCCAATTATTGCTGCTGTTACTAATCCCATTTATATTATTTTTTTTGATATTTCATAAGAAGGTTTTTCGTCTATCGTGTAGTTTAAATTCTTATGTATTTCCATTAAACTTTCATTTCTACCTATGCTTATAATAGCCTCACAACCGCTTATTTTACCTACGTATTCTAACCCTGATATTAACATTTTAGTAGCTTCTTTTCTATCGCTTTCTCTGTAGTTTGGATCAGAAACTAACCACTCCATCCAACCTATTTTAGAGTTAGTAGTGTAAATAAAACCAGCTATTATAGCTACATTGTTCTTTTCTACTATAAGTCCACCGGTTCCGTTTTCAGGAAGTAGCGCTTTAGGGGGATGATGCTGCCAATCAGGCCACATATTCCAAAGACTAACTAAAGTGTCCCAATCAGACTCCTCTAGTTTTCGTATTTTTAATTCCATTTAATTTAATTTAATATGATGACTCCACATATTGTGAAGATACCGCAAATAATTCTTTCATTCCACCAACATCAGTTACAGTATCTGTAGACATAGTAACTGTTGCAAAATAACCTTTTATACCTGTCATAG
>Ga0209711_10004924_pt1 | contig 10550 bp, 16 predicted proteins | sample ArcticOcean_MG_C_7_FD_187441 | JGI IMG/M metagenome (GOLD analysis project Ga0209711, IMG submission 187441) | Marine microbial communities from western Arctic Ocean - ArcticOcean_MG_CB11_88 (SPAdes) (version 2) | ecosystem: Environmental > Aquatic > Marine > Oceanic | place: Arctic Ocean... | reverse complement strand
TTCGGCAGAATTAGGCATATTGCTCTGTCCTTTAGCGCAGGCCACAACCCCATGAAACAGACCGTCATTGGCGCCGTAAAACAGGTAACTGCCCCTGTCACCCCCGTAATTAATAATGGTCGGCTGCGCATAAATACCCCATCCATTTTGCGGCTGGTGAGGATCAACGCTCTCGGTTGCCCATTGAATAATATTACTCATTTCAGCGCGATCTATCGCTGCAAATTCAGCAGGCAATAGCAGTGGATTTGAATCTTTGAACCGTTCCAGCACGAGACAGCTATTGGTGCAGGTGTAATTGACTGGTCGCCGTAGTCCGTTGTTTACCCGCCTCGCGGCATCAGTAGTGGCGGCATGGGGACCTCTTAGACTGTTTTTCATCACAGCCGAATTAGGACCAATTAATGACTGTCCATTAGCATCTACCAAGATGGGTTTGCTGCTGATTCTCTCAAGACTAATCTGATAGGGTTTTAGATTGCCCGCGCAATGACCGTCTTGAAAATCAGCGTTGGGAAATCCCACATACAGCTGATTGGCAATGACACCCTGAATGTGCGGCTGGAGCGGCAGTGCAACTGTCACTACAACATTATTGTCATGCTGTCCTTCAGGCTCAGCCGAGCAAAGATCCAGTGGCAGACAAATAAGTACGCTAACAAGACAGGCTATTTTCAATGGTGGCCTCCTAGCCTCATTATTAACCCGTCGTTAAGGGCAGTAGCCGGGTAGATAGTCGAGACTGAGACCCTGCACAAAAACGGCTTCTGAGCGTTGGTCAGAGGCTGTCACGACCAGCTGCCAATAGTAGGTCGCGTCGCAGCTGGCAGCTTCATCTAGGCTGCACCCCTTCGATCGAGTTTCAAGCAGACAGTCTAGGCTGGTTACCTCAACGCTGGGGCTGTCTGGTATCTGTGCGAGTAAATCGGCCGGTAATACTATATTGATCTTGCCACCCACCCGATAGCTTTCATGGCGGATAAAATAGTCACGGTCGCTCAGCACATAGTTAACCGCGGCACTCGCGGCCTGCTCCATCTTCAGAGCCTGCTGCTGGTTTTTTATTAGTAACATAGTCATGTTATTTGAGGACATATTGGCGGTAGCCAACAAACCCAGTAGTAAAAGCATCATCAGCGCAATCAACAGTACCGCGCCAGATTGCTCGCCATGTAGAGCCTGTTTCATATCCCCGCTCGTTTCATGCTCGGGTTGCGCAGACTAATAACGGTGGTAAATAATCGCCGTTTTCGACTGTCGTCGAAGCTGATATCGGTCTTTTCAGCATAGCTATAGTGCTTGGGATCATTGGCCCCCGGAGCCTTCGCAGTGCTACTTAATAGAAGATAGAGTTTAACCGAGACAACATTTGACCAGTCTTCGTTGGAGCTGGGCTGTGAGACATAGGCAGGCGCGGAGGCCTCTGCATTGGGAATACCGTTACCCGACCGATCAATGCCATAGAGTACTTGAAGATCATCGACGCCTTCCACTAGGGGTTCGGCTCGGCCATATTTGCCTCTTATAAGTCGGCGGCGCTTGAGGTTACGGTCGCCATCGACGTAGTAATAGGTCTGATGAAACTCTCTTAGGGCGATTGCCGTCACGCCGTCTTTTGCTGTAAGCGAGAAGCGACTGGCCATAGCGCCACTGCCTAAAAGAATAGCCAACGGAGCGGACTGAAGATAATGCTGTCTGGGGTGCAACTTTTTCCCCAACAGCACCGTCTGAGTATCTGCACGACGAACCAGTAGCAGGTCAGTGCCAGCCAGTAAGCCGCCAATGCCACAAATACTCGCTCCGGCGCTAACATCATTGAAGCCATAGACGGGATACCTCAGAGCAGCTGTCAGTGCCTCTGACGAGGTTTCATTGCAGGTCGGCGAGCGAGCCGACACGACATTAGGAATTACAGCGGTGTCACCGTAGTAACCGGCCAACCGAACTTCTCGGGTCAGCAGGCCCGTTAAATATCGTCCGTTTTCCAATACCTCAGTGGCCAGCTGAAGATGCCGATGACTGCGCGAGGCATTAAGGGTGACGTCTATCATGGCTGTGGATAGCAAGAGCCCCAGGGCTAGGGCAATCATTAGTTCAATCAATGAGAACCCGGCAACCTTTACTGTTGACCGCGCCATAGTCGCCTCAGCCGTCCAATGAGGCAACTGAGACCCAATGCTGGGTGGCTCTGCGCCATCGATTATCCCCCTCACCATAGAAACCATCACCACAGCGGCCGAGGGTGGCAACCGTAGCCGTTAGCCCCTGCCAGACCACAGTCACAAGATAACCGTTGTTGCTGGCGTCAAAGGTAATACAACCCCGGGCATTGGTCAGACCGCTGCTATTAAGCTTATCGACCATTTGTCCCTCGCCTCTAAGCAGTGCACTCCATTGATTGACATCTGCCTGCGCCAAATCCCTTGTCGCTAGGGTACCCACGCCAACGCACTGAAACATAGCCTCCTGTCCGCTACCGACCTCCACCGAACCCAAGTTATAACAGCCTTGGGCGATGGGATTACTTTCAACCTGATTAGCCATATAACTTGCCAGGTTAACGGCATAAATCCGCTGGTGAATCTCCCAATGAAAGCGCTGCACGGTGAGCTGTAGACTGGCATAGCCTAATAGACCCACAGTAAAAAGCAGTAGACTGACCAGCACCTCAATCAGCGTAAAGCCTTCTGCGGGGACGGATAACTCAGTCATCCCAGGAAGCACTTTTTTGGCCAAGATGATTCAGCGTCAAGGTGCCCACAGTCTGCTGATTGGACTGATCTTTAGGCGTAGCCTGTAGCGTGAAGGTAGGGGGACTTGCGCTATTATCGACGTTGATAATCGCGACAGTATAGTGACTGAGAACTCGTTCAGGCACTAACATTCCCAGAGCCTCGGGACTTTCGCTATAGCCGTGATTTTCGAACAGCCGCTGGGTTTGTTGGCCTGACAGAGCCAATAAATACTGCTGAGCGACAATATGATGAGTACGTGTCACATAGCGTTGATAGTTTGGATAAGCCGCCGCCGCTAGCACAGCTACAATCGTCATCACCACTAACAACTCTAGCAACGAAAAACCTAGTTGTCTGTTTTGCCTGTTCATGGCTACGCCTTCTAAACGCGGAATGTTTGACTTGTCGTGGCACTCAAAACTCAGATTAGGGCAACAATGACCTCGGCAATTCTCTTAAACTCATAAACTCTCAATATAGGCACCCTTTTTAATATTAGGGTGATCAATCTCAGTGGCCCAGGCCAATCGCCAGCTAGCTTTCGGTCATGGTGATGGCTTCTTAAAGGCAGTAGCGCTTGATAACAGTAGCGCTTAATAACAGTAGCTTGTCATAACGGTATCGTTTGTTAACAATAGTACTTAGTCACAGGCTATCTTCTTACCGCCCTTATCATCGTAACCATCACCATTGGTGTCCCTAGACAGGCGGACTCGGCCACTGTGATAGATAATAGTTTGTCGGCCATAATCGACAGACTGGTCATTAGAGCAGACCAAAAAATTGCCAGAATCCATCGCTTCGCCCGTCGCTTTAAAGCGAATATAGGCACGACCGGAGGCTGAAAGTTTTATCGCCAATGGCGATAGCAGCACATCTCGATAGAGGGTTTCCTCAAGATCACGTTGATGATTATTATTATCATCACTAAACACCATTAGGCGCTGACCATTTTCTCTAACGCAGCTAGCGGCGGCATCTGTCATGCATACCTTCCATGTTTTATTTTGCTCAACCGCCAGACTCCGAGCCAACTCAAGAGTGCGACGCAACTCCGCCACCTGTAGGTTGATAGAATGCCGGATAATCAATGGGGAAAAAGAACTGGATGCTAGCGAAGCGACTACCGCCAAGATGGCTAATGACAGCAGTAATTCGATCAACGAAAAACCATAATAGTGATTGACTGAGCTCATCCGTTAACTCGTCTAATTCAAATGAAACATCTCCAACCCTATTATTGAAGCACAACTCAGGCCCAGTGCCAGTCGAGAGACACAGAAATGAGACCCGACGCCCACCGGTTAAATCGCTCCCGTCACAGACTAACCATTTTATCGAGCAGCGCACTGTTGATTAGAGCTCCTTTGATTAGAGCCCCTTTGATTAGAGCGCTGTTGAGTAGAGTTCTTTTGATTAGAGTGCTGTTGAGTAGAGTGCTGTTGAGTAGAGTTCTTTTGATTAGAGCGCTGTTGAGTAAAGTTCTTTTGATTAGAGTGCTGTTGATTAAAGCACTCTGCAATCTTGTATTGAGCAAAGTTACCATCGCTAGTACCATACTCATTCCCTAACAATACCAGCCACATCACCGGCAACAAAATTAGCCTGCCAGGATTATCTCACATGAAGGTTGAAGGCTACATTATCCATCTGACACGCGCCAAAGCTCGTCTGCCACAGGTAAAGAAGCTACAGGCAAGTTTGCCCGTTACTACCCACGTTATCGACGCAGTGGACGCACAGCAACTCAGTTCAGCGCAGCAACTGCACTACAAGACGAATGTTCATCGCCCCCGCTATCCGTTTGCCATGCGACAGTCAGAGATCGCCTGTTTTTTAAGCCATAGACTGGTGTGGCAGGCACTATTAGACAGTGATAATGATGCGGCCCTAATCGTCGAAGATGATGTTGATGTTGACCAGACACACTTTAAGGCCGGCTATGCACTCGCCTGTGACCACCTAGCCGGTGGGTATGTGCGCTTCCCGAAAAACCTGAATGAACTGCCATTTAGGTCCATTGCCTGCATGGGTAACACCAGCCTCTTCTACCCCGCAGAAATTGCCCTTGGCATGCAGTTACAGCTGGTCAGCCGCGAGGCTGCAAAGCAACTGCTCAAGGCTACCCAGTGTTTTGATCGCCCCGTGGATACCTTTCTACAAATGCGCTGGCTCACCGACGTATCCTGTAAAGTCGTTTCGCCATCTGGGGTTCATGAGATCGATGCACAGCTTGGCGGCACAACCATTGGGCAAAAAAAATCCCTGTGGGAGATTCTCCACAGGGAAATTATGCGACCGATTTACCGGTTTAAAATATATCTGCTCTGCAAAGTCCACCGCCCCAATGCCACCTAAAGAGCTGACAGTGTTCTCGCCGAACTAGGCAGGGGACATCAAGAGCCGAAATGCATGACTATTGGTTCACCGTTAAACGGAAGCGTTCAGTGATGACTAGTTCAAAATCCCCTCGGCATAGGGAAAGCCCTCACCCACAAAAACATAGCGGTTAGAGGTAAAGCCGTTAAATTCTGTGGCTGTAGACGACCCATACCCTCCCATCAAGCCGAACTCTATCCAGTCACCCTCTGCAACATCCTCAGGTAGCATGGGTTTGTGGGCCAATATATCTATCGAGTCACAGGTAGGCCCCCAGACAGTGAATGGGGCGCAGTCACCCGTTAACGCTTCAGCCCCCCGAAAAGCCCTCACGGGGTGCACGATCGGCGAAAATAGTTGTTCCATAAACCCGCCATAGACACCGTCGTTGATAAACACTGTGTGGTCATCACGCCGATGTTTGACTTGGCACAGAAGTGAAATACAGCTGTCGACCAGACATCTGCCAGGTTCGCTGATTAATGTCGTTTCGGTGCCACCAAAAGCACTCTCAAAAGCGTCACCAATAGCACTAAAATAGTCCTGTAAGTCCGGTAATGATTCCCCTAGGTAACGACTAGGAAAACCCCCACCAACATTCAAAGAAACAATAGGAACACCGGCCGCCTTGACAATCTCGGCCGCCTTTTCAATGTATTCTCGGTATGCCCCGGCATCTGTACACTGTGAGCCCGGGTGAAAGGTCAGCCCGCAGCGATAGCCCGCCGCCGACACCTTCTTAAGCAACTCGATCGACAGCGCTTCGTCGGCACCAAATTTCTCACTCAGGTCATACTTTGCGGTATTGGTCGGAATCTTGAACCTGACAGTTAACTGCACCGATTCATCGACCCCAATAATCGATTGAATCTTTTCAAATTCCCGCACATCGTCCAGCGCGTAACTCTTGACGCCATAGTCATGGTAGGCCTGAGTGATTTCGTCCCTCGATTTGACTGGGTTGTCATACATGACATAGGCATCAGGCATAATGCCACGCACCAGCGCTACCTCAGCGATAGAGGCTACATCATAGGCACGAATACCACAGGCGGCCAGGGCATGAACCAGTTCCGGTGCCGGATTAGCCTTCACGGCATAGGCGACGACGCCCGAAAAGCCGCTGATAAAGCGTTGTACCTGGTTCTCCAAGGCTTGCTTAGATAGACAGTAAAACGATTCTATTGGCGCTTCCTGCGCAATGAACTGAGCGGTACTTGGGTAGCGGTTTGTCACTAAAGACTCCTTAATATGGGTCGTTTACTTGGCCAATAATCGGCGTATGCCGCGTTGTTAATATACAACATTAGGCGTTTATCCATATTGGTATTTATCAAGTATTTAGCTCAAATACCATGCAGACTATGGCTATCAGATGCGTCATTGCCAGTGACAAGCACGAACCTTTTTCATGAAAATGAGATCACCGTTACAGAACATATCCAACGAAAAGCTCCGCGGATTCAGGCGTAAGTATAAACCCTGTTCTGCTGATAATTGATAAGCCTAGTTATCATCCATTAGGTATTCCATTAGCTATATAGCTTTTCACCTTGCTGATATTCTGCCAAAGGAGTGCCCGAGGGACTGAAACATCCATGGCCTTCATGCAATGCTCGAGCAATCCATTCGCCTCGCCTAACCTATTAATCACCTTGGCAAGGTCTTTTAAGATTGCTTCACCATAGGCTACCTGAGCCTTTGTTGTCGCCTCGGCAAATTCTGACATGCTTAGATTCAGCATGGCTAGGTCTATTACATCCCGGCAATGCACGCCTCTATCCAAGCCTCGATCAGAATTGGCGAGCAGCTTACTTGCAGCCATATCTAACTTAGTCAATGTGGCGACGCCTAAGACACTGTCTTTCTTTCCAGGCTTAGCTAAACCAATTCGCCCTTCAAGGACAATCTCGAACTTGATTGGTTTTCCTTCGACAAATACTTTAGTTCGGATACCGTACTGATCACTGCGAACATCAGACGTTTGAAGCTGACCGGCATCGGTGCTTTTCATTAGTGCTTGAAGACCCTGTTCACGGACTGAATTACGCAGGTATCGGTATGAGGCTAAGTCTGAGACTAAAAAATCTATATCAACCGATTCACGATACTCACCATATCCCAGGGCGATTGCTGTGCCCCCAGCAAAAAGGCAGTTATGCCGCTTAAGTAGATCTGTATCCAGCGACTCAAGTACTTTTGCTATTCGTTGGTGATGTGGACGGGTAAACATCAGGACACCGCTCCCTCAAACGCAACGCCAAGTAGCTCGATAAGCTCCTGCTCACTGTCACTCAGGTTTTCGACATCCAAGAAGCGCTTGTTACGTTCATAGATTGAGTGGGCCTCAACAAGAGACAGCTTATCAACCCCCTGCACATGCCATGCAAGCTCTTTTAACTGGGGATAGTCTGAGAATGATAGTCGAACCGGCAGTTTGCCCACGTCGCCTCTATTGACCTCAGACTCTTTTTTCCCTTTTGCAGACAGGTGCAGAGTCAAATCTAAAGCGCTGACTACATTCAGATAGGCACCCATACTCACGGTGGGCTCACCCTTTTCAATACGGTATAGCGTCACCCGAGAAATACCCGCCGTTTGAGCGGCGGCGTTTGCCGTGATCTTAAATGACTTACGATGCTGTCTTATCAACTGACCAATATCGACGAGCTGGCAAATCGCGTCATTTGATATTTTTTCTATATTTTTCTTCATAATGTTTCATATAATATGCATATATACAGAAATGTCAATTATATGAAACATTCATGACCTGTTAGTCAGTTCAGATACTTACAGTAATTGAAAAGCCTAATTAGCGTGCTCTATGAGATGTTACGTATTTATACAGTCACTCGCCGAAGCCATTGAGCAAGATCAGCCTCATCAAGCTTGGACTGCGACAGCAGCACTATTTTTTGCCACACCGCCTCTGCACCCCAGATCGCATTAATGGCATTTAAATCGAGAATGAGGTCCATCACCTGAAATGCTGTTCGTTTATTTCCGTCATTAAAGCAATGAGCCTGAGAAACAGCCACTGCGTAGGACGCTGCCAGTGAATAAATATCCTCCATTAAGCCATACTTGAGCCGATTATCTACTTTTGATAACGCGCCCTCAAGTGACTTGTCACGCGCCATTCCTTGAAGCTCATGGAGCTCTAACACTTCATCATGAATCGCAATAATGTGATCAACCGATAGCAGTATAAAACTCATTTGTCTTTCAGGTAATCCAATACTGGCTGGGTGATTGATTTACGAGACTTAAGACTGTGTCTTATTTCTTCAATCGATGCCGAGCGATGTTGCTCGTTGGAGATTGCCTCAGCGGGCACAAAATAGCCCACTAGAGCGGAGTTACGCAAAATAGCCACTGGCTCACCACCAGATCTTTTGAGGACTTTATGCGGCTCTCGCATTTCTGTCATAGTGGCAATGTTTCGGGTTAGTAGGGTCGTCATAGCCAATTTACCTCTATAATATATATTAAAGCGTACATTATAACATACATTAATTCGCCTTAGTATGTCGTCGAGCCAGCAGCCGACTACCTACCATACCGTAGCGGCTTACTAGGCTATAAGGGGAGTTATCAGCTACTCGTCAATCCGCATTAAACCCTGTAAGCGCATGTCCTTATTTTACGAGACTAATGATTTCCACCCTGCATAATCAACTACTGTGCTTTTTATCCATTAATAGACATTTAATCCACTGACTAACCATCAAATGGTCGCGATCTAACCGCTTTTCCAACTCATGTACGCTTTGTTAGTCAAACATTGGCAGTGGCTCCTAGTTGCAACATATCGCTTATCGATATACTCTACAGTTATGATTAAGAGCTATAGTTGTCGTGATACAGAAAAACTGGCTAACAACTACCGTGTCAGACGATTTATGGCGTTTGAGCGCATTGCTCAACGCAAATTGATGCAACTAAAGGCCGCTGAAACTCTAGATATGCTTCGTACGCCACCGGGGAATCGGTTGGAGGCGCGGAAAAGCGATAGGAAGGGTCAGTACAGTATCCGTATTAACGGACAATGGCGGCTTTGTTTTCGATTTGAAAATGGTCATGCTTATAACGTTGAAATTGTGGACTACCACTAGGAGATTAATATGACACGACTAAACCCTGTACATCCAGGCGAAATTTTAAAGCATGAGTTCATGGAACCTTTCGGTTTATCCAGCAATCGACTGGCTAAAAATATAGGGGTTACGCCGGCACGTATTAATGAAATTGTACGGGCACGCCGAGGCATTACTGCTGAAACAGCGCTAAGGCTGGCCCAATATTTTAATACTGACGCTCAAAGCTGGATGAACCTTCAACACCATTATGAGTTAGAGGTGGCTGAGCAAGCCATAGGAAAAGAAGTCGCAAATATTCAACCGATAGCTGCGGCCGTTTAAATACACGATAAACTTATGTGCCGTTACCTAAGGATTATAATGATGCTAGCCACTCAAATAAACGACTACTCGTAATGAGTCCACAGCCGCAATATCTTGACAGCCTTTTCCGCCTCTAAAACCTGATAGACAAGCCGATGCTGAATATTAATTCTTCTTGAATAAGCACCGCTCAAGTCACCCACCAGCTTTTCGAAAGGCGGCGGAGTTTGCCATGGATCAGACTGAAGAATCGTTAATAATTGCTGCGCTTTAGCTTTCAATCCGGACGATGCTAGTTTTCGTGCATCCTTTTGGGCCTGCTTGGTGTAATACAGCGTCCACATTACCAATTTAATTCAGTTGCAGCGCTGTCAATACTCTCCTGCATACCCTCTAAAATTGATTCGCGCATCCCTGGCACCGATAAAAGATGCAGGGTTTCGTTGATCGCATTCCAATCATCTTCAGCCAAAAGAACCGCATTGCCACGCTTGCCCGTTATAACCACCGGCTCATGGTTGGCGGTCGTATCATCGATCAATTTATACAGGTTGGCTCTCGCCTCAGTAACATTCAGTGTTGTCATAATTAAATCTCCTTGGACTAAATGTACGCTAATACGTACGTTATGTCAAGTTCACCTGAGTTATCCTCCACTAAAAGTTGATAAACCCCCTTATCACGCCTTAGCATTTCTTCGCACCAGCAATTAACGAACCTTGGTATTATCACTAAGCCAAGCACGCAGATTTTCGAAAGTTACTCTCGATGTGCCGTAAAGCTCCAGAACAAAGTCCTGAGCGTGGTCATCCGTTGCAGTGATCTCAAGTCCATTAATCGCCAAAAATACATAGGTTGCGGCAAACGCCGTTCGCTTGTTCCCATCAACAAAAGGATGGTTCTGGGAAAGGCTTTCCCACAAGGCCGCCGCCTCATCGATTAATGTCGGGTAGTAACCCGTCTGTGGCCGGAACAAGGCTGCTTCCAAAAGACCGGGATCTCTTATCCCCTCGCCACCATCATAACGCTC
>Ga0209711_10004921_pt1 | contig 10553 bp, 8 predicted proteins | sample ArcticOcean_MG_C_7_FD_187441 | JGI IMG/M metagenome (GOLD analysis project Ga0209711, IMG submission 187441) | Marine microbial communities from western Arctic Ocean - ArcticOcean_MG_CB11_88 (SPAdes) (version 2) | ecosystem: Environmental > Aquatic > Marine > Oceanic | place: Arctic Ocean... | reverse complement strand
GGAAGAAGAGGGCGATGGTACCATACATGATGCCGATCTTTTTGTGATCGACCGTTGTCAGCCAGTCCATGATCACGCTCTTGCTATGATCGGGGCGCATGAAACCGAGTTGGCTGCGCTCTGGCTTTAGCTCATGCGTCTTCGGTGCTTGGATAGTGCTAGGGGCGTGTATTTCTGTTTCTGTTTGACTCATGTGAAAGGCCTACTTGAGAGATTGAAGGTAAAGTGAAAGTTTGTGTATTTCGTCTTCGGTCAAAAGTGCGGGATCGCCGTTTTCGTCGATTAGTTCGCCGATGCCTCCGCCGCCTGCTTTCCACATTCGGTTGCCGGGCTTAACGACGTCCGTTTCTTTGATCCACTTGTAAAAGTTATCGTATTGTTTTTTGAGATCAATACTACCATCTTCTTCAATACGATGGTTAAGCCAGCCTGCCGCAATCGACATGCGGGAGCCGACATTGGTTAGGTTAGGCCCTGCGACGCCAAGTGCACGCGGATTGCCTTTGACGACGTGGCAGGTAGCACACTTAGCGCGCCCCATGAAAAGTTTGAGCCCCTCGTTTAAGTCTCCTGTCAGCGAATCGGGGTTGTCTGCGTAGTCTGCATACCAATCATCCCAGGTCTTGCCGTCGGGCGTGCCATGTCCGGTGCGCTCATCAATCACCCATTCTGCAAATTCTTCATTGTCCACAACGGTCGCACGGAAGTGCATGCGAGCGTGGGAATCACCACAATACTCAGCGCATTGACCGTAATAGTAATTATGAATTTCCTCCTCTAAATAGGCAGCGTAGTCAGCGCGAAGAGCAGGACTTTCCTCCTCAGGCCCTGCGACACCTTGTTTTTCTTTCCAGCGAAGGAAATTATCACCCGCCTGAATCCACATTGAATTTGTGCGACCTGGGATCAAGTCAACCTTACCCGCGATACGGGGTAACCAAAAAGAGTGAATGACATCGAATGAGCGAAGTTCCAAGTGGACGACTTTGCCTGCAGGGATGACCATCTCATTGGCGGTCGTAATACCTAGCTGCGGGTATTCGAATGCCCACCACCACTGGTAGCCGATCACTTTGATTATGAGTGGATTCTCAGCTTCTTCTTCGGCTAACTCTTCGCCACTATACCAAGCTCCCATAAAGCTCTCAGGGTCTTCTGGTGTATCGTGCGTGTACCAGATACCTTGAAGTGTAGGCACGGCAATGATTACTAGTAACAAAATAGAGGCTCCGATCAGACCGATCTCAACCAGCGGGTTGCCGTGGCCTTGCGAGGGCATCGGGCGGTCATCATTGGGACGCTCGCGGAATTTTATAATAGCGAAGGCGAAAGCCCCGCCCACTGCTATAAAGATGCCAAGCGTTACCCATACGGTGAGCATGAATAAATCATACTGTGTCTCCGCAACTGGCCCCTTTGTGACGAAAGTTGACATCCGGGTATCCAGATTGCAACCGCCCAAGAAAAGGGCGCCTGTGAAGGCGCTAAAAAATTGTATGCAGCGGGTGAGTCCGCTTAAAATGTGCTTCACGAGATACAGTGAGATTGTTGTTTGATGAGTGAACAGCTTTACTACAGAATATGTATATGACATGAAGTAAGTTTCGACAAGGCGAGTGACAAGAATATCTTCAATGTTATTCAAGCATCAGTTTTGCTAATGCTAGTATTAGCAAATTCGATAGGTGCCTCAATTGGCGCGGGTCAACGTTCTGATACTCGACGAATTCTACTTTCCTAGTAAAGTTTTGCTATGTATCGTATCTATTTTGTGCTCCTTCTCTCGATTCTATTTACAGCTTGCGACGACTCTACCAGCCATCACAGCCACCATGATCATGGTCACAGCGAGGTCCAGGCTGAAGCTAGTGTAGCACCACCCCGCCATCCCGTTTCTGTCATAGGTGGCATTACCGTGGTTGAGATGACGGGTAACGACCGCATGAAATACAATCTGGAAGCATTCTCCGTTCCAGCCGGCAGTATCGTGAAGTTAAACTTTCGTAATGTCGGCAAAATGCCCAAAGCCGTAATGGGGCACAATGTCGTCTTCCTGAAAGCAGACGTCGATTCTGGTGCATTTGCCACCGCAGCCGCTGCAGCGCGTGATAATGAGTATATACCCGTCCAATTTGAAGACCAGATCCTCGCTCGCACGAATCTGCTTGGCTCTGGCGAGAGCGACACGATCGAATTCACAGCTCCCAACACATCTGGCGACTATGAATTTCTATGTTCATTCCCCGCCCATTTATTTGCCGGCATGCGGGGCGTGATGACGGTGGAATAGACCTAAACGACCTAGTTGCTGAGACTTCTGCGGAGTCACGGAGTGATGACCACCGCGTCTAAGGACTCGATGGTGTGGGGCGGCTGCGTCTTAAAACGCTTCAAAATTAAGCGCAAAGTGTTCTTAAAGAATGCTTTAATCCTCGACCTCACCACCAAACGTAGAGGAAAAAATATATGAGCACACCTGTAACTGAAACATAATACCAGATCGGGAAAGACCAACGAGCCCAAGCTTTATGTCTATCTCGTTTGCCGCGGATTGCTAGGGTAAGTGTCGTCAGCACCAGCGGCACGATTAAAATGGCGAGTATAATATGGGTGATGAGCATGGTGTAATAAATACTGCGCCAGGCACCTTCGCCGCCGAAAGGTGTATGCACTCCCTGCACTAGCCATTTGTGTAGAACGTAGAAGAATAGAAAGATTACTGAGACACCGAAGGCCGAAACCATGCAGGTGCGGTGCGCTTTTTCGTGGCCAGTCTTGATGCAGATAAAGCCCGTAGTGAGCAGGAGCGTGGCCGTTCCGTTCAGGCAGGCGTTTAATGTGGGGAGTGATTCGGTGAAAGTCATAATAAAATACTGCGATCCTTATAAGTATAGGCACTCGGACTTAGGACTAATCCTCTTAGAGACTTTTTGTATTTCCCCAAACTATAAGTATGTGCTGATTTTGTGCTTTGCCTGATGTCGACTAATTTATCGATAAGGATTACCAGTAAATCTGATCTGTAATTACGAACAGTTACAGTAATCGTTAAATGATTTCACCCTGAAGTTAAGCTTATGTTTTTAAATCAACCAGAGGTCTAAAACTAGGGGAATGAGCAGTGCTGGCAGGTAGAAAATTGAGGTAATAAATAGACGTCGTGCGGAAGCATCTCTCTTCTCTGAATCTAGAAAAAGCCATGCTGGACGTAGTATATAGCAACCAGTAATGACTGCAACGGCACCGTAACCCAAGCTGGCAAAGCCGAGTAAGGTTGGTAAAAGCGTACAGACAACGAGTGCAATTGCAAAAGCGAAGGATTGGCGTGCAACGGCTGCGCCATTCTCGTCAGCATTTGAAAGCATGACAAAGCCACCCTTTTGGTAGTCTTTGCGGTAGGTCCAGGCGATAGCGAAGAAGTGAGGCATCTGCCAGAGGAATAGAACCGCAAAGAGTATCCACCCGAGAGTTGAGATACGTCCCTCGGCTGCGGCCCAACCGATCAGCGGGGGTAGGGCACCAGGGATCGCACCGATCAGGGTGTTCCAAGTGGTTAACCTTTTTAGCGGAGTATAGAGTAAGACATAAGAGGCCACAGTTGTGGCCGTCAAGAGCCCCGCAAGTGGGTTCGCACCTGCATAGAGTAGGTAAGACCCGAAAATGCTAAGTCCGAGTCCGAACATCAAAGCATTGTAAGGTAAGACCTGCCCGGAGGGAATGGGACGGTCTTTAGTACGTATCATTTTGGCGTCGGCTTCGCGCTCTAGCCACTGGTTGAGTACGGCTGCGCCGCCTGCAGCAAGAGAAGTGCCGATGACCAAGCTCGCCATAACGCCGAAGTCGCGACTGGGGTCAGCAGCAAGATAGCCGATGATCGCGGTCACAACTGACATGAAACTCAAGCGCGGCTTAGTTAACTCGTAATAGCCATTAACACGTTCTCGCAAAGAGAGGACGGAATCGGATGCATCAGTAGTGATCACGTTATGCTCTGTTTCAGGTAAGCTCAATTTGGTAATGTTCTATTTGGCGGTCTTCGTGTGACAGGCTTGTCCAGAATGATGTGCTAGAAAAGTTAGCCCCCAGGTGCTGGCAAGTAGAAAAGCACCTACTAAGTGGTGTGCGGTCGCTGCGTAAGGATTTTTTACTGTCCAGATAGTAAGCGCACCTAAGGAGATTTGTAGCCCAAGAATCACTGCGAGGAGTAGGGCGCCGTAGCCGAGCGCTCGCTTAGCGGTAGGAGAGCCCCAGAGCTTACAAAGGAAAACGAGTAGGATTACGGTTACTATGATCGCACCGATTCGGTGGGCAAAGTGGACGCTCACATCAAAGTTCCAGTAATTTGGAAGCCAGGTAGTGGCCGTCGACATAGGGAACTTAACAAGCGCAAGTCCAGCGTCAGCATGGCGCATGATGGCACCGACAAGGATCTGTAGAAAGATGGCAACCGTCGCGATGATCCCCCAGCGTTTGACGCCTACAGGTTGCTGAACATTTAGACCCGCACCGGCTTCGATCCAGCGCTTTGAGCTCGCTAGGGTGAGTGTCACTAAAATGCCAAGCACGACCATAGCACCGCAGGCGTGTATTACGGCAAAGCTCTGCGCAACCAGATTGTGATCACTCATGATGTTGAGTTGATCGAAGCGCACGCGCGCTCCGCCAAGTAAGCCCTGCAGTATAACGACCCATAAGAGAACTCGCCCTAGGGTGCGCACCCAGTCGCGTGATTCACGTAGATAAGTCCACAAGAAAAGTCCAATAGAGAGGAGGCCGATTTTCATCCCAAGTAGGCGGTGACTGTGCTCAGCCATTTTATCAGACTCAGTCAGCCAACCCGCAGGATTGACTGAACCATTGGAGAGCGGCCAATCGAGAAATGCCATGCCCGCTTTGATGCTAGTAGTCATGCCACCCGCATAGAGAAGCACGGTGATCCAACCTAGTGCAAATAAGCAGAATAGGAAGAAAAGGGGCTTATAGCCGTCGGTGCGATTTTGTGTGAGCGCAGACATAAATAAACACCATGTTCGCAGTTTGCGCTTTTTCAAGTTCGGACAGAAATCAAATGCCATCTGGGGACATTTTTAGTAAACTATAGACAAGTTATAGGCAGCTCGTTAGGCCGATATTGCATTTGCCCGCTTCATTTTGATAGGCGTAGATGTTTTATTCGTTTCGCATCTTATAAACAAAAAGCCCCTTAGAGCGAATCTAAAGGGCTTTAAAATGGGTGCAGGGACAGGATTTGAACCTGTGACCTTCAGGTTATGAGCCTGACGAGCTACCGGGCTGCTCCACCCTGCAATAAATTGTTTTACCCCCTTACAAACAGGAACAGCTGCTTGAAGAGTGCGGGATGAAATGGAGGAGTCAGTCGGGTGTAAAGGGTTTTCTTTAGTATTTTTCGTGCTCAGATCAATTCCGGTTTGCCTTGCTCAGTGAGCAGTTTACTAAGTCGGAGTATGGCGGTAAAAAAAGAATCGAGCACTTATCAGAAATCATTGGCGATCAATTTGGATCTTCAGCGATACGGCGTTTTTGCCGAGATCGGGGCAGGGCAGGAAACGGCCAATTGGTTCTTCAGGGTTTCAGGCAGCGCGGGTACGGTAGCTAAGACCATTTCAGCTTATGACATGACGATGAGTGACGCACTCTACGGAAAGGCCTCTCGATATGTCTCGCAGTCGCGACTTCACTCAATGCTCACTTATGAGTATGACCTCCTTGAAGAGCGACTTGGAGCGGAGAGAGGTAAGGATACTGCCTTTTTCTCATTTTGTAACACGGTTCGTGCGCGCGGCTACCAGGATTCAGGAGAATGCTACGGTTGGTTAGGAGTGCGTTTTCAGCTTAAACCTGAAACGGAGCCCTGTGAAATCGTCATTCATGTTCGCCTACTTGATGAGACTAATTCAGACCAAATGGATGCCCTAGGCAAGGTGGGTGTAAACTTGATTTATGCGGCCTTCAATCACAGGGACAGCTTGCACGAGTTCGTCGACTCATTAGCTGATGGAGTTTCGAAAGAGAGCGTTGAAGTCGATATGCTTCGCTTCTCGGGGGAGGGCTTTCGCTATGTGGATAATCGGCTGTGTGCCTTACAACTTGTTCAAAGTGGACTAACCGACGCAGCGATGTTTAATGAAAAGGGCGAAATCGTGCAAGCAGCCGACGCGCTCTACAAACGTCCGATCTTATTGCTTCGTGGTAGTTTCAGCCCCGTACTTAAACTACACCTAGACATGATAAGGCAGGCACGCGAAGTCTTCTCTAATGTGATGAGCGATGAGGAAAAGTCGCACGCTTTGGAGATTTGCGAAATAAGTATGAATAACTTGCTACGTGATGGCGGAGATGTCGATCATGAGGATTTTATAGATCGTGCCGATGCGCTTCAAGCCCTGGGGAAGACAGTCTTAATTAGTCGCAGTGCTGAATTTCACCGGATTGCGACTTATCTTAGCCGATACACCGCTGAGCCAATTGCGATTATTTTGAGTATCGGCCTACTGAACGAGCTCTTTAAAGCAAAATGGGCGGCCAACTTGGCGGGTGGTGTCCTTGAATCCTTTGGTCGCCTCTTCAAGAATCGAGTCCAACTTTTCGTCTATCCGTGGCATAATACAAGTAGCATGGAACTGGTTACAGCTGAGAATTTCAAAGCGCCGAAGAATTGGCAGTATTTTTACCGTCACCTTATGCAGAACGATCGTATCTTGCCGATCGGCGTGGGCGACCCAAGCCTGCTTGCAAACACGGGGCGCAAGATTCTGAAAAAGATCGAGTCGAATGATAATAGTTGGCAAGCATGGGTACCAGAGGAGGCGCATCCTATGGTCGAACGAAAATTGAAACGATGAATTCGTGAATAGCTTTTGCGTGGAAAGTGCGAGGTAAGAGCTGGGACCTAGCTGATGGTAACTAGGCTGATCTAGTGAACATTGAGAGGCTGTATTTACGATAAACAGAAATTTTATTATGGCTATTTTATGGCAACAAACGATTGACGGCAATCACTACGAGGTCCGCACGGCGGGCGCTACGGTTCGTTTATATCGTAATGGCGTTAACCACTCGCAATGGAACCATAAGCGGCCACTTGCTGGATCAATCTGGGACTTGCTTACGCTACCAACCTTGCATCGTCCGTTTAAAAGTTTGAAAGATATCCTCATTCTTGGCTTCGGTGCTGGAGCGGTGGGGCGGCAAATTTCTGAACTTGTTATGCCGGAGCGGATCGTTGGTGTTGAGCTGGACCCGATCCATCTTTCAATAGCGGATGGCTTTTTTGAATGCTCTAAAGATTGTAACCTGATTGCTGGCGATGCGGTTGAGTGGGTGCATGAGAGTACAGAGAAAGCTAGCTATGATGTGATCATCGACGATCTTTATGCTGAAGAAGACGGCATTCCTCTACGTTGCGTGCCAATGGATGTTGAATGGTGTGAAGCGCTGGCAGGATTACTAAAGCCTCGCGGTATGTTGATTTTTAACATAATCGAACCTGAGAAGATAAAACATTTACCGATCTTTAAATCGCCTAAGCTTAAAAAACGTTTTACGGAAACAGTGATGTATCGAATCGATGGATACGAAAACCGTAGTATCGCATTTAGCGATACGCCATTTGATTTGAAGTACCTAGCCGCCCATTTAAAGCGCATTAAAAAGAAGTATCCTAGCTGCCGCAGGGTCGAGGAGCGCTATGTAAAAAGTAGGAATTTTAAGCCCTAATAGCTTGAGTATTGGGACGCGCTGGATCGCGCATTTCCATTATCTTCCGTAGAGAGCTAAATGCTCACGTAGGTAGGTTGAGCTATCGCTTTGAAGCTGGTCGAGTTGGTATGGTTGGTAGCGCCATTGCCAGTTTCCGGCAGGGATACCAGGTGTATTGAGGCGGGCTTCGTTACCCAAACTCATGAGGTCCTGTAAGGGAAATATGGCGAGTAGAGCGCTGGATTCAATCGCAACGCGGACCAAATCCCACGCGATTGTATCGCCTGTAATACCTAGGTAGCAGCGGAGGTAATCCTGCGTCGCGTCATCGAGGGCCTGATACCATCCTAGCGAGGTATCGTTGTCGTGCGTGCCTGTGTAGGCGACGCAGTTACGCTCATAGTTATGTGGCAAGTAGGTATTATCGGCATCGCTGCCGAAGGCAAATTGCAACACAGCCATGCCGGGTAGACCAGTGACCACCCGTAGCTCGTTGACCTCCTCGGTGATCTCGCCCAAATCTTCGGCGACGAGTTTAGCTTTGGGGCATGCTTTACGAAGTGCTTTAAATAGCTCAAGTCCAGGGCAGGGGATCCACGTGCCATTACGAGCAGTCGTCTCTGTCGAAGGCACAGACCAGTAAGACTCGAAGCCGCGGAAGTGATCAAGGCGGACGATGTCGTAAAATTCTAAATTAGATTTAATCCGTTGAATCCACCATGCGAATCCTGTCTCTTCATGCATAGCCCAATCATAAAGGGGGTTGCCCCACAATTGACCATCTACTGCAAAGTAGTCGGGCGGCACGCCAGCCACCGCTTTGGGCTGGCCGTTTTTCTTGAGCTGAAAGAGTTCAGAGTTCGCCCATACGTCGGAGCTGTCGAGTGCGACAAATATAGGTGCATCTCCCATGATTTCAACACCTCGACTGCCCGCGTAGGCACGGAGCTTGTTCAGTTGCGCGTAGAAGAGGTATTGAAAAAAGACATGTGCGTCGGCGGCATTTTTAACATCATTGGATAAGTTTTGAGACTTTGCTAGTTGCGCATCTGAATACTCAGGTGGCCAGTCCAACCAGCATTCATCGCCGAAACTTTCTTTGAGACTGATAAATAGGGCGTAGTCTTCTAGCCAATACCCTTGATCTTTTCGAAACTTAGCAACGGAACCATAATCGAGAAATTGTTTCTTATTTGAGGTTTTGAAGCGCTCATAGGCCTTTCGAATAATAGGCCAGAAAGCTAAGTAGAGTGCTCCATAATCAACATGGTCAAGAGGTAGGTCAGCGAGGCTGCCATATTCCTCCTTAGTGATTAAACCTTCCTGTAGGAGTGGCTGCAAATCGATGAAATAAGGATTTCCGGCAAAGGCTGAAAAACATTGATAGGGAGAGTCGCCAAATCCAGTAGGGCCAAGCGGGCAAATCTGCCAAATGGAAATACCGGCGGTGTTGAGAAAATCTATGTAGCGGTAAGCCCCTGCGCCTAAGTTTCCGATACCTGTGTCTGATGGGAGCGAGCTTATGTGGAGCATGACGCCTGCAGCGCGCTCCTTTAACCAATTATAGAGTGGCAGTTGAGTCATGTCATTAACTTAGGGACTTATCCCGAAGGGTAGCACCATAACACTGCCCAGTATAAATTAGACATAATATATATTGTGCGATTAATATGGTTTGGTTGCTTAATGTGGAGATTTCAAGTCGGCTACGTATCACTCTGCTAATCCCCAGCGCTTTGTGAATGGATAATAGATGAAAATAGCTTTACCGATGACAGACTTTTCGGGAACGAATCCCCAGTAGCGACTATCGAGACTATTCGCAGAATTATCGCCTAAGGCGACGAATGTCCCAGCGGGCAATTCTGCAGTGACACCTGCTGCGGTTAATAATTGCGGCGGATTACTCGGATCATTCTGTGTTGGGTAGACGTAGCCGTTATAATCACCTTCTTGCCGTTCATTTCGCTCAAAAGCCTCAACTTCGGATCTTGGTTCTCCATCGACCAGTAAAGCACCGTTTTTGATTTCAAGCGTTTCTCCACCGACTCCGCCGATGCGCTTGATATAATACTTATCGACGATGTTTCCAGCGCCCCCTTCGATTCCAGGTATTTCGCCTGTGCGGAATACAAATGGATCGCCCGCCTCTGGTCGCTTAAAATGGTAACTAATACGGTCCACAAATAAGGCATCGCCCAGCGTAATGTCGAAGCGCAGGACAGCATCGCCTACAGACACTTGTTGGTCAAAATCGAGTGCGTATCCCGTCCCTCCAGCGACTCGGACTAACTGGGGATCTGCATCCGGAAAGCTATCAAAGAGTGCACTTTGCATGTCAAAATCTGCTGGCACGCGAATTGTGTGTGGCACGCCGCCGACAAGTAGCGTGTACTCTGCCAAAACAGTGGGAAAAACGAACCATTTCTTGCCTTTAACTTGTCGGACATACAGTCGGGTTCCATTGGCGGTTCGCTCCATAGGGAGTTGCACTGCACCGTCACTCTTCGCAATTAAAGACTTATGTTTCGCCCCTAGCGTTAAAAAGCGGAAAGTGCGCTCGATGGTGCCCGGCGCATCGTTTTTATCCTCATAGACGACGGCTTTCATTCCGCTGTAAGTAGGAAACATGGAGTTTGTAGGGATGATAAATGGCTGGAAAAAGAAGGTGCGAATCCCGATCACGATGATCGCCGCTACCAGCGCGACCTCGAGATTATCATTCCAAAAGGTCTTCGGGTAAATTTTGCCGCCTATCTTGCGCAATAAAGCATCAAGCCGATCTATGGCTGCCGCGAGTGGCGCCTCTGTAGTCGCTTTATCGCGGATCAACT
>Ga0209711_10004918_pt1 | contig 10559 bp, 8 predicted proteins | sample ArcticOcean_MG_C_7_FD_187441 | JGI IMG/M metagenome (GOLD analysis project Ga0209711, IMG submission 187441) | Marine microbial communities from western Arctic Ocean - ArcticOcean_MG_CB11_88 (SPAdes) (version 2) | ecosystem: Environmental > Aquatic > Marine > Oceanic | place: Arctic Ocean... | reverse complement strand
TTTAAATAAGAATTGGCTCCTATATTTCCATTTTCATCAACCAAAATCATTGGAATATTAGTATTGCTTTTAATGATCTTATCTTCTAAACTAACATCAGCTTCTAGGTCTTGGTTTGTTGCAAACTCTTTCATGGCTGTTGCCACTATTTCCATTTTTAAACGCTCTTCATTTTTAAATCGCTTAAAAAAGGAATAGGTATTCCACAGAATTAAAGTGACAATAGAGAACGAGATGATGATCACAATTCGTTTTAGTAGTAAGGTGTCTTTCAGAAAACTCATCAAACAAATATACTAGATTCGTTTATATAACTGATTGAACTCATCTTGACTTTTTCTATTTCCTAAAAAATGGCTTAAATTCATCCATATTTCGTTACTTTTATGAGTCATAGCATCGCTATGACTCATAAAAGTGTCTCATCTGATCAAATTTCAACTCATTTTCGGTTAAAAACAAAAAGTCAAGATGAGTTCATTTATAAAATTGATAGTATCTTTACCTAAGAAAATTTATTACATGCTTTCTATCAATCCTAAAGAATTAACAACAGGCAAATTACATGGCTATTTATTAGGAGCTGTTGCACCTAGACCAATTGCTTTTGCTAGTACTATTGACCAAAATGGAACCCCTAATTTATCTCCTTTTAGCTTTTTTAATGTCTTTGGGTCTAACCCACCTATGATGATTTTTTCTCCCGCCAGAAGAGTTCGTGGAAATACGACTAAGCACACCCTTCAAAATGTTGAAAAAATTAAGGAAGTAGTCATAAACGTTGTAAATTATGACATTGTTCAACAAATGTCTTTAAGTAGTTCAGAATATCCAGAAGGAGTAAATGAATTTGAAAAAGCAGGATTTACTATGCTCCCTTCAGATGAGGTGAAACCTTTTAGAGTTGCAGAGTCACCAGTACAGTTTGAATGCAAGGTCACAGACATTATTTATACAGGTACAGAAGGTGGTGCAGGGAATTTGATTGTTTGTGAAGTAGTGAAGATTCATATTCATGAGGCCGTTTTAGATGCAGATGGAATGATAGATCAGCATAAAATAGATTTGGTAGCAAGAGCAGGAGGGAACTATTATTCTAGAGCTAGAGAAGGTTTTTTTGAAATTCCAAAACCAGTTTCTACATTAGGAGTAGGTGTAGATCAAATTCCTTCAACAATTAGAAATAGTACTGTTTTAACGGGGAATAATTTAGGGATGCTAGGAAATATCACATTCTTGCCAACTGAGCAAGATGTTGATAACTTTGCAAAAGAACATCCTCAATTTATTGGTTTAGAAATGGTAAAAAAACATACATTTGCTCAACAGTATTTAGATAATAACGATCTAGAAAGTGCTTGGAAAGTACTTTTATTAAAATAAGAATTATGGAAGTAATAGGTAAAGTTAAATTAATGGGAGAAACTCAAACTTTTGGAAGTAATGGGTTTCGAAAAAGAGAATTGGTAGTCACTACAGATGAGCAATATCCACAAATGATAATGATTGAGTTTGTACAAGACAAATGTGATTTATTAAACAGCTATTCAGTTGGGCAAGATGTAAAAGTTTCTATCAACTTAAGAGGTAGAGAATGGATCAATCCACAAGGAGAAGCAAAGTATTTTAATTCTGTGCAAGGATGGAGAATAGAAAGTTTAGCACAAGCAGCTCCATCGCAAATTCCTCCAACAGAACAATTTCAGCCTGCCCCAGATTTAACAAGCGAAGAACCAGACGATTTACCGTTCTAAAAAATACCCATAAAAAAAGCCTCGCAATTTGCGAGGCTTTTTTTATGGGTATAAAACAGCTATTATTTAGGATCTAATGCCATATTTATTCTTGCAATAGCATCTTGTAAATGATATCTACTAGTAGTATTAGACGCTTTAGAAACAGCAGCTCTTATTTCGCGCTTTATTCTATTTAACTCTCCTCTTACCATTGCTTTAATATCAGACTGGCCAATATTTACAGTACTTTGTTTAAAATATCCACGATTTGCTCCTCGTTGATTTTTTGCCGTATTTAACAAGTAATCTAAACGATTAATATGTGCTCTTTGTAAGTTTCTTCTATAGGTGTCTATTGTTTTTCCAGTATATAACTCAGACCAAACACCTTTTCTTAAGTCAGAAAACATGGCAACTAAACTGTATGCTTTAGAACCATTCATGGTTTGATTTTCTATCATACGAGCCATTCTTCCTGAATCTAAAATATTGTATAAGGTTCTTGTTTGAACACTTCCAATTTTTTCAATTGCTCCAGAAAATTGAGTCTTCGCATAGATGTTTTTATCAATCATCCATGTAGGCGTAGAGAATAATTCTTTATTAATGAAATTTAATGCGTTTTTTTGATGCGATTTCGCTACATGAGTGTATATAGCTCCTTCCTGATCAGAAGTTTTATAATATTCATACACACCACCAATATTTGCGGTAACATGCCCCATGTATCTATTAAACTGACTGAGAACCTGTCCGTACATTGTTGCCATTTCATCATAATTCTCACCATCCTTTGTAGTCCATTTCTCTATATTAGGCAATATTCTTTGTAAATTTTTAATCCCATAAGAACCTGCTTTAATTGCATCATCTCCTAAATCTTCAGTTTGAGAACTTGGGTCTACAACACCTCTTGCTTGTTGATGACCAAAACGATACATTAGGTTGTCTGCTCTATCTAAAATCCATTTATTTAGTGTCGCTTTTTCATCTACAGCAGTTTTATCTAAAATTGGACGATACCCCCATTCTATGGCATGTTTGTCATAAGGTCCAATATCTGGCATTAAGGCAACACCTTTGTCTTCTGGTTGTGCGATATAATTAAAACGAGCATAATCCATAATAGAAGGGGCTGTTCCAAATTTCTTAGTAAAGGAAGCAGATCGTAAAGAATCTACAGGATATGCAGAACTAGATCCCATATTATGAGGTAATCCAAGGGTATGACCTACTTCATGAGAAGACACAAAACGAACCAAGCGGCCCATCACTTCATCTTTAAATTCGATAGTTTGTGCTTCAGGATTAATTGCTGCAGTTTGAACAAAATACCAATTACGCAGTAAACTCATTACATTATGATACCAGTTGATATCCGATTCTAAAATCTCTCCAGAACGTGGATCACTAACATGAGGCCCGTTTGCATTAGGAATAGGTGAAGCTAAATAACGAACTACAGAATACCTCACATCTTCTGGAGACCATTCTGGATCTTCTTCTTTACTTGGTGGGTCTTTTGCTATAATTGCATTTTTAAAACCAGCAGCTTCAAAGGCAACCTGCCAATCTTCAATTCCTTGTTTAATATATTTTCTCCATACTTCAGGAGTTGCTCTATCTACATAGTAAACTATTTGTTTTTTTGGCTCTACTAATTCTCCAGCTTTAAATTTCGCAAGATCTTCTTCTTTTACTTCTAATCTCCACCTGTCTAGGTAAGTAACAGTTTTACTTCTTTGTGCATCTAAGCCATAGTCTACCTGTCCTCTTGCAAACCAACCAACTCTTTCATCAAAATAACGACGCTTCATAGGTACTTTTGGGAGTAAGATCATAGAATTACTCATTTCAATAGAAATAGAACCCACACTTCCATTAGAAGGAGATTTGCTAGCGAAATAAGTTTTTACATGCCTTGTTTCTATGTTTTGAGGGTAACTGCTCACTCTGTCTATATAAGAACGACTTTTATCAATTCTAGTAACTCCGTATCTTTTTCTGTAAAACTGTGGAAAACCTAAAGGTTTTACATCTGTAGAAAATAAAGATGTGGCATCTATTACTACAGCAGTAGTGTCTTTATTAAATGCTTTGATTGGAAATGAAAACAAAACCGGTTCAAAGTTAGAGTTTACAACTGCTTCATGTACCGGTAAAATGGTATCGGCAACAACACTGTGAGAAACAATTCGTAATAATATTTTCTTTTTTTTGCGTTCCCATCGTAAAACCTGTGTGTTGGCTTTTCCTCCTCCAAAACCAATTCCATTGGCAGTTTTTGCAATTCTAGTAACCATTAACATTTCTCTATTAAGAAGAGAATCTGGAACTTCAAAAAGAAAGGTGTCGTCTAAAGAGTGAACTTTAAATAACCCTTCATCTGTTTTCATTTCTTTGGTAACGACCTTTTCGTATGCTAAAATGGCACCTTTTTTTGGTTTCGGTTTCGGTTTCGGTTTTACAATTTGTTCTGTCTTGCCCTTGTTTCTTTTCTTCTTTTTTTTACGTTGTGCTTCAATATCTAATGTAAGTCCGAATAGAACCACAACAACAAGAATTCTTGAGAGTATTTTTTGAATCATAATGGGTTGTTATTAATTAATAAAATTGAGTTTTGTAAGTTGCTATTTATATCTAAATATTTAACCAATAGGTAAATTTTAAGTTTAATGATCTAAATCTTGGACTAAAAACAGTGGTAGAATAATTATCATTATAGACTAAAAACAAATCAGATAAAGGAGCTACTCTCCACTGAAATCTCGTATTGATACTGAAATTTTCTCTTTGTGTACTGTATTGAAAAAAAGTAGACCAAAACATGTTTTTAGTAAAAGTGATGTCTATTTTTGGACCAATCAACCAGATAGAGGCGTCTGGATATGGATCGGGTAAATCTATTTTATCGTAATTCATTTGAATAGATCCAGAAAAATAAGGTTGTAATCTTAAGGATAGAGATGATTCTAAAGAATATTTATTTCCGTTAAAAAACTGCCCCACAGAAGGATTAATTCTATAAGATACTTTTTTACGTTGGTCAGATCTAAAACTTACTTCAAAACTTGTGTAATAATAATTTTGATCTGCAGGTAAAGGAATTGCGTTGTCTGTTCTTGTAGGATCAAATTCGTCATATAATTTTACGTATCTATTAAACATTTGAAAACGCAATTGAGAACTGTTTTGAAAATTTGCTTCCCAAGTGCTAATAATTGTATAATCAGAATTTTCATAGTCTAATTCTGGACGCCAAATAGAAATGGGCATAACTGAAAACGAATGACGTTGAATTTTTCCTTTCTTAGGCCAAAATTTTAATTCAATTTGTGGATTTATTTTGAGAATATCAGTTCTTCTAATAAAGCCTAGATCTGATCTAAAATCATCAGCTATAAAAACTCCACTAAGACGAACATTTAAAAATCTATTGTTAAATTGGGTTCTAAAGCCAGCTGAAAAATCATTAGAGCTTATTCCTGGAGAAAATGATTTATGAAAGAAATATTTACCACTCCAAGTATTGTCTTTAGAGGCCAGGCTATAATCTATACCTAAAACTCTATTGTAGGTATCTTCTTCGTTAACAAAATCGTAGTCTTTGGTTGCTTGCTTGTTGATGAAAAGCACACTAATATTAGATCTACTAAATACTTTATGTTGAAGAGAAATCACTGAATTATTTACTGTAGGAATTTCATTGGCAATATCTTCATCGGTTTGCATACTTAAAATACCAAGGCGTAAATTATTATTCACTTTTCCACTTAATCTTACCCCTGCAATAATTCTATTTTCGATACTTTCCCCATCGATGTTTCTTGCGATCCCAATTCGTCTAGAAAAAAAAGGATTTGAATCTCTACCATCTCCAAAGCTGCCAAACAAATCACTATTTTCAATAAAAAACTGTCTTCGTTCTGGTAATCCAACTTCAAATCGTGTTAAATTTGTTACCTGCTGATCTACTTCTACTTGCGAGAAATCTGGGTTTAATGTAAGGTCTAAATTCATGCTATTAGCAATCGTTAACTTCGCATCACCTCCAACTTTAAAACTACTGGTGTTCTCGTTATTCTCAAAATCTTTAGCAGTGATTGTATTCACAAAAGGAATGATAGAAACAGGAGATTTAGACTTACCTAAAGGTCGGTCAAAAATAAGGTCACCCATAAAAGCTAGGTTATAAATATTTTGATTTTGAGGGATATTTATCCAAGTATTTCTTTCATTATCCTGTGTATCAAAGTGGTAGCTGTTAAATCGCCATCTAGTTTCTCCTTCTTTATATTTAAAAGCAGACAGAGGAATTTTCCATTCTAATATATAATGATCATCATGAATTACAGATTCTCCTACCCACTTGGTATCCCAAGCACTATTAAAACCTTGTCTTTCATTACCACCCCCAGAGAGTAATATCTCTCTTCGAACACCGTATGGGTTTGAGCCAAAGACAAACGCATTAGTTCCGTCATTAAAAGTATCAAAGAGGAGCGTTACACTGTCATTAGCGCCACCTCTAAAATCTCTCCGTAAGGAAGGAATTACATAATCTTTTCCTTTGGCATATACTTTTATTCCTACATATAAATTTCTGTCGCTAAACATAAACTTAATTTCAACTTGTCTTTTAGCCTGTGCTGTATCTGTTGGGAAATACTGATAAAAATTAGTTGCTGGTGCTACTGCTTCCCATGAATTTTCATCTAAAACACCATCAATTTTAATTTCATCATCGGTGTATTTTGCAAGTACAGACTTGTTTGTGGTTTGTGAAAAAACACAAAAACACACAAAAAAAATAGGAATAAAAATATTTTTCATCAAGTAAAACATGTTTTATTACAAGTCAAAAATACCTACTTGTAAAGCGGAATGAAATTATAATTAAACTTTAAGTAATTTTCATAAATTTTAGTTAAAATTATAATTTATAAAAAGGGTTAATAAGAGCAAATTTTGGTAGGTATATTGTGTTAAAAAGAAAGTATAATATTGGCTGTTACACCTGTGCTCTCAGGAACAAATCTGCAAACTCCTCCAATACAAATAAGTCCACCACGTTGTCTTCCATAATTAAGTGCAAATCTATGAGCGCCTAAAGTGTAACTTCCACCCAAATTATAATAATGAATTTTTTCAGTATCTTCATCATTTCCGTAATTATAGATATCATTTACATACACAGCTAGTTTTGAGTTGAGATTAAACTCTACAGTTCCACCAACCCAATTTTTTTTATCATCTTTAGACCATAAGTGTTGTGCTTCAAATCGCAACGATTTTCCCGCTCCCAGTTTATAAGTTGATTCACTGACAAAAATATCTGTTTTTACGTTTCCAAAAGTTTCCTCTACATACCTTTTGTTATAATATTGGTTTACATAGTAAAACACTGAATTCCAATCACTAGACCATTTTTTACGTATTTCTAAACTGATGTCAGAGAAATATTTTTCTCCAAACCTTATTAGGTCAGAATCATACTCGAAATTTAAATAATCATACTCTCCACTTAAGCCCGCCCAATAAGACATATTTAGGGCAATCTTTGTCCCGTATTTTCCTCCTAAGGAAGTTTTCTTTTTAAGTGTGTAAAATAAGTCAACTTGGCCACCAATTTCACCAATTTTTAACAATTCAAAATCTTGAAAAGAAACTTGAGGTTGTGCTTGATATACATAGATGTTAGTAAGTAGGTAGTCGTGTTGCTTTGTTAAGGCAGGGATGTAGTTAATGATGTTTTCATTATAGATGTTTCCGTTGGCGCTTCTCTGAGAATAGAAAGTCATGTTTTCAATTCTTCTAAAGTTGGCATTTATTCCAAAACCTTTTTTTCCATATCCAACATCAAAAAGAAATGCACTACCAGGTTTCACATTTCTAATTTCATTAAAAATAATGACGGCATCGTCACTTTTAGAAACAAACTCTGCACTAGAATAGAAGTTATTCTTAGAAAAATCTAACCTACCAGAGAATGCGTTTGTAAGATCATTAAAATTAAAATCTGTGGTATTTTTTTCTTCTTTTCTCCCTACATAACTTAGTCCTAGATCTAAGTTCCAAGAGTTCGCTTTCAGCATAGAAGAGATATTTACTTCTGAATTAAAACCATAAATACTAGCATCTGAAACATCAAAACCACTTCTCTGATTTCCATACAAAGCCGATAAGGTTATATTTTCTGTTGGGAAAAACTTAATTCTTCCCCCTCTTAATGCGTTATTAATTCCTAGTTGGCGATCTTCCCAAGAGCGAAGAATTAACCCACTACCATATTGCTCGTAAAAATATCCTGCTGTAGCCTCAATTTTTTTTGATGTATACTTCGCGTAATAAAGGGCAATATTAGTTTTGTTAAAGCCAGGGGAATAATTTAATAAACTCATAGGCTCATATCCTTCTACTTGAACACCAAAAGAAAATTTTGAAATAGAATAATCAACTTTTAAATAGTTGTTGGATCTAAATCTATTTGGCTCTGTGAAGTCTCCTGTTTTTTCATCATCCATGTAGTACTGCGAATTAGATTCAAAACCTACGGCTATATTATCATTTTCTTGAGCTAGAAGTATAACTGTAAACAACAACAATTGTAAGACTATTATTTTTCTCATTTTTTAAATATAAATTAGATGTTAATTTTTATTTTTTTGAATCACATCGTAAATTTCATCTTCAACTCCTGGTGAATATCCAGAATGAATATAGATGATTTTAGAGCCTTTTAGGATGTATGTTTGAGGAATGGTAGAGATATTTAAGGCTCTTTTTAATTCTTGATTTTTATCTAATAGAATTTTATAGGGCCAGCCTTTACCATTAACCATGGGTCTAATTCTTTTTTTGGTTCTGGAATCATCGGTAGAAACTGCTATTAATTCCATGTTAGCACTTTCTTGCCAATCTTCATAAACCTCACTGATGGCATCTAATTCATTAATGCAAGGAACGCACCAAGTTGCCCAAAAACTTAAAACGGTAATTTTATTCTCTGAAATTTCATCTTGTATGTTTACAGATTTACCTTCTAGAGTGGTTAGAGTGCTATTTGGAATTGATTTTTGACTAAAACCAACGTTAAAAAAAAGTATACAAAGTAAAAATAATAGATATTTCATAATTTTAATTTAATTTTGTAAATGTATAAAAATAGTCTTTAGCCTCATTACTAAAAGCACCATATTTGACACACCTTTAAGTTGCTATTCACAACTAATTAAAACATGTCTTTTTAAAAAAAATTACTTTCTTTATTGATAATTTTAATTACTTTTGAAAAATTAAAAATATTATACTCCTAGAAAATTTATACTTTAAATTCAATTCAAAACTTATAAATTATAATGTATATGAAATTACCAAAATTACCAAAATTATCAATTTTATTTATCCTTGTAGCTTTTTTAGGATGTTCACCCTCTTCTGATAATGAAGATACTCCATTACCTCCATCTAACAATGGTCCAGAATATCTTTTATTAACTTCAGATAAATTAATGTTTGAAGTTGGTGAAACAGCAACATTTTCAGTTGTAGACGACGAAGATGATAATATCACTTCTCAATCAACAATATTAGTAGATGGAGCAGCAATCTCTGGGAGTACTTTTACTCCTGTTGACGCCGGAATCTTTGAAATTAAGGCTACCTATCTATCAGTAAATAGTAACGTAATAGATATTACAGTAAACGCCCCTGTAACTTTGTCATCTGTTGATGTAACCTTATCATCTACTGCTATTTTTATTGGAGATATTCTTACTCTCGCAGCAACTGCTGTCTATACTGATGCCTCTACAGTAGATATCACCTCAGAAACAGAGTTTTATGTAGACGATGTGCTTGTTTCAGGAAACGAATATATTGGAGTCCAAGTAGGTACTATTGAAGTAAAAGCAGTATTTGAATCAATAACAAGTAGTGTATTTCAAGTTGAGGTTGTAGATCCATCAAATTTACCAGCTAGTTTTTCTAAAAAAGCAGTTGTTGAAGATTTTACAGGTACATGGTGTGGTTATTGCCCAAGAGTATCCTATGCTGCAAGTCTAGTTGAAGCACAAACAGATAAAGTTTTTGTAGTTGGTGTTCACAACGGAGATCAAATGGCTAACGGTTTTGGTAATGCCTTAGAGAATATGTATAATATTACAGGATTCCCAACGGCTTATATAGATCGTGCTAATACATGGACATATCCAGAACCAAATAATGTAAGTCAGGCTTTAAATGCTGCACAAGGAACAGTTGATGTTGGTTTGGCAATTGAGACTTCATTGACTGGGTCTAATTTAGACATAACCATATCCCAAGGATTTTTACAAAACATGACAAATGTGAAGCTGCTTGTTTTTGTGTTAGAAGATGGAATTATAGCAAATCAATCTAACTATACTAGTTATTACGGTGGAGCATCTACTATTATTAATTTTGAACACAATGGAGTTTTACGATATGCTGCAACTGATATAATGGGTGATACAACAACTTCTACCATTGGTATACACGAACAATCATTTAGTGTTAACTTAAGCTCTCAGGGCGTTCAAGACCCAACAAAAACAGGTGTTTTAGCAATGTTAGTAGATGATTCAGCAAGAGTTTTATACAATGCTCAATATGTTATATCTGGTCAAACCCAAGACTTTGACTAGTTATTCTAAATACTAAATACTAAATACTAAAAAACAAAAAAAATCAGACTGATGAAGTCTGATTTTTTTAATGAATATATGTTTCTAATTACGAAAGAAACGGATATCTGTAATCTGTGGCTGGCGTAAAAGTTTCTTTAATTAATCTAGGTGATAC
>Ga0209711_10004911_pt1 | contig 10564 bp, 7 predicted proteins | sample ArcticOcean_MG_C_7_FD_187441 | JGI IMG/M metagenome (GOLD analysis project Ga0209711, IMG submission 187441) | Marine microbial communities from western Arctic Ocean - ArcticOcean_MG_CB11_88 (SPAdes) (version 2) | ecosystem: Environmental > Aquatic > Marine > Oceanic | place: Arctic Ocean... | reverse complement strand
TCTTGTTCACCACCTATTGTAAGATCTTTATTTATTAATTTTAAAGCTTCTTCTTTAATATTTTTTCCAGCAGGAACTCTTACTCCTCTACCTAAATCCATAGATGGTGGATAAGAAACAGTAGATCCATCAGGAGCGGACTCAATTTGCTCTTTTAGTTTTAATAATTTTTCTCGTGAACGTCTTTCACCTTGAAGCATTGTGGTGTTAGCTAAACTAGGAATAGTGTAGTTCCAAAATTTATTAAATGCACGCTCAATACTTCCTTCTTCTCCTACTTCTTCTGTAAGTTTCTCATCTACAAAAGCATCTACATCTGCTTGTGTGTTTTCTACAATTTGTTTATATGCATTTTGATAAGTTTCGTCAGCTTGTCTTTCTCTATTAACAATCATAAGATCATTAACTCTTTGATCTTCTTTATAACTATCAATCATTTTAAGAAGCTCTACATCTTTCTGATTGTATTCACCAGCAAGTTGATTAAGATAGTCATTGTATATTTTTAGATTTTCTTGATTTTTATTTTTAAATTCTTCTGAATTAATGTCAACCTTGCTAGGATCAATAAATAATTGTCCATTTTTATAATAACCTAAACCAGATTCTTTATATAATTTATCTAAAAAATCTGATATTTTTTCTTTATTATCAACCTCAACTTGTATTTTGTTTTGATTGTATCTAGCTTGAATTGGTGCTACATTTTGTTTTGAAAAAGCTTCTCTTTCTGATTTACTAGCATCTAACGTGTTTTGATCAAAATTTTTTATAAATTCATTTCTTTGTAAAGCAGGTATAAGATTTTGTTCTAAAACTTCTTCTCTGTTAAAATCATCAAACTTAGCATTACCTGCTAAAAATCCTGGATCATAAGAACCATCTGGCTTAGATTTTTTACTATCATCTAGCAAATCATCAGAACTACCTTCTTCTTCCTGAACAAACATTCCGTCTATTTCATTTGTAATGTTTTGAGGGCCATATTCACCATCATCATCAAACTGAAACTTGTTTTTATTTACAACTTTTTCTTCTATAGGTTCATCTTTAACACAACCTTTTCCTTCTACATAAGTATAACCATCTTGACAAACAAGAGTAGTGCCACTAGTATCATCATCATCTAACGTTACTGTTTTTTCTTCTCCATCTTTATCTGCACTAGAGCCATAAGTTAGTTTTGTAGTTGTATTTATACCTTCAGGTTTTTTAGCTGCTTTAACGCAACCAAGTCCATCATTGTTATCAATAAAACCAGGAGGACATGCTGTTGCTTTTAACGGGCTTTTATTGTTATTGTAACCACATTCATGGCATGTGTACAAATCATCTCCACCGTCAGCTACTTTCCAACTATGATTACATTTTTCGCAGTTTATTTTGCTGCTATCTTTTTTGTGATATTTTATAACTTTTGCAATGTTAGATTCTGGCTCTTTTGCCGCTATCATTTTACTTACAATTGTTTCTAAACTCATTTAAGAATATTTTTTTATTAAATCTTTAGCAGAAAGTGTTTTCATTTTAAGAGGTGTTTCTTCAACAACTTCTTCAGCAACTTCTTCTTCAGGCTGTGCTTGAACAGGTTGTTGTAAACTAGAACTTATAGGTCCAATTACGTCTTCAGTAGTTGTTTCAGCTACTTCACCTTGTGGTGTTTGCATTACTTCTGTTTGTTGCATTTGAGTTTCTTGAGCCGCTTTTGGATCTGGGTTTATCAAAGGAACTTGTTTATCTGTTGCAATCTCAGCAGCTGCTTTTGATGCGTTACTAGCTATAGTATCTGGATGAGGTCTAACTTGTCTTCTATATTGACCACCAACAAAGTCTTTCATGCTACCATGTGCTATAGCATCAGCTTGATTAGACCAATTATTACCATTTTCATCTGTATAATTAATATTTTCAGCTAAAGCTTTTATTTCTTCACTAGGTAAATTTAAATGATCACCTAAATAAGATCTTATACCTTCAGGCCCAGCTTCAGCTATAGCATTTCCAGTAAATTCTAATATATCAGCCCTATGTTCTTCTAAATCTCCAGTATCATAAACCATGTTACCGTATTTATCTACCTTCATTAAAGGCATGCCATTTTCATCAACCCCTAGTTTGTCAACAAAAGGCTTTAGCAAATTGTTTATTGGTTTAAGCTTTTTAATAGGCTCTGGAACGTTATAAAAATCATATATGTTAACATCAAATAATCCTTTCATAGCATGATTGGCTTTACCTTCCATTTTAACTCTACCATCTTTATCTAAAGCTAATTTTACTTCACCTTTATCAATAGCTTGTAACACAGCTTCATCATGTTGGTCCATACCGTAAGACAATGTGCCTTGTAATAACATTTCTTTATAAGCAGCTAAACTTTCTTCAACGTTTGTTGTAAAGTTACCTAAGTTGTCAACCATTTGATCAACCATACCCATGTCAGCTGCAAAGTCTGCATTACTTATTTCGCCTTTACCTTTTTTGTTAACCAAATTATTTGCACCTTCAACTATTTTTCTAGCAATACTTTGTGCTTGAACTTTAAATGTGTTTTCTGGTGTAGGATTTTCTTGATTTAATTTATCTTCAGCAGCTCTTTTAAATTGTCTATCATATTCAACCCTACGAGCAGCAGTTATTATTTGCTGCTCTGGATTGTCTTTTTTAGCTGCTTCACTAGGATTATACATTGCCATACTAATTGCTTGTGTTATTGATTTTTTTAAATTCTACATCTAATTTATTGTAGTTAACTCGATCAAATCCATCCTCATGTTTAACAATAGCATGAGTTGGTATTTCATCAGACATAACTCCTTGAAATAATCCTTCACCGTCTTTAGTATTTTTATATTCAAAAGAATAAATTTTAATACCAGAATTAGATAAACCAATTAATTTAATACTTTTCTTAAGTCTTCTGTCACTTTTAGCCGCTTCAAGCTGTGCTAATGCAGCATCAGTAGCTTCCATGTTATTAAGCTGTTCAGTTTCTTTGTTAAGAATATCATTTTTCTGTGCGTATAACGCTTCATCAACACCTTGCTGACCTTGAGCTTGACCCATATCAAATTGAGTTTCACCCTGTGCGTTCTGAGCAAGTATATTGTTCATCGTAGTAGCATTTGTTGTCATAGCACCTGCTTCTTGACCATATGCAGCCATTCTTTCTGCATTTGATTGACCAACATTCATCATTTCCATAGAATTTTTAGCATTAAAGCTAGCTAATTCAAACTGATTCTTTTGACCAGCATTAAATTGTTCTTGTTGGTTTCTAGCACTTGCATCAAACTGTCTAGCTTGATTTGTTGCTGCCATTTTTTGAGATCTAACAGTGTTTTGTGCACCAACATTAAACTGAGACTGGCCTAAGTCAAAATTAGAAGCTAAGTTATCTTGACCTAACATATCTCTTTGTAAAGATTGTTCTCCTTGAGCTCTTAATTGCTCGTTAGCTTTTACTTGTCTATCTATATCTGCAGAAATACCTTGCTTAGATTTAGCAGCGGCAGCAGCTAAAGCGGTGGCACCACCAGCACCAGTACCAGCTTGAGCGGCTAAATCTTGAGATGCTGCTAATGATTGATCAGCTTCTTGAGCTGCCATTTCAGCGCCTGCTGTTGATACTTGTAAATTATTAAAAACGTTACTAAGACCAGAGTTTCCACGCCTAGCTAATCCTTGTGTATCAGTTTGAAAAGCATCAAAAGAATCAACATTATTACCGTAACCAGTTGAAGTGTAACCTTGAGCTGAACCTAAAGAGGCTACTTTACCTTGCCTAGCTACACCTTTAAAAGCTAACGGATCTATTCTCTCTAAGCTATCTGGATCAACACCTGTAAATTTAAGATCTCCAAAATAATCTGTAATTTCATAATCTTTAAGATTATCTAATGCTTCTTTATAATTGTCATTTGCTACACCTAAGTTATATGAATTTCTAGCTCTTTCGTTTGATGCGGCTCGCGATGTTCTTTTTCTGTCTGCTCTTGTTCCCATTTATAATTTTTTTACTAATTTAGTATTTTCAACTAATTGTATTGTATGTTTGTAACCTAATTCTTTAGCAAAATTATTAACAAAATTATTCAAAAGTTCTAATGCTTTTTCTTTATCTTCATCTCTATAAGATAAATCAGATATAACTTGAGTAGCTATAGCACAGTTTGAATTAGTCATTATCAACCATGTTGCTGCAATAGGATCATCTTCTTTGCAAACTATAAAACCACCTAAACCAGCTCTTTTTTCTTCATAGTCACCTATTTGAAAAGAACCAGGTAAAAAATCTCTAAGATTTTCAATTGAGTCATCTTGTTTATTAGACTTCCACCATTCTGGTATAAATTTCCAGTCAGATTCTTGTAATTTTCGTACTTGTAATTTCATTTAATATAATTTTATTGTGAAGAATATACTGCTTCTGCATTTAAAGCGAAAAGCTCTTTTTTAGTTGTAGCGTTAGCAACTGGAAGCGTAAGCTTTATTTTAGCAAAAGCTCCCTTGATACCGCTTATTATTTTATCACCATTTGCCACAATAGCTCCGCTAACTACTTTAAAATCTGGCTCTGATGAAGATATTGGAGCAAAGTATTTGCCCTCTTTGTTTTGAAACGGAAATGTAACTACTGTTGCCATACTATGCTTGGTTTATTGTTATCACTTGATCAACTATACCAGTTACTCTAGTGTTTGAATTTGATAAACTTAAAGTTATAGTTGCTGTTCTAGAAGAACCAGTATTATTAGTACCTGCGCTTATAACTAAATTTGTTGAAATACCGTTTATGTCTTGTAAAGTTGATGTAGCATTAGCTCCATTTATTAATATCCAACTAGCTGCTGGTGAAGCTGTTCCATTAACATTCCAAGTTGCAGTAATAGTTTGCGCATCTCCAGCGTTATTTAAAGGCAATGGAGATGTAGTAGTTCCTAAGGTAGCTGTTGCTGCTCCAACTGAAGAATCTACAACTGGTGTTACAGTTGTGTTTCCAGTTAAAATAGGTATAACTTTTGTGATAGCCAATTGACCAGCAAAATTACTTAAAACATTACTACTAGTTCCTGGAAAACCCGATATAGTATAACTATTATTAACAAGAACTTCTGTCGTTGCACATGTATATGTTATAACAGCTGTTCTAGTACTTGCTGCATCAAAAGGAGAGTTATAAAATACTGAACCTACAGCAGTTGTATCTCCGTTTGTTTGAACCGGTGTTACATATTGAACAGTTCCACCTGTTGGTGCAACTACATTACCTTGATCTAACTGTAAAGTATATTTTAATGTTGCACTTCCATTTACAGTTATTTCTCCAGCTGTTGCAGTTGTAGGAACTGTTATTGGTAATGTATAAGTTATATTATCAAGACCTAAACCGCTTCTTACATTTGTTATTGTTCCTGGATTAGTTGAAACAGGCATGCCAGCTGTGCTAATAGTTATGTTACTATCATCTATGTAGTAATTATTTTGAACAGCAGTACTAAACACTACGTTATTAGCTCCAGCGTTGTTAAATATTTGTGAAGCTGGAGTTATTGTAGAGTTTGATACAGTGTCCTCAACATTTACCGTTAACAAAGCTACTGTAAATGCTAAACCAGCACCAGTACCACCTATGTTTAATGTTTGTATACTGTTAGCACTTCCAACAATATGTTGAACTAAAAACACTAATTGTCCATCTGTTATAGCTGACGGATTTGTTATAGTTAAAACACTACCAGAAGCCTGAGTTAATGTTACATTGTTTATATTGTCAAAAGCATATTGTGAATTTAAAGGTGTTACAAATATAGCCCAGCTAACACTAGCTCCTGATATTGATATAGCAGTATTAGCTCCATTAAAAATAGACTGAGGAGCAGCTCCAGATAATTGCAAAGTTGTATTGTAATTTGTTACAATTGTAGGTACACTACCTGTACTACCTATATCTGTTTCTATATATTCTAAATCCCATCCAGAGTCACCTTCATAATTTAAAGTGTTAAACTGTTTTACTGTAGATGGACTATCATTAAAAATAGGTACAACATAAGATTCTTTAGTGCCACTATTGTAAAAATTATTTCTTGTAACATTTTCACTGTGATGTTGCCATAAGTCTCCTCCATTAAAAGTATAATAAGAATTATTTAAAGATACACCACCTTCTTGTTTAAAAGATCTAAAACTAGTCCAACCGTTTGATCTATCGTCAAAAGATAAAGTTAAATATCCATCGCTTGCTGTAGCTAAATTAGTATCAGGGTTTCCATTATATCCTTCGCCTGTTAAAGTTAATTCATAAACTCTACTGTATTCATCAAAAGATCCAACAATTTTTGTAGAATTTTTTAAAGAATCTCTAAAAAAATCACCCATTCCAGCTCCTGATATTTCGTCTATACCGTTTTGTGTTAATCTCAATACGGTACCTCTATCTGAATCTGTAAAATATCTAGAAAATCCAAAAGATGCAAAAGACTCTGGGTTTTTTGAAATACCAAATTGACCTGGGTATGCAGCAACAGTTCCTAAAAACTGAGTACTACTAGTTACTGGTATAGAACCACCTTCTGCTGAATAAATAAAGTTTTTATCTATTGGAGATCTTGAAACTTTATCTTCTTGAAAAACAGTTATCTGAGTATCATCAGTAAATAATTTTTGTATAGATCCATTAAGTGGGTCAAGAGAGATAGTTAAACCGCCCTCAGACTCATTGAATTGATTTATGTAGTTTATACCAGTTCTAGAGTTTAAAAGCCCACTAGAGTGTATAAGAGTATTGTTTCTTCTTTCTTCTGTAAAGTTTTCTTGAACAACATAAGCTCTAACACCAACATCAAAAAACGGTTGATTATAACCAGCTCTAATTCTATTTATTTCTATATGATCTTGTGGAGTTGCTCCACCGCTAGGATCAAAAGTTAAAAGTATACAATTAAAAAAATCAATATCAATAGCTGTAGCTGGTATAGCACTAACTAATCCTCCAGTAGAAGTTTCATAAAATATATCTAATTCAGAACTAACTGGTTCTGTTTCAAAAACACAAATGCCAGATGTAATACCTGTACCTGCATTATTTAAAGTGTTAACTAGTGCAGTTCCAGTTGGATTAGCTATAGATTGTATAGACTGCAAACTTCCAGCGTAGTTATTAGCTAGTGTTGATTGATACACGTTTCCGCCATCTAAATATTTAGGATAAACAGAAACATCACAAGGTGATATTGTACTACCAGTACTTGGTGGTATGGCAGCTGTTTGATCTCTAGGTATTTTATTTATACTATCACCTAATCTTTCAACAGTACTTGCACCATTTACAACTGAAATCCAATTGTAATATTCTTGTTCTCTCTGTTTTACAACAACTCTATATGAATAAGCCCAACTAGGTATTTGTGTAACATCAGCAAAAACCAATCTCAAAGCGTTAAATGCTGTTGTAGAATCAGCGTTACCTAAGTTTGGACTAACAAACACAGTATCAACACCTGAACTAGATAATATAACTGGAGATTGTCTACCAAATTTATCAGCCAATACAATACCAACTTGATAAGTTCTTCTAGATTTTACAGATTGTTTATCTAACGCAGTGTTTCTAGCTGTAGTTTCACCTGTTCTAGAAATGCTAAAAGCAATAGAAGGTATGTTGTAGTTTTGTAAAAAATTTCCATAAACTAATCTACCTCCACCAACTTCTTGTGATAAAGCTTTTCTAGGTACTGCATCATAAACTCTAGTTAATTGATCACCAGGTAAAGTTCTAAATGGATCTGTTGATTCGTAAGTAAAGTTTATAAAAGGTTCTGTTGTAACATCTTGATCATCAACTACATATAAAACAGATGTACCTGATTCTTTGTATATAAGTTCAACATTTTTAATTCCATAACCTGTTGGTGTAGGTACTGATAATTGAACTTGATTTATTGCATTTGTAAAAGTTTCTATTTCTCCAAAATTACTTACATTACTAGATACGGTATCTGGTTGATCTAATCTTGAAAAAAGTATTGGTGAAAAAGGTGCTAAAGTACTATATTCATTATCTTCAAATTGCCATCTATAAGAAAACCTAATAAGTTTATCTTCCATAAAGGTAGATGTTATGGCACTCTCTCTAGTGGCAGCAACAAGTGTTGGAGATTCATACGGTGCAAACTTACATACAGATATTAAGTTATCAATATCTGAAGGAGTTGTATAATATGCTATATTATTTCTAGCTGTTACAACATTTATTTTTCTAGGATAATTTCTATTATCAGTCCAAAATAAAAGATCATCAATTAAATTAACTCCTGTTATAGGAAAGTTTGTGTGAAAGTTTAATTGTTGGGATACTATTAAAGCTGTTAATTGTTTTGTTTTTTGATCGTATTCATATATACCATGATTACCAGTGTTAGTTTCATTGTATATAGAGTTTGTGGTAACAAAATAATATATTTTTTCAGCACCACCATCACTAATAGATCCAATACATTGAGCATTACCACTAAGACCACTTTGTGCTACTAATTCATTACCTAATAAATTTTCAATAGAACCAACAGCAGAACCTTCAGATTGACCAATGTTAACATTAAAAGCTTCTCGGTATTCTCCCGGAGGCACTATTCTAGCATCTAAGTCTCGGTTCATTTTACCGATATTAAATGTTCTTTTAATTTCTGGCATATACTTTTATTAGTGTTTAATCCATTTAGCTTTATTGCGAAATATATTAGTCATTTCTTCTATTTTCATATTAGATATTCTAATTTTTGCATTTTGCATTTTAGCATAAGCTTCTCTCTTATAAAGCTGTACAGCCCCAGCGGCTGAAGGCCTAAGTTTACTTAAATTATATAACATAGATGAATAAACAGCATCTTCAGCTAACTTAGGTACTAAAACATTATCAAAGTTTCCATTTTCACCTAATCCATCAGAAACATAAGTAAGAGTAATGTACATATCTGTAGAAAAACTAGAATCAAAATATATTTGACCTGCGTTTAAATCTAATACAAAGCTTCCATTAGTGTTCATAAATTGAGGTGTTGAACCATACCTAGCTCCAAAATATCCAAAACGATCGTTTTCAAAATAACCATTATAATAATCTAAAGCTTCTGTTTGCTCTAATGTAGCATTAGTTGCTTGATATCTATCTATAGTTTCAGATGTTTCTGCAAATATAATGTTACCTTCTTGATCATATAAATAATGATAATTTTCATCTTGTGCAACACCTTTATTAGCGTGAGTTACACCACTTGGTAGTATAGTTCTTTGAACTCCAAAACTATCAGTATAACATAATTTTATATAATTAACATAATCTGAAGGCAGCGACATTTGTAGTGTGCTACTAAGCTGTATTTCAATCGCTTTTTCAGAATGAAAAACATCATAACTAAATTCTTGAACCGCTCTTTGAGCCCAAAAAGCAACTTCATATCTAGGAATTTTTGTTAAAACTTTACCATCACCTATATATGCTATAATAAAATTATTTATTACATCGTTAAGATTAGTTCTCCTGTAATATCCAGGGATAGCTAAACCAGTTCCTCCATCTAATGCGGAGTAATTGTCTACGTCTAAAGGTCTTCTTGATATTGCCATTATTGTTCTTGTGCTGTGTTTTGTTGTTCTTTACCTTGAGCAAATGCTGCTACATCTTGTTGTTTTATAACAATTCCAGCATAATTTAATATTCTAACAACCAAATTATTTTCTTCAGAAGGATGTAATTCAAAATTGTAAGATTTCGCTGACACATCATAACTGTCACTATCTGGGTCAAAAACAGTAGGATCGTAATAAGGAATAGTTGCGTTTAAAACATATCCCCATTTGGGTCTTAATGGTTTTTTTAAATAATCAAGTTTAACACCTGTAGTTACTGAATTTGGAAAAACAGCTATTGCATCACCATTTACAGTATAAACAGGCTGTGTGGCAACTGGTGCTGTTAATGGCGATAAATTTATGTATTTTATTTCATCATGAGAAGCTGTATCAGCAACAATATCGTTAACCGAAACAACGCCTATTCTATATAAATCACTTGGCAATGTAAACTTTTCATTTGCTTTTGTTAAACTTCCTTCTTTATAAAAAACATTTATTTTTTCATTTAAATAAACATTAGGATCTGAAAAATCGCTTTGTAAAAAAGTACCAATTTCATAAGCAGCTGAAAGATCAAAGTATGTTGCAAAAATTTCATTTTGAACTTGCTCTGCTAGTCTATTGAATTCATCAGGCGTTATATATCCTCTGTTGTCTTTGTTTGAAATAACAAGTACAGTCTGGTATACATTATTTACATTTACCATTAATTTATTTTTATTGTTAATTAGTTGATGTAAGGTTAATTTCTCACCCTACATCAGGTAAGCTTTAATTAAGCTTTTTAGTTAGAGACTTCATTAACATAACTCCGTCATCTGTTTTAAAGTATTGAGATAAAGCAGCATAAGGATGTTGCTCAAAAGGAACTGTAAGTATCTTTTTACCGTTAGCAAACTTAAACACTGTGTTATCGTCTGTTAATAAA
>Ga0209711_10004907_pt1 | contig 10569 bp, 9 predicted proteins | sample ArcticOcean_MG_C_7_FD_187441 | JGI IMG/M metagenome (GOLD analysis project Ga0209711, IMG submission 187441) | Marine microbial communities from western Arctic Ocean - ArcticOcean_MG_CB11_88 (SPAdes) (version 2) | ecosystem: Environmental > Aquatic > Marine > Oceanic | place: Arctic Ocean... | reverse complement strand
CATTGCGCAATAGGCGCGGGCCTCGACGCTCGGCTGTCGGGTCTGTGGTCGAGTCGCCACCAAGTCTGCTGCGAAGCGAGCTGAGGAAGTCAACCACGGTCAGCTACTCGCTTCGTTGGTAAGAGCCTTACGTTCTTGACGGCGGGCATGCAGGATCGGTTCGGTATAGCCGGATGGCTGCTCGGTGCCGGAAAGCACTAGGTCACACGCTCCTCTAAACGCCGGACCGTCAAATCCTGGTGCCATGTTGTCGTAGTCAGGGTCATCTGCGTTCTGGCGATCCACGATTGCGGCCATGCGTTTCATCGTTTCCATGATCTGTTCCGACGAAACAACCCGGTGGAGCAGCCAGTTCGCCATGTGTTGTGACGAGATCCGACAGGTTGCCCGGTCCTCCATCAGCCCAACGTCGTTGATGTCGGGGACCTTGGAGCAACCCACCCCATGGTCGACCCATCGCACCACATAACCAAGGATTCCTTGTGCGTTATTGTCGAGTTCAGCCTGCTTCTCTTCGTCACTCCAGTTCGTGTTCGCAGCGACGGGGATGTGCAAAATGTCATCTATGCCGGCGCGGCGCCCGCCGGCAAGTAACTCTTGCTGGCGAGCAAGCACATCGATTTGGTGGTAGTGGGTTGCGTGCAGCGTGGCAGCCGTCGGCGAAGGCACCCAGGCACAGCTGGCGCCGGACTGCGGGTGGCCAATTTTTTGGTCGATCATGTCGGCCATTCGATCTGGAGTAGCCCACATGCCCTTTCCGATCTGGGCCTTGCCGTGCAGACCACACGACAGGCCAACATCGACATTCCAGTCTTCGTATGCGCCGATCCAGGACTGCGCCTTCATGTCGCTCTTACGAACGAACGGTCCAGCTTCCATCGACGTGTGAATCTCGTCGCCGGTGCGGTCGAGAAACCCGGTGTTGATAAAGACGACGCGGCTCTTGATAGCCCGAATGCACTCTTTCAGGTTCACCGTGGTTCGGCGTTCCTCGTCCATCAAGCCGAGCTTGACGGTGTTCGGCTCAAGACCGAGCACCTCTTCCACACGGGTAAAGACCTGGTCGGTGAATGCGGCCTCGTCGGGGCCGTGCATCTTTGGCTTCACGACGTAGACCGAACCTGCCCGCGAATTCATGTCTCCGTCGGTCTTATCCAGATCATGCTTGGCGCACAACACCGTCATCATGGCGTCGAGAAGCCCCTCGGGTATCTCGTTGCCTTCCGCGTCGAGAACCGCCGGGGTGGTCATGAGGTGCCCAACGTTGCGCACCAACATCGTGGCGCGCCCGGGCAACATGAAGCTGCCGCCTTCGGGCGAGGCGTAGAGACGATCGCTGTCCATCCGGCGGGTGAAGCTGGCGTCACCTTTGGTGACTTCTTCGACCAGATCGCCACGGTTCAGACCAAGCCAGTTGTGATAAGCCAATGCCTTATCTTCGGCATCCACCGCTGCGACCGAGTCTTCGCAATCCATGATTGCTGTCACGGCTGCTTCGATCACGATGTCCTTGACGCCTGCCGCATCGGTGGCTCCGATGTTGTCATCGGGATCGATCTGAATCTCCAAGTGCAAGCCGTTGTTCAGCAGTAGCAGCGTTGCCGGGCCACTTGGATCTCCGCGCCAACCAATGAGCTGGCTCGGGTTGGCCAACGCTGGAACCATCTGGCCTGCATCAATCGTGTACGAGTCAACGTCAGAGTGTGACCCTTCGGCAAGCGGCGCCGCCATATCCAGGAATGTCCGGCCCCACGCAATGACTCGCTCGCCTCGTTCTGCGTTGTACGGTCCCGCAGGTGGCAGATCGCCTAGAGCATCGGTGCCATAGAGAGCGTCGTACAGCGAACCCCAGCGAGCGTTCGCAGCGTTGATTGCGTATCTGGCGTTCATCACCGGCACGACAAGTTGCGGCCCCGGGATCGATGCCATCTCAGCGTCGACGTTGGTCGGGTCTATGGCAAAGTCGGGCCCTTCGGGCTGCAGGTACTGAAGTTCTTCAAGAAACGCCCGGTAAGCGGTCGCATCGTGGGGCTGTCCGACTCGTTTCTTGTGCCAAGCATCGATAGCGGCCTGGATCGTTTCTCGTTCTTCGAGTAACTCACGGTTGCGGGGAGCGAAGTCGGCAATCAGCGCTGCGAAGCCAGCCCAGAAGACGTCAGGGTCGATGCCCGAACCCGGCAAGGCTTCCTTCATCACAAAGTCGTCAAGTGCCTGACCCACGGCCAAGCCGTTCCGATCCGTGCGCTGAGATAAACTCGAGGGACAAGCTGCTGCCATACAGGAGAGGTTAACTGTTAACAGTTGACTGTCAACTATGAAAGAGTACTGTTCTTCGTATGGCGCTCGCCGATCACTCCCCTGCCGAGACTGGGACCGAGACTGGGACAGGGCCTCTGCTCGTTCTCCCCGTCGATCTTGGCCATGCCGTGACCGCTGCCATTCGCGAGTTGATCATGACCGGCGCCGTCGACCCAGGTGAACGGCTCGTCGAAACCGACTTATCCGAACGTTTCGGCACCAGTCGCGGACCTGTGCGCGATGCGTTCAAGGAACTCGAACAATCGGGATTGGTGATATCGGTTCCCCGACGCGGCACCTTCGTTGCCACACTCACCGCCGCCGACATGCACGAGATTTACACCCTTCGGCTGGCACTAGAAAAGCTAGCTATACGCACATCTGCTCAAATCGCGACTGAGCAGGACGTTGCAACTATGCGAGCCGCTATTGACCGACTCAGCGAAGCTCATCGCACCGGCAACCGTCGCGCTGGCGCCGAGGCCGACATCGCCATCCACCGTTTGATCGTGCGTACCGCAGGCCATGAGCGCCTTACCGAGGCATGGGAACGCCTAGCCGATCAGACACTGCTACTTATGGCCCAACTCATGGACCTGCTGCTCGATGTCCAGCATGCTGCCGGCGACCACCACACGCTCGTCAACGCAATCGCCGACCACGACGTCGCTGGCGCCGAAGCAGCGTTGACAGATCATTTACTCGCCGCAAGCCAGGCAATGATTGAGAACGCCTCGATCGGTTGAACCATGCGGCCGCGCCCACCTGATCAACGAAGCCAGTTCATCGAGCAGCAGAATCCAGGTAGTTCAGCAGAAACAGACCCGCACAGTACGAACGCCGGTGCTGCCAGCATGCTGCATACCGTGCCTCGCAGCTAGCCACCGGGCTGCTAGCTATCGAGCGAATACTGCTCGAAGAATGCCCACGATGTCTCCGACGCACTGATCTCATCGGTTGTCACGCCAAGGCCGAGAGCCTCAGACAACGCAATTGAAACGAGGGAGCCTGGCCACGTATGACCAGCCCCATCAATTTCGTAGAACGTCATAGTTACAGCGTCGACACAGTTAGCGAAGTCGAATGACGTGACATTGTCGGAAAATTCCGTAATTACAGGCTCGGCTTCACAACCTGCGTCGACGGCGAACTCGGTGAACTCGTCCAGGATTTTGAGCTCGAACAATGGCACGATCTGGCCGGGAGCCAGCGAAGAGACGCCGCGACCCGCATAGGGCACCACTTCATCGTCGGTGCCATGGAAACCGATGTACGGAACGGTCCGCGACGGGGCACAGTCGTCGGCGTGAGTAAGAGCAGCAACCGAGGCGGCGGCGGCAATTCGATCAGACATTTCACACACGAGTACAGAGCTGAAGTAGCCACCATTTGACATGCCGGTCGTGTACACCCGGGTGTCGTCGATACAAAGTGTCTCGATCACACGGTCGAGTACTTCGTTGGCAAACGCCAGGTCATCTCGGTTCAGATCCTGGTCAGGCGCCAACTCCCATGAGTTGCGCCCCTCCTCAGAGGGCAAGCCGGTCGGTGCGATCACGATAAACCCCTCGGCCTCGGCCAGTGCTGTGTAGTCAGAGAAGGCGATCTGTTCAAAGCCATTGGACCCCAAACCATGCCAATTGAGCACCACAGCCATTGGTACCAAATCGTCGTATGACGCCGGAACAACCTGTTCATAGATTCGATCGCGACCGTCGGATTCGAACGCCACTGTCGTAATTCCTGGGGCGCTCCCCGCTCCGCAGCCGCTGCCGAGAACCGCTGCTGGTTCACTTGGCTGCTCGGCCGGTGCGGGTGTTGGCGCCACCGTCGACACAGGTTCGGCCGTGGATGCAGGGGCCACAGTTGGGGCTGGTTTGGGTTCTGTTTCGGCGACCTTGATCGGAACCGCTGTTCCTTGCTCGACTGGGTCGGCTATAGCCGCAAACGGCTCCCGTGCCCCTTCATCGCTACTACCACCGCAGGCTGTTGCCCCGAGAACTAGCACAGCAACGAGCGAGAACCATATTCGAATCGACACAGCCTGAATCTACCAATGTCGGCCTTCTAGAACTTCGATAACGGCGTGTTCGGCTAGCTCGACTCATTTGGCGACGCGCTGATCGTGATCAACGTCGTCAATCTGTTCACCGCGCCAGTCGAGCCATGCCAGCGGTCGATACCCGAAGAAGACTTGTTCAGCGAGCCAACTAGCTGGGTTAGAGAATCGAACTTCGGCTGCCCAATTCTCGGCATCTAAAAATTCTGAACATCGCAGCGCCGAAACATCGATGATCTTGTAGAGCGCCCCCGACAGGATTCGAACCTGTGACCTACGGATTAGAAGGCCGTTGCTCTATCCGGGCTGAGCTACGGGGGCTGAACGCTCTATCGTAGGGCCGACACAGGGCACACAGGAGGAAATAAGGCGTGGATTCCTTGGCTATCTCTTCTAAGATGACCGGCCTTGGTGATTGTAGCTCAGTTCGGTTAGAGCACCTGGTTGTGGTCCAGGATGTCGCGAGTTCAAATCTCGTCAGTCACCCCATCTATATTCCGGCAAATCGGCCTTGGCTGAGATGCGGACAGACTTCGCTCCGATAGCCTCGGATGGCAGTTTGTAAGAATCAGAATGCAACAGAACATGCGCCTCTAGCTCAATTGGCAGAGCGTCGGACTCTTAATCCGCAGGTTCCGGGTTCAAGTCCCGGGGGGCGTACTACGAAAAGCCCCGGTATCTCAACGATCTGAGGTACCGGGGCTTTCGCATGTACTGGCATGAAAGCTGCCAATTGCTAACGGATTGCTAACGAACGGTTTGAGTCGTCGTGCTTTGCGTCTGGAATACCGACTGCGAATGCATTATCGAGTGCGCTGGCTGCTTGGTCGGTCATAAGGTCGACGACGTGCGGGTAGGTGTCCGTCGTGAACCCCACCGAACTCTGCCCAAACGCTGCGCTGGCACCTGCTGGGTGCACGCGTTGTTTGAGCATCGGGCACGCCCAACCTACGCCACGGTGGCCAGTTGGCAGATCCCGATGGTGTCGCCGCTGCTCGTGCGATCACAACCCAGTTATACAACGTTGCGCAGTGGCAAAACACTTGGCTGCGGACCACTTCCGACAGCCTGGCTATCAGTCTGGAACGCTGTTGCCGGTCCGATCAAAGGGTGGCACTCGCCGGACTATCAGAACGACTATGAGAACATGGACTGACGACCGGACATCGACTCCGGCGCCGGTTTAAATGTGTGTCCGTCCTGAGCGGCTGTTTCCGGAAGCCGCTGTCGCGTGTGCGACAATGGGTGCTCGACGGAGAGGACTCAGTGATGCGCGCCGGGATCGTGACAGGTAAGGGACAGTTCGAGCTGATCGAGATGGGGGATCCTGTACCGGGCGACGGCCAGGTCGTTGTTGCGATACAGCGGTGCGGAATCTGCGGGAGCGACATACACGCCTATCACGAGGGTTGGGCCTATGCCCCTGGCATCTGTGGGCACGAGTGGACCGGAACGATCATCGACGTCGGCCCTGGCCTGGCGGGAACCGAACTGGCCGACCAGCTGACAACAGGAACCCGCGTCGTAGGCGGACAGGCCCCCGGATGTGGCACATGTCGCGAGTGCAGAGCCAGCCTCCCAGCATTCTGCCGCAACGCCGCCAGTGAGTACTCGGGCCGTAATGCGCCATCGTCGGGTGGGTTCGCTCCCTATCTCACGCTGTCGGCGAACCGACTGGTCCCCGTGCCCGACTCGGTCTCTGACGATGATGCCGCTCTGATCGAACCGGCTTCAGTAGCCATGCACGCCGTTCGACGCTCGCGCCTCACCGTTGGCGATGTGGCCTGCGTCGTTGGCTGCGGGCCGATCGGCCTGATGTTAATCCAATGCGCTCGCCTCGGTGGCGCAACATCGATCATCGCTATCGAACCCGACGCTGGCCGCCGCGAACTCGCACTCGCCCTTGGCGCCGATATCGCCGTCGCCCCCGGTCCAGAGGTACGCCAGGCCGTAAACGACTGCACCGCCGGGCTGCGAGCCGACATCGCCTTCGACTGTGCAGGTATACCCCAGACGCTGCAGCAGTCAGTCGACATGGTGCGTGCCGGTGGATCGGTGTGCATGGTCGGCGTCTCGGGCGGCGCCGCCACCATCAACCCGATGCGGTGGATGATGAAGGAAGTCTCGGTCGACACTTCGATTCTGTTCAACCTCGACGAAATGGCAACCACCGCACAACTCATCGCTGACAAACGAATCAGCACTAAAGGCATGGTCGCTGGCACGGTGACCCTGGACGAACTACCAGACACCATCGACGATCTAGCTAACAGGCGGCGCGACGCCGTCAAACTCCTGGTCGACCCGACCACCGGCTGAGGCCCACAGACATCTTTGGGCAGCGGCGCCCCACCTTGCCAGACCTGGTTTCTCTGTAACTTCTATAGGTCCCACCAAATCGCAGCGTTTCAGTCCGCTGCCATGAGCTGCATGAGATTCACCACAGATTGCCGGGAGGGAATTATGTCGGCCAAGATCAAGGCGCTGTTGTGCCGTACCCGCAGCCGAAACTCGAGTCTCCCCGTCCGCGATCTTGATACGAATCTGCCGGTCGTATCAGTGTCGACCGGCGGCGATCGCGTTCTGGCTCAGACGGTGCGAATCTTTGGCACCAGCTCAACCACCGGGATCGTACGGTCAGTGCGCGACTGGTACTTGGCGAACGTCTTGTTCTGTGCCGCGACCCAGGCAAAGACCTCGTCACGGTCGTCGCCGTCGAGAACTACGGCGGTCGATGGCTGCGGGTCACCACCGAACTCTGCGACGACGTCGGGGTTCGCTACCAGATTGTGAAACCACGCCGGGTGGGTTAGCGCTCCGCCCTTCGACGCTATAACGAGAATCCGACCGTCCCGGTCAAAGAACGCAAGCGGAATGGTGCGCTCGCGTCCAGATCTAGCCCCCGTTGTTGTTAGCAGCATCCAGGGAGCCGATGCCAGATCGCCGGGCATCTCGCCATCGTTCGCTCGGAACGCAGCGATAAAGGCCCGGTTGTACGCACCTGTGTCTTTACCTGGGCCAGCATCAGAGCGGATGTCCTCGGCCAGCACATACCTAATGTAGTCAAGCGTCAGTTCCGGCGTTTCTTCGTCCACGACAAGCCCCTTTCAACGAGCTGACTCGATCCTACGATTACAACTCGACACTATGTAAGTACATGATTCCATGCTCGTACTCATGGTAACCCGTTGTCAATCTGTCCTAAACTTGAAACATGCCAGGGTGGTAACCTCAACAATTGCGCGCATCCTCAGGAGCGGGTGGCGCGGCGTTCACGCTGGCGCTCGGCAAATTCGCTGATGTAGTTCCGCGCCTCCGGGCGTGCCGCCATGGCAGCAACCCGATCGGTCTCCTCCGCCATGGCTTCGCTGAGGCTGCGTGTCGTGCCGTCCTTGATGAGTCTCTTCGTCTCGCCCAACACGACGGTGTCGCGACCTGCGACTGACCGAGCGAGCTCCATCGCGTGATCGAGCGTCTCGCCGGCCGGAGCGAGTCGGGTGGCGAGGCCCCAGTCGAGGGCCTTTTGGGCGTCGATGGTTTCGTTCGTCAGCGCAAAGTCTAGGGCCCGCTTCAGGCCAACCGCTCGGCTCAGATAGAAGCTAGAGGACCCGTCGGGCGTGAGCCCAACGGCCGGATACCCAAGTGTGAATGTAGCGTTCTCGGCCACGATCCCGAGATCGAACGCGGCGACCATCGATACTCCAGCGCCTCCGACATTGCCCTCGACGGCAGCGATCGTCGGAGCGTTGATACGGTCGAAGTAGTCGAGGAAGACGTGGAAATCGATCGCCATGTCGTAGACAAAGTCGCCCAGCGGTTCCGCCTCGTTGAACGCTGCCAGGTCGCCTCCTGCACAGAAGATCGGCCCTTCGCCAGAGACCACGATCGCACCGAGGTCATCCATCTTCGCGAGGTCACGGGCGTGGTCGATCATCTCACGACAGGTCTGGGGTCGGAAGGCGTTCCCTTGTCCCGGGCGAACGAACCGGATGTGGGCAATGCGCCCGTCGATCGTGCACTCGACGTCGGGCGATTCAGAAATGGACATGGGTTCCCTCTCGGTGGTTCGACCGCTATCCAGACATCGACCAGCAGGACAATTCCGCGACGATAACAGAGGGTTCCGACATGCTTATGAACGTCGATGGGCCGTGAAGTGCGATGATTGAGGAATGGCAAATTGGCTGCCAACCAGCCCGGACCCTGATCTCGACGAGTTCCGCACAACCCTGCGCGACTTTGCGCTCTCTGAGCTCGGTCCCGACTACCGCAGATGGCAGAGCGAGCCGTTCCCTCGGGAGAGAATCCTAGAGCTTGGCCAACTCGGCGTCTTCGGCATGCTGGCTCCGCCCGAGCTGGGCGGCTCACTCGGCGCCGGCGGAGGTTATGTCGCCTTGGGAGTCGCCGCTGAGGAGTTGTCCCGCGGCGACTTCAACGTGTCCTACTTCCTCCAGCTACAGGCCATCGGCGCAGGACTGTTCGAAGCCGGCGAGCCCGAGGTCCGGGACCGCTGGGTCCCGTCTATCGTCCGAGGCGAGGCGCTCGCGAGCTTCGCCCTCACCGAGCCGGGTGTCGGTTCAGACGCAGCCGCCATCACGACCCGAGCCGTCCGCGATAGCGGCGATTGGATCATCTCCGGCGAGAAGGCATCGATCACCTTCGCCGGCAACGCAGACGTCTGTGCGGTGTTTGCCCGATCGGCGGGCCCGGGGGCAAGCGGTATCAGCCTGTTCTGTGTGCCCCTCGACCTGCCTGGTGTCAGTCGACAAGCAGTACCGAGTTCGACCGCTCACCTCACCCAGCGAGGTTCGATCTTCTTCGACGATGTGCGGATCCCTGGCGACCACCTCGTGGGTGCCGAGGGCGGAGCGTTCAAAGCAGCCATGGCGGCGTTCGATTTCAATCGGGCCATCATCGGTCTGGCGTGCGTCGGTGCAGCCCAACAGTCGCTCGATGAAACGATCGAGTATGTGAAGCAGCGAGAGACGTTCGGTCAGACGCTTGCGACGCGCGAGGGCGTCTCATTCCAGCTCGCAGAGCATCTCGCCCATATTCATGCGGCTCGACTGTTGGCATACGAAACGCTCGGCCTGGCTGATCGCGGGCAGCGCCACGTCACCGAGGCTGCGATGACGAAGTGGCTTGGCCCGAAGTTCTCTGTCGAAGCAATCCATGCCTGCATCATCCTGCACGGATGGACTGGCTTTGGCGAAGATCTGCCCCTCACCCAGCGAATGAACGACGTGATGGGACTCGAAGTCGGCGACGGCACCCCGGAGATCATGAAAGCAGTAATCGCTCGAGAGGCACTGGGAGTGATGAGTCACCGATGACTGTTGTCGGGTACGAATTCGCCGATGGCGTCACGACCATCACCCTCTCACGCCCACCAGCGAACGCCCTCGGCGAGCCCATCATCGCTGGCCTCGCAGCGGCATTCGACCAAGCCGAGGCAGACAACAGCGCGGTCATCGTCATCACCTCGGCGGTGAGCGGCTTCTTTGCCGCCGGCGCGGATCTCACCCTGTTCGACAACCTCGACCAAGCGGGCTTCCTGGATTATCTCGACCGGCTTAGAGCCCAGATCGAGCGAGCCCATACCGGACCGTGGGTCTCGATCGCAGCAGTCGATGGGCACGCCCTCGGTGGCGGGCTCGAGCTGGCGATGGCGTGCTCGATGCGAGTCGCCTCGGCTGGCGCCAAGCTCGGCGTCCCCGAGGTCAAGCTCGGTCTGCTGCCTGGAGCGGCAGGGACCCAGCGGCTTCCGAGGCTTGTGGGGCGTGGAGCTGCCATCGACCTCCTGCTAACCGGCCGCTCTGTGGGGGGATCCGAAGCACTCCAGATGGGATTGATCGATCGGCTCGCCGGCGAGGGCGTATCCGCCGTCGAGGCCGCAGGTGTGCTCGCCGCATCGCTCGCTCATGGCCCGCGCGAGGCGTACCAGGCGATCCTCGATTGTGTCGACGCTGCGGCTCAGAGCGATCTCGGAACGGGGATGCAATTCGAGCGGGACCAGGTCGCCCGACTCTTCGAGAGCCCCGACGGACGCGAAGGCGTGCAAGCGTTTCTCGAAAAGCGTCGGCCAAGCTTTGGTGCCGACTGACGTGATGGCTCCCTGGGGTGTCATGTTGCCGAACTTCAACCCGTTCGGACTCGACCCTTGGCCGTATCTCGATGTAGTACGAGCGGTTGAGGACCACAACTTCGATGCG
>Ga0209711_10004905_pt1 | contig 10574 bp, 8 predicted proteins | sample ArcticOcean_MG_C_7_FD_187441 | JGI IMG/M metagenome (GOLD analysis project Ga0209711, IMG submission 187441) | Marine microbial communities from western Arctic Ocean - ArcticOcean_MG_CB11_88 (SPAdes) (version 2) | ecosystem: Environmental > Aquatic > Marine > Oceanic | place: Arctic Ocean... | reverse complement strand
TGAACTCCCAATCTGTGTAACGTAGGAGCTCTGTTTAAAAGAACAGGGTGTTGTCTAATAACTTCATCTAAAATATCCCAAACTTCTTGTTTTTCTTTTTCAACTATTTTTTTTGCTTGCTTAATAGTTGTTGCATAACCAAGCTTGTCTAATCTTGCATAAACAAAAGGTTTGAATAGCTCTAGTGCCATTTTTTTAGGCAAGCCACATTGGTGTAATTTTAATTCTGGTCCAGAAACAATTACAGATCTTCCTGAATAATCAACTCGCTTACCTAGTAAGTTTTGTCTAAATCTTCCTTGTTTTCCCTTAAGCATTTCTGCTAAAGATTTTAAAGGTCGTTTTCCAGTTCCCGTTATAACTCTACCTCTTCTACCATTATCAAAAAGAGCATCAACAGATTCTTGAAGCATTCTTTTTTCATTTCTAACGATGATATCAGGAGCTCTTAAATCCATTAATCTTCTTAAACGGTTATTTCTATTAATCACTCTTCTGTAAAGATCGTTCAAATCTGAAGTTGCAAATCTTCCACCATCTAGAGGAACTAGAGGTCTAAGTTCAGGCGGAATTACTGGCAAAGTAGTTAGGACCATCCATTCAGCTTTATTTCCTGAGGCAATAAATGATTCAATTAATTTTAATCTTTTAATAGTTCTTTCTTCATTCACTTTCGATGTAATATTAGGAAGTTCTTCTCTAAGCCTATCTCTATCAGCCTCCATATCTAAGTTGGCAAGGCAATCTCTAATAGCAGAAGCTCCAATACCACCTGTAAAAGAATCTTCTCCAAATTCTTCTTGGGCTTTTAAAAATTCTTCTTCTGAAACAATTTGATTTCTATGAAAAGGAGTTAATCCAGGCTCTATAATGATAAAGTGTTCGTAATATAAAACTTTTTCTAGATCTTTTAATTTTAAATCCAAAGCAAGTGCAATTCTGCTTGGTAGTGATTTTAAAAACCAAATGTGGGAAACGGGTGTGGCCAAATCAATGTGGCCCATTCTGTCTCTTCTAACATTAGATTTGGTAATTTCAGTTCCACATTTTTCACAAATAATACCTCTGAACTTCATTCCTTTGTATTTTCCACATAGACATTCGTAATCTTTGACAGGACCAAAAATTCTTGCACAAAATAAGCCGTCTTTTTCAGGCTTGAAGGTTCTATAATTAATAGTCTCTGGTTTTTTTATTTCTCCAAAAGACCAAGATTTAATTTTTTCAGGACTAGCAAGAGATATTTTTATTTTAGAAAAAACGTCTTTGCTAATTTTTTTAGAAAATAAATTTGATAGTTCTCTACTCATAATTAATTAAGCTCCAAGTTTAATGCTAATGATCTAATTTCTTTAACTAATACGTTAAACGATTCTGGGATACCCGATTCAAAATCGTCATCTCCTTTAACAATGGTTTCGTATACTTTAGTTCTTCCTGCAACATCGTCAGATTTCACAGTTAAAATTTCTTGTAGTGTGTAAGCAGCGCCATAAGCTTCTAGCGCCCAAACTTCCATCTCACCAAATCTTTGTCCACCAAATTGAGCTTTTCCACCTAAAGGTTGCTGTGTAACTAAACTATAAGGACCAGTTGATCTTGCGTGTATTTTATCATCCACCATATGATATAATTTAAGCATATAGATTATTCCAACAGTCACTTCTCTATCAAACTTCTCGCCTGTTCTTCCATCATATAAAGTAGTTTGTCCACTCTCTGGCAGTCCAGAAAATTTCAACATGTCAGTAACATCTTCCACGCTTGCACCGTCAAATACTGGAGTAGCGATAGGAACACCTGAAGAAAGATTCTGCAAAACATCTTTTAGTTCATTATTGGTGAAGTTTTGAATTTCTTTTTCAATTTCTTTATCATTGTAAATAGAAGACAAGGCATCTTTAGTATGAGCTGCATTTTTAGTGGTCTTTTGATATTCGTCTAGAATTTTTTTAATTTTTTCACCCAATTCTGAACAAGCCCAGCCTAAATGAGTTTCTAAAATTTGTCCCACATTCATACGACTTGGCACACCAAGCGGATTCAAAACGATATCAACTTGCTTACCATTAGCCATGTAAGGCATATCTTCCACAGGAACTATTCGACTAATAACACCTTTGTTACCGTGCCTACCTGCCATTTTATCACCAGGCTGCAATTTTCTTTTCATCGCAACAAAAACTTTTACCATTTTCATAACGCCAGGTAACAACTCATCACCTCGTTCTATTTTGTCAATCTTGTCATCAAACCTTAATTCAATATCTTTTTTTGCTTTAGAGTACTGTTCTTTCAAAATTGCTAGATCGGATAATGACTTTTCAGAATCAGTTGATAATTTCAAGGTTTCACCCAATGTCAGTTCTGATAAAATTTCTTTTGTTAGTTTGGTTCCTTTGGTAATTTTTTTATAATCATCACCCAAGCTAGAACCTTCTAAAATTTCGATTGCTCTACTTTTAATGTTAAGCTCAAGGATTGCCTCTTCTGCATATTTATCTTCCAAAACAGATTCAATCTCAGCTTTTTCAATAGAAAGAGCTCTTTCATCTTTTTCAATACCATGACGATTAAAAACTCTAACTTCAACAACGGTACCACCGGTGCCAGAAGGCATTTTCAAAGAAGTATCTCTTACATCAATTGCTTTTTCACCAAAAATGGCTCTCAATAATTTTTCTTCTGACGTAACTTTGGTATCTCCTTTAGGAGTTAATTTTCCAACCAAAATATCACCAGGTTTCACTTCTGCACCAACATAAACAATTCCTGATTCATCTAGATTCCGTAAAGCTTCTTCACTAGTATTTGGAATGTCTCTTGTAATTTCTTCAGGTCCTAATTTGGTATCTCTAGCCATCACATCATACTCTTCAATGTGAATAGAGGTAAACACATCTTCAGAAACACATCTTTCAGAAATTAAGATAGAATCTTCAAAATTGTAACCAAGCCATGGCATAAAGGCTACCATTACATTTTTTCCTAATGCCAATTCTCCAAATTGAGTTGAAGGTCCGTCTGCAATGACATCGCCTTGCTTAACCACATCTCCAACTTTAACTAAAGGTCGTTGGTTGGTACAGGTGTTTTGGTTTGATCTTTGAAATTTTTGTAAGTTATAAATATCAACACTTGAAATAGTAAGATCTTTTTCAGAAGTTGCTTTTACAACAATTCTTTTTCCATCAATTTTTTCTATAATACCTTCTCTTTTTGCAACAATGGTAGCTCCTGAATCCAAAGCCACATCTTTTTCCATTCCAGTTCCAACTAAAGGAGACTCGTTTTTAATCAAAGGAACAGCTTGCCTCATCATGTTAGATCCCATCAATGCTCTGTTGGCATCATCGTTTTCTAAAAAAGGAATTAATGCAGCGGCAACCGAAACCACCTGTTTAGGTGACACGTCCATGTAATCAATATTGTCCGGTTTTGCCAATTCAAATCCAAGACTTTTTCTACAAGAAACTAACTCGTCTTTAAATGAATTGTCATCCTTCAAGCTAGAATTTGCTTGTGCTATAGTAAACTTGCCCTCTTCCATTGCTGAAAGATGATGAATTTCTTTAGTAACTTTCGAATTTTTTACTACTCTGTAAGGACTTTCAATAAATCCATATCTATTTACTTTTGAATAAGTAGCTAAACTATTAATCAAACCAATATTCGGTCCCTCTGGAGTTTCGATTGGACAAATTCTTCCATAATGCGTCGGGTGCACGTCCCTTACTTCAAAGCCAGCTCTTTCTCTAGTTAATCCACCAGGTCCTAAAGCAGATACTCTTCGTTTGTGGGTAATTTCAGCTAATGGATTAGTTTGGTCCATAAATTGAGATAGTTGAGAAGTGCCAAAAAATTCTTTTAATGATGCAGCGATAGGTTTTGAATTAATAAGATCTTGTGGCATGACGGTATCAATTTCTACAGAAGACATTTTTTCTTTAATGGCTCTTTCCATTCGAACCAATCCAACTCTAAATTGGTTTTCCACTAGTTCACCTACAGATCTAACTCTTCTGTTTCCTAAGTGATCAATATCGTCCGTATCTTCTTTACCATCTTTAAGACGAAGCATTTTTTCAACAATTCTAAGTATATCTTCTTTGGTCAAAACTGTATTTTTTACATCTACATCTAAATCTAATTTGCTATTTAGCTTTACTCTAAATCTAATTTGCTATTTAGCTTTACTCTACCCACGTCGGATAAATCGTAACGTGTGTTATTAAAAAACAAATTGTTAAATAAATTTCTAGAAGTTTCTGGTGTTGGAGGCTCGCCAGGTCTTAAAACACGGTAAATATCCATGCAAGCTTCATCTGAATTGTTGTTTTTGTCCACTACCAACGTATTTCTTAAGTAAGAACCAATATTCATTCCATCAATATCCGCAAGATAGAAAGTTTTAATATTTAGATGATTTAGCTTTTCTAATGTTTCTACAGTAATCTCATCACCAGATTCAAAGTAAACTTCACCTGTTTTTTCATTAATAATATCACTAGAAAAGTATCTTCCATGAAGCTCTTCAAAATTAATTAAGATATTTTTTAAACCTTCTTTTTCAAGCTTCATTGCCAAAGGTAAGGGAATTTTAGTTCCTTCTTTTACAATTTTTTTATTAGTATCTGCATTAATTAAGTCAAATCTTAGTTTCGAGTTTTTATAACCAGATGCAATAAATTTTGTTTTGCATGTATTTTCATTGGTAAAATCAAATCTAATAGATTTATGAAATAAGTTTAACAACTCATCTTTAGCGTGACCTAGTGCCATTAACAGAGTGGTAACTGGAATTTTTCTTTTTCTATCTATTCTAAAATATAAAATATCTTTAATATCGTACTCAAGATCTAACCAAGAACCTCTGTATGGAATGACTCTACAATTAAATAAAAGCTTTCCACTGGAGTGACCTTTTCCTTTATCATGATCCAAGAACAATCCTGGACTTCTGTGCATTTGATTAACTACTACACGGTCCGTTCCGTTCACAACAAAAGTTCCTTTTTCAGTCATCAAAGGAACATCGCTCATGTAAACTTCCTGTTCTTTTGCAGAAAGAATTTGTTTGGTTTGAGCTTCTTCGTTAATGTCGTAAGCAACTAATCGCAAAGTCACTTTCAGTGGTGCAGAATAAGTTAAACCTCTTTGCTTACATTCACCAACATCATACTTTTCCTTTTCAAATCGATAAGAAATATATTCTATCGTTGCATGACCTGCAAAATCTTCAATAGGGAAAACTTCTTTGAATACTTTATCTAAACCAGAAACAGTTTTTTCTTCCGTAGATTTTAAAAAACTATTGTACGAAGACCTTTGAACCTCAATTAGGTCAGGTATTTTTAAAATGTTTTCTAACTTACCAAAACTTTTTCTTATTTTTTTTTTATCCGTGAAAGATAAATGCATAAATATTTCTATGATCCAGTGTTACCTGGATTTAAATTTTTGTAAGTTAAACTTATTTTAAATCTACTTTGGCACCAATAGCTGCAAATTTTTTCTGCAACTCTTCAGCATCTTTTTTAGCAACACCTTGCTTTAATTCCTTAGGTGCAGCTTCAACAAGATCTTTAGCTTCTTTTAAACCAAGTCCTGTAAATGCTCTCACTTCTTTAATAGCTCCAATTTTATTTTCACCTGCAGATGTTAGCACTACAGTAAAATCAGTTTTTTCTTCAGCAGCTTCTCCACCGGCAGCACCAGCAGCAGCAACTGCTACAGGAGCAGCAGCAGTAACGCCCCACTTTTCTTCTAAAGTTTTTGAAAGCTCTGCAGCTTCAACCACTGTTAATTTTGATAAGTCTTCTACAATTTTATTTAAGTCTGTCATTTGGTATCCCTTGAATTATGCGGTTAATCTTTTTTTAAACTTTTTGCGTGCGCCAAATTAGCAATTTTTGCGCCAGGTGCAAGCAAAATACTTATTAATTGTTGAGCTGGTGTTTGCAATATAGCTGCGATTTTAGCCCTTGCCTCATCTAGTGTCGGTAATGTCGCAATCTTAGCTACATCCTCTGGGGCTAAAACTTTACTATCCATTACTCCGCCCACGATTTTTAACATGTCATTCTTCTTTTGGAAGTTAACTAATGTTTTCGCTAAAGTAATTGGATCTTTTGATAGAGCTACTCCAGTTTGTCCTGAAAAAAGAGAAATAGCCTCTTCATGCTGGGTATCTTTTAAAGCAATCTTGGTAATTCTATTTTTAGTAACCTTTAATAAAGCACCAGCTTCACGCATTTGATTTCTCAAATCATCGAGCTGATTAACATTCAAGCCTTGGTAATGATAAATCATCATAGCTTCATTATTATTTAAACTTTCTTTTAAAGAAGAAACGTAATTTGATTTTTGCTCTCGGTTCATATGATTAGTTTGCTAAATTTAGTTTTACAGAGGGTCCCATGGAATTAGTTACAAAAATATTCTTAATGTAATTTCCTTTAAGGCCTACTGGTTTTTCTTTTTCAATAACGTCATATACGGATTTAAAATTTTCAATTATTTTTGAATCATCAAAGTTCACTCTTCCTATGGATAAATTTAAGTTTCCATCTTTATCGCAACGAATTTCCACTTTTCCATTCTTAATATCCGTCACAGCCTTTGCTACATTGGGCGAAACTGTTCCAAATTTTGGATTTGGCATAATACCTTTCGGTCCAAGAACTTTTCCTAGTTTTCCTACTTTGGACATCATGTCTGGTGCTGCAATCAAAACATCAAAATCAATTTTACCCGAATTAATAGTTTCAATTAAATCATCTGAACCAGCAATTTCTGCTCCTGCAGATTTAGCCTCTTCGACCTTGTCATTAGAACAAATAACTGCAATTTTAATTTTTTTCCCGTTACCATTTGGCAAGTCCACTGTAGTTCTTAAAACGCTATCTGGTTTAGTTTTGTCTACAGCTAGAGAAAAACAAACATCAAACGATTCTACAAATTTAGCTTTTGATTTTTCTTTAATAACTTTAACAGCTTCTTCAATTTTCAAAGAATTATTTTTATCAAAATCTTTTACTAAAGATCGATATCTTTTTGATTTCTTTTTTTCAGCCATTAGTCTTTTACCTGTATTCCCATTGATCTTGCAGAACCTGCAATTATTTTAATTGCTTCTTCAATGTCAAAGGCACTTAAGTCTTTCATTTTTGCTTCAGCAATTTTTTTTAATTGTTCTTTGGTAATAATTCCAGCTGATAATCTTCCTGGTTCTTTAGATCCAGATTTTATTTTCATTGCTTCTTTAATTAAGTGAGAAGCTGGAGGTGTCTTGATAATAAAATCAAATTTTTTGTCTTTGTAAATAGTGATCACTACTGGAACAGGTTGTCCCATAAATTCTTTTGTCTTATCATTAAAAGCTTTGCAAAATTCCATAATATTAATTCCACGTTGTCCTAAAGCAGGTCCAACAGGGGGAGCTGGGTTTGCTTGCCCACCTTTAATTTGCAATTTTAAATAACCTGAAATTTCTTTTGCCATAATTCTATAACTTTTCTACCTGTGCATAATCTAAATCTACAGGTGTCGGCCTACCAAATATAGAAACTGAAACCTTAAGTCTAGATTTATCTTCATCTATTTCTTCAACTAAACCATTAAATGAAGCAAAAGGACCATCTGAGACCTTAACTTGCTCACCAATAGTAAAGATAACTGAGCTAGTTGGATTGGAAATGCTTTCTTCCATGTTTCCTAGAATCTTTTGCACTTCATCCTCATGAATGGGTGAAGGCTTTCCTTGAGGGCCTAAAAAACCACTTACTTTCTTCAAGTCTTTAATTAAGTGATAAATTTGATCCGTCATAATCATTTTTGCAAGAACATAACCTGGAAAATACTTCTTTTTAACAATGGTTTTTTTTCCTTTTTTAATTTCCGTTACATCTTGTGTGGGAACTAAAACCTGATCAAAATGATCCGATAGATCAGCCTTATCCAGCTCTTCTTGAATTTGTTCTGAGACTTTCTTTTCAAATCCAGAGTAAGATTGAACAATGTACCATTTCATCATGTTGTGTTTAAGCTCCAATTAAGTAGTTAAGACCCACTTTAAAAAACTGATCTAAAAGTAAAAAAAACAAAGAAGCAACTACTGCCATAGCAATTACCATAACTGTTCCCATCAAAGCTTCTTTGCTTGTGGGCCAAGTGATCTTAAAAATCTCTTGTTTAACACTTCTTAAAAAATTAAGCGGATTTTGCATAGTTATCAATATCTCAAGTCTGGCAGGAGTGGAGGGACTTGAACCCACAGCCTCCGGTTTTGGAGACCGGCGCTCTACCAGTTGAGCTACACTCCTTTGTAGAGTTTTACTCTATAACTTTAGTTACTACTCCCGCACCAACAGTTCTTCCACCTTCTCTAATTGCAAATTTAAGATTTTCATCCATCGCAATAGGGTTGATTAGAGTCACTGTCATTTTAGCATCATCGCCGGGCATGATCATTTCTGTTCCTTCTGGCAATGTTACTTCACCTGTAACGTCCGTAGTTCTAAAATAAAACTGAGGTCTATATTTAGTAAAGAAAGGAGTATGTCTTCCACCCTCTTCTTTTTTTAAAATATAAGCTTGAGCTTCAAATTTTGTATGGGGTTTAATAGATCCAGGTTTTGCAAGAACTTGTCCACGCTCCACTTGATCTCTTTCAATTCCTCTAAGAAGAATTCCCACGTTATCACCAGCTTCACCTGAGTCTAAAAGTTTTCTAAACATTTCAACTCCAGTACAAACTGATTTTTGTGTTTCTTTAATTCCGATGATTTCAATTTCTTCACCAGTTTTTACTTGTCCAAGTTCAATTCTACCCGTCACCACTGTTCCACGTCCTGAAATTGAAAAGACATCTTCAATAGGCATTAGGAATGGTTTTTCAATAGGTCTAGCAGGCTGAGGAATAGTATCATCCACAGCTTTCATTAATTCAAGAATTGGTTTAATTCCCATTTCTTCATCACCTTCTAAAGCTTTTAAAGCTGACCCTTTAATGATGGGAATAGTATCTCCTGGATATTTGTAAGAAGTAAGAAGTTCTCTAATTTCCATTTCAACTAATTCTAAAAGTTCTTTGTCATCTACCGTGTCACATTTATTTAAAAATACTACCAAAGAAGGAACACCCACTTGTCTTGCAAGTAGAATGTGTTCTCTCGTTTGTGGCATTGGTCCATCTGCTGCATTCACCACTAAGATAGCGCCATCCATTTGAGCGGCACCAGTGATCATGTTTTTTACGTAGTCAGCGTGACCTGGGCAATCAACGTGCGCATAGTGTCTTGCTGGAGTTTCGTATTCAACATGGGCAGTTGAAATTGTAATTCCTCTTTCTTTTTCTTCAGGAGATTTGTCAATCTGATCGTATGCTGAAAAAGTTGCACTAGATCCTTCTGCTGTAGATAAAACTTTTGTAATCGCTGCAGTTAAAGTTGTTTTACCGTGGTCGACGTGGCCGATTGTTCCAATGTTACAATGCGGTTTGCTCCTGTTAAATTTCTCTTTTGACATTTTTATTTTAATCCTTCTTATTTTTTTTGTTTAATTTTTTGGAGCGGGTGAAGAGAATCGAACTCTCACAACCAGCTTGGAAGGCTGGAGTTCTACCATTGAACTACACCCGCAGTACCAAACTGTTTTACCCACAACAGCCATGTGCTTATAACATTAAAGTCTAAATAATCAACTATTAGAGAGGTTAAAAAAAGCTACTTAAACAAAGCTTTTTGTGGTGGAGGGAGAAGGATTCGCACCTTCGAAGGCCGGAGCCAGCGGGTTTACAGCCCGCCCCATTTGACTGCTTTGGTATCCCTCCAATAAAAAACAATGAAACGTACAATTGTATTTAATATAAGTTAAATATTACTAAATACAATATTATACAAATATATAATCACATTATGGAAAATAATTATTTTTGGATCGGAGGCAAGCACGCTGTCACAAATGCTTATCTAAATAAAAATAGAAAAATAAAAGAAATTCTTTTGTCTAATGAAAATAACTCCAAACTACTGGATCATAGCAAGCTGATAAAAATTACCAAAAAAGAATCTATTGATAAAATTTTTAAAGACCCTAACTTTATTCATCAAGGTTTTGCAGCACTCATTGAAAAAATAGAAAACCCTAAGCTAGAATTGTTTTTAAAAGAAAAAAAAGACCAACCCCTCACCCTTTTAATTTTAAATGAACTGCAAGATGATAGAAATATTGGCTCTATCATTAGATCATCTGTTGCCTTTGATGTAGATGGAATTGTATTTGGTAAAAGAGATTTTAGATCCAAAAGTCACGAAATGTACAAAACTGCTAGTGGTGCCATGGAACATGTTAATGTTTTTTTAGTATCCAATTTAAGCAATGCTATCCGTACGTTAAAAGAAAATGATGTATGGGTGTACGCTTTAGACTCAGAATCAAATCAAAGTCTATATGAACAAGATTTCACAAAGAAAACTGCTTTTGTTTTTGGATCAGAAGGTTTTGGAATTAAAGACTTGGTGAAAAAAAATTGCAACGAAATAATAAAAATTCCTATCTCTGAAAAAGTAGAA
>Ga0209711_10004897_pt1 | contig 10583 bp, 10 predicted proteins | sample ArcticOcean_MG_C_7_FD_187441 | JGI IMG/M metagenome (GOLD analysis project Ga0209711, IMG submission 187441) | Marine microbial communities from western Arctic Ocean - ArcticOcean_MG_CB11_88 (SPAdes) (version 2) | ecosystem: Environmental > Aquatic > Marine > Oceanic | place: Arctic Ocean... | reverse complement strand
ATTATAGCTTTCTATTAAAATAATCTATTGATTTTAATCGAGCAATATTATCTATATATATAACTTCGTCGATAGTTGAAGCATCTGAAGGTTGATAAATATCTATAATTTCGCTCACTAACTTAAAAATAGTAGTAAATTTAATTTTATTTTTTAAAAATAGTTTAACTGCAATTTCATTAGCCGCATTTAAAACTATTGGTGACAATTTATTATTTTTTAAGACTTCCCAACCTAAGTTAAGAGCTGGAAATTTTTTATAGTCAGGTTCAATAAATGTCAAATTACCAATATCAGTTAATTTAATTTTTTTTAAATTTAAATCAACTCTATCTGGCCAACTCAAAGCCACACTTAAAGGTGTAATCATATCAGGGTAAGCTAGATTAGCCAAAACAGAGCCATCTTTGTAATGAACTAAGCCATGAATTATAGATTGAGGATGAATTATAACATCAATTTTTTCAAAAGTTAAATCAAATAAAACAGAAGCCTCAATAATTTCAAGGGCTTTATTAAACATAGTTGCACTATCTATAGATATTTTGTCTCCCATATCCCAAATAGGATGATTTAAAGCCATTTGAGGTGTCACATTATCAAGAGTATCAATATTATAATTAAGAAACGGACCTCCAGAGGCTGTAAGAGTAATAAAATCTAAATTATCATTATTTTGTATACATTGAAAAATAGCACTATGCTCAGAATCTACAGGTAAAATTTTTGCTCCAGTTTGTTTGGCTTTATTCATAAATATTTGGCCTGCAGCAACTAATGGTTCTTTATTAGCTATTGCTAAATCATTACCTGAAGATATAGCCTCATAAGCTGGATACAATCCTGAAAGACCAGTAATGCCAGATATAACAATATCACAATCAAGCTTAGCTAAATTTTTTAATTCTAAAGACCCAACTTTTAACTGATGAATACCATAATATTCATTAACATTTTTACAATCTGATAAAACAACGTTTGGTACATTAAATTCGTTAACAATCTCGCTTAATAATTTTGCATTATTATGCGCAGAGACACCAATTAAATGATAAAGGTTTTTATTTTTCCTTAATAATCTTAAAGCAGAATTACCAATAGATCCAGTTGCTCCAAGTAAAATAATTTTTTTTAGCATAAGAAGAACTCTAAATTAGAAAATTAATAAATAAAGGTGATAATGAAAAAACTAAAATATAACTATCAAATCTATCTAGAAGGCCTCCGTGGCCAGGGATGATGTTACCACTATCCTTAATACCAACTTTTCTTTTAAATAACGATACTAATAGGTCACCCAAAAAGGCAAGCAACCCTAAAACAATACCTAAAATGATGGCAGTAATATAATTAAATGATAAAATTCCAATAAAGCAACATGAGATTATAACTGTAAAAAACAAACCAATAAAAGTCCCTTCAACAGTCTTTCCATTACTAATTTTGGGCGCTATTTTATTTTTACCTACTAAATTGCCTCCTATATAACCAAAAACATCCATTGAAATTACTAATGTCACTAAATAAAAAATAATATATAAACCGTTATTATTAAGCAAAATATCAATTACAGCATAGAAAGATAACACAAGTAAAAATGAAATTAAGTAATAATAAATATTCTTTAAACTAAAAAAAATAACCCCAGTAATTAACAATGAGGTAAATAGAAAAATCTTGTAATCATGTATCAATAACATATTAAAATTAATATAATTAAATTTAGAAAGTAAATATAATAACAATAAGATAGGAGTTATAATAATTTCTATGAATATAAAAAAATTACTTTTTTTAGAATAATTTTTTTTTAACTCAAATAACAGACCTCCAAATAGTAAAATCAAGAAAACAGATAAAATAAATTCCCCTAAAAAAAGTAACCAAGAAAACATAAAAATTAAGACTATAGTTGTTAAAAATCTAGTTTTTAGATTTTTAACATTTAAAAAGCTTTTTGTTTTTAAAAAAAAATTAATTATCACCACCAAATTTTCTGATTCTAGAAGAAAATTCTAACACAGCTCTCTCTAAAGATTCTTCGTTAAAGTCAGGCCACATTTCTGAAGCAAAAAGCAGTTCAGTGTATGCTAAATCCCAAAGAAGAAAGTTAGATAATCTTAATTCGCCACCTGTTCTAATTAATAAATCTGGATCAGGGATGCCTTTATTTAAAGTAAAGTCTTTAAAATTAGTTTCATTTAAAGTTATTGAATCAAGGTTAACTTTATTTAATTTTATAAATTGGTTTAAAGCATATATGATATCATATCTCCCACCATAATTTAGAGCAATTGATATTACCAAGCCTTGATTATTCATAGTATTATTATGAATTAGGTTCATTTTTTCTAAAATACTTTTATCAAAAACATTAAGATCTCCAATAAATTTAATTTTAAAATTATATTTTTTGACTTTTAAGATTGAATCATCCAGAAAATCAGAAAGCAGCCCCATAAGAAAGTTAATTTCTAAACTAGATCTTTTCCAATTTTCTGTAGAAAAACCAAAAATAGTTAAGTATTTAATACCTAAATTATTAGTTTTTTGTATAATAGACCAAAGATTTTTAGCACCCATTCGATGCCCTTCATGAGGACTAAATTATTAGTTTTTTGTATAATAGACCAAAGATTTTTAGCACCCATTCGATGCCCTTCATGAGGACTTAAGCCATTAAATTCAGCCCAACGTCTATTGCCATCCATTATAATAGCTAAATGTTGAAGATCCATATAAATTCAACTATGTTTCTAAAATTTCATTTTCTTTGTTTGATAAAAGAAAATCAATATTTTTTATATGTGAATCAGTTATTTCTTGAATTTTAATTTCATCACTATGTTTTTGATCTTCACTGATATCTCCATTTTTTTGAGATTTCCTAATACTTTCAACCATATCTCTTCTTATATTTCTTATTGATATTTTTGAATTTTCCGCATATTTAGCTGCAACTTTTGTAAGTTCAATTCTTCGATCTTCTGACAAAGGTGGAACTGCAATTCTAATAATATTACCTTCAACCATAGGATTTAATCCTAGTGAACTCTCTCTAATTGCTTTTTCAACAAATGAAACAAGTGAATTATCCCAAACTGATACTAACAACAACCTTGACTCAGGAACACTAACAGTACTTGTTTGATTTAAAGGAAGAATACTTCCATATGCATTAACATTTATGGGATCAAGCATTGAAGATGATGCTCTTCCAACTCTCAAACTACTTAAATCTTTTTTAAAAGATTCAATACCCTTATTCATTCGCTCTTGAATTTCATTAGAATTTAAATCAGCCATAAAAAAACTCCTTAATCAGTAATTATCGTATATGAACCATTTCCAGATAAAACTTTTGTAAGATTATTGTTTTCAACTATAGAGCAAACTATAATTGGTATTTTATTTTCTCTTGCCAATGAAATTGAAGAGGCATCCATAACTTTTAAATCTTTTGATAATACTTCTAAATATGTCATTCTATCAAATTTAATTGCGTTTTTATCAACTTTAGGGTCTGCTGAATATACACCATCAACTAAAGTTGCTTTAATTATTGCTTCACAATTCATTTCTGAAGCTCTAAGAGCTGCAGCTGTATCTGTAGTAAAGTATGGGTTACCAGTCCCAGCAGCAAATATTACTACTCTACCTTTTTCCATATGCCTAATAGCTCGTCTTTTTATATAAGGTTCACAGACCGCGGAAATTGGAAGCGCTGATTGAACTCTAGTTTCAATTCCAATTTGTTCAAGTGCATTTTGAATTGCTAGACTATTCATAACTGTGGCTAGCATTCCCATGTAATCACCAGTTGTTCGATCCATACCATTTTCAGAACTTGAAATTCCCCTATAGATATTGCCTCCACCTACAACAATACAGATTTGCAAACCAGATAGAACAACTTCACTGATTTCTTTTGCAAATAATTTAACTTCAGTAGGATTAATACCAAATGTATCACTACCCATTAATGATTCACCTGAGATTTTTAAAAGAACTTTTTTCCACTTAAATTTTTTCAACAAATAACCTCAAATAATATAAATTTAAAAAAAATTATTTAATTCCAGCTGTTGCAGCTACTTCAGCTGCAAAATCATTCTCACTTACTTCTATTCCATCACCTAATTTAAGCATTTTAAAACCAGTTAATTTAATCGAAGTGCTGAAATCTTTTTCTGCTTTTTTTATTACATCTTTAATTTTTGTTTCACCATCTATAACAAAAGTTTGTTCATTCAAGACAACCTCTTGGTAAAATTTTTGCATTCTACCAATAACCATTTTTTCTGCTATGTCACTTGGTTTGCCAGATGCAATGGCTTGATCTATTAAAACTTGTTTTTCCCTTTTAACTATATCTTGATCTAATTCATCTATATTTAAAGCTTGAGGTGCAGTAGCAGCTATATGCATTGCTAACTGTTTTCCTAAATTTGATAAATTATTTTCATCAGCATCAGATTGCAAAGCAACTAAAACTCCTAATCTACCTAATCCCTCGTTAACACTATTATGAATATATGAAATAACTACACCATTACTTACATTTAAAATTTCTATACGTCTAATATTCATGTTTTCACCGATAGTAGCTATGTTATTAGCAAGCTCTTCATCAACGCTTCTATCTGAGTTAGGAAAAGGCATTTTCTTCAAAATGTCTAAATTACCATCACTTTCTATTGCTAAATCAGCACAAGTACTAACAAACTCTTGAAATATTTCGTTTCTAGCAACGAAGTCTGTTTCAGAATTAATTTCTATTATAGACCCAACATTATCTTTAACAGAAATACCAATTAATCCTTCAGCAGCAACTCGACCTGATTTTTTTGCAACTGCAGACAAACCTTTTTTTCTTAACCAATCAATTGCTTCTTCCATTTTACCTTCGGTTTCTTGTAAAGCTGTTTTACAATCCATCATGCCGGCGCCACTTTTTTCTCTTAATTCTTTAACCATTGAAGCTGAAAGAGCCATTTATTTTCCTTTCTTTAATTACTTATAATCAATTAAATTTATAAAATTTAATTGATTACATCAGCAATTTTATTTGTATCAATATCTTTGTTTTCTTCTAGAATTTCATCTAAGTTTTTTTCAATTATATTTGAAGATTCACCAAGATCTATTCCACTTTGTTCTAAATTACTTTCTAAACCTTTTAATATTGATGCTCCTACTAAATCGCAATATAATGAAATAGCTCTTAGTGCGTCATCGTTACCAGGAATAGGATAATCGATTCCAGATGGATCACTATTAGTGTCACATATAGCTATAACAGGAATTTTTAAAGTATTTGCTTCTGCCACAGCGATTGATTCTTTATTTGTGTCGATAATAAAAATAGCATCAGGCAATCCTGACATATTTTTAATGCCACCTAATGTTAATTCTAATTTATCTCTTTGTCTTTCAATATTTAATCTTTCTTTTTTAGTTAAACTATTAAGCTCACCTAATTCTATTCTTGCTTCTATAGCTTTAAGATTTTTAATTGATTTAGAAACTGTCTGCCAGTTGGTAAGCATTCCACCTAACCAACGATGGTTAACATAATATTGGCCACAATTAATGGCTGCAAGAGCGACTAATTCAGAAGCGGAACGTTTTGTCCCAACGAACAAAAATTTTCCTCCATTTTTTGCAATAGATAATATAGCTTCCAAAGCCTCATGTAACATTGGAACAGTTTTTTCTAAATTTAAAATATGAATGTTATTTCTTTTTCCAAAAATATAAGGATCCATTTTAGGGTTCCATCTTCTAGTATGATGACCAAAATGAACACCAGCTTCTAGAAGTTGACGCATTGTAAAAGTAGCAGTTGACATTAAAAATTCCTTTTTACCGGTTAATGTTAAGTAATGCTTATAAAAACACCGGAAGGTTAAGTATAAACCAAGCATTACACAAGATTGTTTTTAATTAAATTATTTTATGAATATATGCAAGTAAATTTAGATTTTAGAAAAACTATAAGTAACTAATTTTACTTATACCTTTAATATTAGAAATTTGATTTAAAAAGTCCTCCGAAAACTTTATATTTTCCATAGCTTTAATTTCAATAATTTTTTTATCCACATGAAGTTTAAAAAAAACTGAAGATGCTCCTTTTTGTAAGAATTTTAAAGTAGACTTAATCTTTTCAACAACACTTAAATCAACTATTGTAATGGTTATATTAAACTTTGTATTTGTTATATATTCATCAAATTTCCTTAATCTTTTAGCAATAATCCTTATCCCCTGATTATCTTCACGCTTAACTTCAGCATCAATTAATATTGGCTTGCTTTCATTCAGCAAAAATTCATATTTTTCTAAAATATCAGAGTATAATACTATTTCACAATTACCACCTAAATCATTTAATTGAATAGTTGCCCATTTACCTCTTGGAGATTGTCTTTTTTGAACTTTAAAAATCAAACCGCATAATTGAATAATTTTTTTTTCAAAATTAGTCTTAAAGTTTTCTAATAAATGAGACGAGTTTATAATCTTTAAATTTTTCATGACAATAGAAAAATTATCAAGAGGATGTGATGACAAATATATTCCAAGTGATGTAAATTCGTTATTTAATTTTTCAAGAAACGTCCACTCTAACACTTCTGGTATGTCAATCATTAATTCACTATTATCAATATTATTAAATAAATTTTCTTGATTAGAAATCATGTCTTTTTGAATGGCTTGAGAATAATTTAACATTAAATCAATAGAAGAAAAAAGTTTATTTCTATTATTCTCCAAACAATCAAATGCTCCTGATTTTATTAAACTTTCCAGAGCTTTTTTGCCAATACAATTATAAGGAACCTTATTTAAAAAATCATCAATATTATTAAAAATACCTTTTTCATTTCTAGTCTGAACAATTTTAACAATTGCTTCGTTACCAACATTTTTTAAAGAAGATAATGAATATCTAATAAAGGGATCTTTATTATCAGCGTTTTCAATAGAAAAATAATTTTTACTATTATTAATGCATGGAGGTTTAAGGGAAATATTCAATCTTTTTAAATCATGATAAAAAGTTGATAATTTTTCTGAATTATTAAATTCAATCGACATCATTGATGCAAAAAATTCTTTAGGAAAATTACATTTTATCCAAGCTGTTTGATAAGCAATTAATGCATAAGCCGCTGCGTGAGATTTATTAAATCCATAACCAGCAAATGCTGAAATTTGATCAAAAATTTCATTTGCTTTATTTTCATCTAATCCTTTATGTTTTGCACCTTCTAAAAAAGCATTTTTTTGTTGAAACATTTCATCTTGATCTTTTTTTCCCATCGCTCTTCTTAATATATCTGCGCTTCCCAATGAAAAATTAGCTAGTACTTGAGCAGCTCTTAAAACTTGCTCTTGATATATAAAAATTCCATAAGTTTCTTTTAGTACCTCTTCTAAATCCACATGCATATAATCAATATTTTCATTTCCATGCTTTCTATTAATATAGGTGGGAATATTCTCCATTGGCCCAGGACGATACAATGAAACTACAGCTATAATATCTTCAAATCTATCAGGCTTTAAACCAATCAGGACATCTCTCATGCCAGCTGATTCTAATTGAAAAACACCAATAGTATCTCCAGTCGATAGCATTTCATAAGTTTTAACATCGTTGAGTAATATATTAGATAAATTAAATTTTTCTTGTTTTTTTTTAATTAAACTTTCTGCTTTTGATAGAATCGTTAATGTTTTTAAACCTAAAAAATCAAACTTTACCAAACCTGCTTTTTCAACAAACTTCATGTTAAATTGAGTTGCAGGCATTTCTTCATCATTTAATTTATAGAGAGGCACTAATTCATTTAATGGTCTATCTCCAATAACTAACCCTGCAGCATGAGTTGAAACATGTCTGTTTAACCCTTCAAGGTCTATTGCTGTTAATAGAAGGTTCTTAACTTGATCATTATCAGACATCTCTTTTCTTAAAAGTTCTTCACTATTAATAGCTTCTTGAATAGTTAATGGATTAGCTGGTATCAATGGTATTAATTTAGCTATTTTATCAACATGACCATAGGACATTTCCATAACTCTACCAACGTCTCTGATAGCAGCTTTAGCCTGCAAACTTCCAAAAGTTATAATTTGCGCTACCCTATCATGGCCATATCTATTTCTAACATAGTCAATTACTTCACCACGCCTATCTTGACAAAAATCAATATCAAAATCTGGCATTGAAACACGTTCTGGATTTAAAAATCTTTCAAATAATAATCCCCATTTCATGGGATCTAGATCCGTAATTTGAAGAGCCCAAGCTACTATAGAGCCAGCTCCTGAACCTCGACCAGGTCCTACAGGAATATTATTATCTTTTGACCACTTAATAAAATCATACACTATTAAAAAATAACCTGAAAAACCCATATTATTAATAATATCTAATTCATTTTTTAATCTCTCATTATATGTACTTTTTTTATCACTAGAAAAGTTTTCAAGTGACATTTGAAATCTTTTTTCTAAACCTTCTAGTGAAATTTTAATGAGATAATCATTTTCAGTAATATTATCTAAATCAGGAAATCTAGGCAAAATAGGTTTGTGACCTTTTACTAAAAATGAAGACCTTTTAGCTATAATAATCGTATTTTCTATAGCTTCAGGAAGATCTTTAAATAACTCAGTCATCTGGTCAGTATTTTTTAAGTAATGTTCTCTAGTCAAAACTCTTCTGTTTGGTGAAGATATGGTTAAACCTTTATCTATACATGTTAATATTTGATGTGAATAATATTTATCTGGTGATTGAAAATAACAATCATTAGTAGCTACGATTGGTAAATTTAAATCTTTAGCAGCATTTAAAAGTAAAGCTTCAGAAACATCTTCAGTTGACATACCATGTCTTTGTATCTCAACATACAAATTATCATCAAATATTTCTTGAAGTAATTTTAAACGAGTATAAACAAGTTTGCTGTTTGCATTACTTGCAGGGTTGCCAATAAAACCTTTTTCAACTCCGCCAGTTAATAGAATCAACCCATCATGATATTTTTTAAGATTGTTATAACTAACAATTTTTTTAAATTCACTATTAGTAGTAAAATTACTCGAAATTTTTAATAAATTCTTATAGCCTTGGTCATTTTTAGCAATTAGAACTACTTCACCTACATTAATTTCATCAAAAGAAGATTCTGCTATTTCTACTTGAATACCTATAATTGGTTGTATACCTAAAGAAACCATTTTCAATGAAAACTCTAATACACCAAACATATTAGATGTATCAGTAATTGCAATTGCAGGCTGAAAATTTTCTATACAAAATTTTGATAAATAATCAAATGATAACATCCCTTCAGCTAAAGAAAAATTAGAATGATTTCTAAGATGAATAAAGTTTTGTTTCATATTCTGATTTTTTCTAGGTTATAAGTTCAGAGTTTTTAATAAATCCATTTTCTAATGTTATCAACCTATCCATAGAATTAGCTAAATCAAGGTTATGAGTAGCTATAATACAACTAATTCCAATAGATTTGACTAATTTATGTAGTAATTCAAAAACTTTTCTTGCCGTTACTGGATCAAGGTTTCCTGTTGGTTCATCTGCTAAAATTAAGTTTGGATTATTAGCTAAAGCCCTTGCTATAGCAACCCTTTGAGCCTCTCCACCAGATAGATTTGCAGGTCTAAAAGAAAATCGTTTTTCTAACCCAAGTGTTGATAATATTTCTTTAGCATTAGATAAAGCTTCTTTTTTGTTAACTCCCATTAATAATTGTGGCAACATAACATTTTCAATAGAGGAAAACTCAGGAAAAAGTCTATGTGATTGGAAAATAAACCCTATATTTTTACCTCTCAAAATAGTTTTTTGATCTTCATTTATCAAATTACAATTGGTTCCACAAAGATTAACTTCACCATTACTTGGATTCTCAAGCAAGCCAGCTATATTTAAGAGTGTTGATTTACCAGTTCCGCTTGGTCCAGTTAAAGCAATTATCTCTCCTTGGGAAACTTCTAAATTAATATCTTTTAAAACTTTAATATTATTATTATTTTTTTGAGAGTAAGTATGAGAAATCTTATTTAAGGTTAATATTTTATCATTAAATACTTTATTATTCATACCTAAGCGCCTCGGCTGGAGAAATTCTAGAAGCTTTCCATGCAGGAAACACACTTGCTAATAAAGTAAGGGATAGTGAAATAAAAATCACTGTTGATACTTCATTTATATTAATATTTGAAGGTAATTTAGACAAAAAATAAATTTCTGCTGAGAATAAGTCAGACCCAAGAAGAGTCGTTAAAAAACCTCTTATAACTTCAATGTTTGAAGCAACAATAATTCCTAAAAAAGCGCCAAATAAAGTTCCTAAAAAACCAATAATTGAAGCTGTTAAAATAAAAATTCTTATTATAACATATTTTGAAGCTCCCATAGTTCTCATCAGCGCTATATCTGATTTTTTTGTTTGAACTAACATTGTCATTGAGGATATTATATTAAAAGCAGCAACAAGAATTATTAAACTTAAAATAACAAACATTACATTTTTTTC
>Ga0209711_10004891_pt1 | contig 10596 bp, 10 predicted proteins | sample ArcticOcean_MG_C_7_FD_187441 | JGI IMG/M metagenome (GOLD analysis project Ga0209711, IMG submission 187441) | Marine microbial communities from western Arctic Ocean - ArcticOcean_MG_CB11_88 (SPAdes) (version 2) | ecosystem: Environmental > Aquatic > Marine > Oceanic | place: Arctic Ocean... | reverse complement strand
AGAGGCTTTGCTGTTCCGCAACGACTTTATTTCCGTTCCAGTCAGTACGATGCCAGCGGTATAGTTTTCGATGAGTTCATACTCAAACCGGGCACGCTTATTTTTTATGCTCACTTCTTTCTGCACCTTCCAAAGATACTACTAATCTCTTAAGTTTTGTATTGGTTTTTTCTTTGAAAAAAAACGTTTATTTGATTAAAATGTAATTAAATATTTCATTTAATAATGACTGAAGTTGAATTTTATTGATTGAACTAATTGAATATGTTAATTAGTTATGGATAACTGTCTTTTATTTTAAATAATTGAGGCTATTCTACCACTACAAATTATTAATTTTGTATTATAAAAAATTTAATTTATGCAACGTGATACAATAATTTTTGATCTTATTAATCAAGAAAAACAACGCCAAATTAAAGGCATTGAATTGATTGCTTCTGAAAACTTTACAAGTCCAGATGTAATGGAGGCAACAGGATCTATTTTAACAAATAAATATGCAGAAGGGTATCCTGGTAAAAGATATTATGGAGGTTGTGAAGTTGTTGATCAAATTGAACAATTAGCTATTGATCGTGCTAAAGAATTATTTGGTGCTGCATATGCAAATGTACAACCACACTCAGGTTCTCAAGCTAATACTGCTGTTTTTCATGCATTTTTAAAGCCTGGCGACTGTATTTTAGGGTTTGATTTATCTCATGGAGGTCATCTAACGCACGGTTCTCCCGTTAACTTTTCCGGGCGTTTGTATAAAGCCCATTTCTATGGAGTTGAAAAATCTACAGGACTTCTGAATTATGACACTATTATGTCGATTGCCAAAGAAGTAAGGCCCAAAATGTTAATTGCAGGAGCTTCGGCCTATTCACGTGATATTAATTATTCTAAATTTCGTGAAATTGCAGATGAAGTTGGCGCATTCTTACTTGCAGATATTTCTCATCCTTCAGGAATGATTGCCTCAGGCTTGCTCAGTAATCCGATGCCACACTGCCATGTTGTTACAACAACAACTCACAAAACTTTGAGAGGACCAAGAGGAGGGCTAATAATGATGGGGCAAGATTTTGATAACCCCTTTGGATTGACCCTTAAAAATGGATCGCATCAAAAAATGTCACATTTATTAAATATGGCTGTTTTTCCTGGAAACCAAGGGGGTCCATTAGAGCATGTTATTGCAGCAAAAGCAATTGCTTTTCAAGAAGCACTTCATCCTTCTTTTAAATTGTATATGCAGCAAGTACAAAAAAATGCCCAAGCCATGGCTGCTGCTTTTGTTGTCAAAGGATATCATCTAATTTCTGGAGGTACAGATAACCACATGATGTTAATTGATTTACGAAACAAGGATATTAGCGGAAAAGTTGCTGAACAAGCACTAGTAAAGGCAGAAATTACTACGAATAAGAATATGGTCCCTTATGATGATAAATCTCCCTTTGTCACTTCAGGGATTCGTGTGGGAACTGCAGCTATTACAACCAGAGGTCTAAAAGAAGACGATATGAGTGGAATTGTCGATTTAATTGATGAAGTCATTCAAAATCATGAAGACAATGATGTGCTTAAGGCCGTAGGAGCTAAAGTTTTTACTTTGATGTCTGGGCGGAAGTTGTTTTATTACTAATACAAACGGTTAATATCTTTAGTAGATTTATGAAAATTAGTGAAATAACTGAAAAACCTTTTCAGGAATAGTTTCAAGTTCCATGGACTCTGAATTGAGATAGCACCATTGGGTGTTACATTGAGCAACTATAGTAGTTGTATCTTTTAAATAAATCTTTACAATACGTTGTGAGAGAAAACCTTCTGTTAATGTTACATGGGTTTTGAGAGTTAGCCAATCGTAAAGTTTAGCAGGACGTTTGTAGTCAATCTTATGACTTCTAACCACCCAAATCCCAAAAGAACAGGAGTCTTTTCCGATAAGTGATTTCCAATGTGCTTCAGCAATCTCTTGAACCCAATGAAGGTATTGAACATTGTTGACATGAGCCAACTCATCGAGATGATCTTTATTTACTTGAAGATTGTACTGATAAGTTTTACTCATTTTTTAGGTTCAATGGTTACTTCAAAAAGTTTACTCCAGTTTTTACCAGTAACAAAAAAAGTTTTGCGTCTTTTATGATATGCAATTCCGTTTAATACATTTAACTGAGGATGTTGTTCTACAAGCTCTTTTAAACCAGAAAAATCAATTACTCCCTCAACAGTTCCGCTTGAGGGATCAATGATAACAATCACTTCTTTATTAAATTGATAGGTATTTGCGTATATTTTTCCATCTACCCACTCCAACTCATTTATATTATGAAGAGGTGCTTTATGAGTCATTACTTCAATACTTCTCAATTCCTTATAAGTAGTAGGATCTAGTATCCAAATACGATTACTCCCATCAGATTTATACAATACTTTTCCATCATTGCAAAGGCCCCAGCCTTCTTTACTTGATTTATAGGGAAATGATTTTTGCATAGTAAGAGTTTCCTTTTCATAAACAAAGCCTTTCATAGACTTCCAGGTTAGTTGAATAACTTTGTCATTCAATATGGTTAAGCCTTCACCAAAATAACTTTCATCTAGTGGTTTGTCATTAATCACTTTCCCAGTTTTAAAATCTAGTGTTTTAAGGGTTGATTGCCCATTTAGTCCAGTACTTTCAAACAATAGATCTCCATCGAATTCTAGCCCCTGTGTATAGGATGTCGTTTTATGTGGAAAGGTATTTAAAATACTGTAAGTAAAGAGTTTAGGCGGAGTTTCCGCTAATAAAGTAAGTGAAGTTTCTGTTGATCTTGTTCCATTATCGTAAGTAATAATCGCCTTTATTATTTGAACTCCTAAAGGCTCATTTGTAAAAACATGGTTTTTATTAATAGGTTTTTCATTAAGATAAAATTGAATATTTTCATTTTCAATTTGATTTTTTAATTTCAATTGAAGTGTATCCCCCCATATAACTTTATTGTTCTTTATACCGGTACTTATTTTTAATATTGGCCTTTTAGGGCTTCCACATGTTAGAAGAAGAATAAAAGATATTAGGGGAAGCATAACTTTCATTAGAGATAGAATTGATAGTTAGATTTATTATATAGTTAAAAACGAAATTAAGCATTTAAAATGATTGTTGAAATCAGATGAAGATCTTATATTTGTGACGGGCAAGTCCTACACAACCAGCTCCTGTTTAATTCCCCCAGGGTGGGAACACAGCAAGGGTATATGGTCGTAGCGGTGTGATGTGGGTCGCTTGCCCTTTTTTATTCATATGAAGTATGTCCAACTTATACATTAAAGGAATACTAAAATGGCAAAAGTAGTTTTGATAACAGGCGCCTCTTCAGGTATAGGCCTTTCTACTGCATCGCATTTACATAAAATAGGATATCAGGTTTATGGTACCAGTCGAAATCCAAAAAAAAACACAATTAACCTTCCTTTCCCATTAATTCCTTTAGAGATCACAAATAGTGTTTCTATAGATTCATGTGTTGCATTAGTTTTAAAAAAAGCTGGACGCCTAGACGTTTTAATTAATAATGCGGGTGTTGGTATTACTGGTCCTATGGAGGAAATTGATCTTAGTGCGGTTTTAGAGAATTTTGCTATAAATTGTTTTGGTCCTCTTCAAATGGCTCAAGCTGTTTTACCAAAAATGAGAGAACAAAGTTCAGGTTTGATTATAAATATCACCTCTATTGCAGGGGTTATGGGACTTCCTTTTCGTGGTGTATATTCTTCATCTAAAAGTGCTTTTTCAATTATGACAGAGAGTCTTCGAATGGAAGTCAAATCGTTTGGTATACAAGTTTGTAGTCTCGCACCTGGAGATTATGATACAGATATTGCTTCAAGGAGGTATCACGCTCCAGTAATTGAAAATTCGCCATATCAAAGAATTTATCAAGAAAATTTAGATACCATGAATAAGCATGTGTCAGATGGAAACCCTCCGCAAGAAATTGCTGTTGCCATTGCTAAAATTATTAAAAAAGGAAAACCAGCAGTTCATTACCAGGTTGGTCCTTTTATGCAAAAGCTATCTAAAATATTAAAAGGCATTCTTCCAAATCGTATATTTGAAAAATTAATAATGAATCATTTTAAACTTTAAATCATAAATATGAAATTTTTTATTGATACTGCTAACTTAGATCAGATTAGAGAAGCACAATCTCTTGGAGTTTTAGATGGAGTCACTACTAATCCATCATTGATGGCTAAAGAAGGAATTACAGGTGAAAAAAATATTATACAACATTATATTGATATTTGTGAAATTGTAGATGGTGATGTTTCTGCAGAAGTAATTTCTGTAGATTTTAAAGGTATGGTAAAAGAAGGAAAAATATTGGCAGCTTTACATCCACAAATAGTTGTCAAAATACCTATGATTGAAGATGGCGTTAAGGCATTAAAATATTTTTCTGATGAAGGGATAAAAACAAACTGTACTCTTATATTTTCTGCTGGCCAAGCATTATTAGCTGCAAAAGCTGGCGCAACTTATATGTCACCTTTTATTGGACGCTTGGATGATATCTCTACAGATGGTCTAAACCTAATTCAAGAGATTAGAGATATTTATGATAATTATGGCTTTGAAACACAAATATTAGCAGCTTCAATTCGCCATACAATGCACGTAATTGAATGTGCTAAAATTGGTGCAGATGTAATGACTGGTCCTCTTTCATCAATAAAAGGCTTGTTGAAACATCCTCTTACCGATATTGGTTTGGCTAAGTTTTTAGAAGACTATAAAAAAGGCAATTAAAGCTTTTTTAATAATCCTTCAAAGGCTAAATCTGAAAAATTACCAAAGCCTTCTAAAACATTTCCTTTTTCGTTTATGATAATTGCTTTATTAAGAAGAGTTAGCACCCACAATTCACTAGCTTTTTCAAAATCAATTAATGCAAACTGATTTTCAAGATTGATTTTCATTATTTCTTGGACTTGATCAACCATCGAATTAAAAGGCTGAATACAGATGCCTATAAAACGGATGTGTGGATTATTTTTCTCTAATTTTTTTAATCTTTTTAGGGAATTTTGATAATGATTCATTTGTGTTTGAGACCAGAAGTATAACACTGTAGTTTTATTTGAGGTTAAACTACTACTACTTATCGTATCTCGATAAATATTTTGAAGTTTAACTTTTGGTAAAACTTTATTTTTAACCATCCTGTTAATATTAGCATGAAGTGTTAGTACTTCAGTGAAATAGGAGGGTGAATTATTTACAGTAGAATAATATTGTAAAAAACGTTCATGCTGATTATGGTTTTCAAATGTTAATATTTCTTCAAAAGCAATAGCACGTGCTAAATTATTCCTTAAAACAGGCCCTGTAATTATCTGATCTAAAACTTTCAAACGGTTTATGTTAAAATCAGTTGTCTTTTTTTGCTTAAAGAAAGTATTGCTTCTGTCAAGTGCTTTTTGACTTATAAAATTTAAAATATAATTTATATAGGGATCAAAGAACGCAAGATCGTTGTCTCCGAAATTTAAAAAAGTACGGTATCCAAAATATAAACTATCTTTCTTTTCATCCCACTTAGCTCCTCTCAAAAGAGCATATCGTTCTTTAATTGTTGCATAATGGTATATGTAGGCTGCTTGAGTTACTTTTTGCGCTATGGGTGTTAGAGAATTGGCAATATCCATCTTAATCCATAACTCCTTTTTTTCTATAAGTAGTGAGTCTAAAATAGTTGTAAAAATTTCACTATTACTAGAGTATTTGGAAGACAAGAATTCTCCTTCTGCTTCATGCTTTAAAAGCAGTTCCATTAAAAAGTTGTTTTTGGATGCACCAATACCAGAAAATACCACAGAAGCATTAAATGCAGCTGCATTAATCCGAACCCAAAGACTATCTTTTTCTTCAAGTAATAATGTTTGATATTCAGGAAGATGTTCCAGTTTATATATTCCACTTTCAATTGAATCAAACTTTTTTTGAAATCGAAAATTATTATCAAGATTTAGCATTTCAAGAGCATTGTTTCCCTGATAAAAAGTAACGGAGCGGGATGAAGGATTTATAATTTGCCCCCCAAAAAAGATGCCACTTCTTTCATCTGGTATATTGCAACTAACAATAAGAAGAAGAACAAGAATTTTTAAAATAATTTTATGAACCACAAATCAAAAATAATATTTTAATTTATTAAATGTCGTAGCCATAAGTTAAAAAAAAGTATAAACTCTGCTGAGTATTTATGTAAGTTTGCATTTCTAAATTCATAAGCTATGTTATCGGTTTCAAATCTTTCTGTTCAGTTTGGAAAACGCGTTTTATTTGATGAAGTAAATACCAGTTTTACTTCCGGCAATTGTTATGGTATAATAGGAGCCAACGGAGCAGGTAAATCAACATTTTTAAAAATTTTATCTGGAAAACAAGATGCCAATTCTGGTAATGTTTATTTAGAGCCTGGAAAACGTCTTTCTGTATTAGAACAAAACCATAATGCTTACGATGAAATTCCTGTTTTAGAAACTGTTTTAAAAGGAAATACTTCACTTTTTAAAGTCAAGTCTGAAATGGATATGCTGTATGCTAAAGAAAATTTTTCTGATTCTGATGGTGATCGTGTAGGTGAATTACAAATAATATTTGAAGAAATGAATGGGTGGAATGCAGATAGTGAAGCAGCTGCTTTGCTATCTAACTTAGAGATTCCGGAAGTTTTTCATTATTCATTTATGCGTGATTTAGATGGTAAGCAAAAAGTACGTGTATTGTTAGCTCAAGCATTGTTTGGAAATCCAGATGTATTGATTATGGATGAGCCTACTAACGACCTTGACTATGACACTATTATGTGGTTAGAAGATTTCTTAGCAAATTATGATAATACAGTAATTGTAGTTTCACATGATCGCCATTTTTTAGATGCTGTTTGTACACATATTTCTGACATTGATTTCGGTAAAATTCATCACTTTTCAGGAAATTATACTTTTTGGTATGAATCCTCTCAATTGGCTGCTCGTCAACGTGCCCAGCAAAATAAAAAATCAGAAGAAAAGAAAAAAGAACTTCAAGAGTTTATTGCTCGGTTTTCAGCAAATGTTGCTAAATCAAAACAAGCAACTTCTAGAAAGAAAATGATTGATAAACTGGACATTGAAGAAATTAAACCTTCGAGCCGAAGATATCCTGCTATTATATATGACCAAGAGCGTGAAGCAGGAGATCAAATTTTAAATATTGATAACCTATCAGTTTCAAATAATGGAGTTTTTTTATTCAAAAACGTTCACCTTAATTTAGCTAAAGGAGATAAGGTAATTATTTATGCAAAAGATACACGAGCAATTTCAGCACTTTATGCAATACTTATGGGAGAACGTAAAGCAGATTCTGGTTCTTTCGATTGGGGCATTACTACTTCTCAAGCCTTCCTTCCATTAGATCATGATGATTTTTTTGAAAACCCTATGAACTTAGTAGATTGGTTACGTCAATATGCCAAAACTGAAGAAGAGCGTGAGGAAGTCTTTTTAAGGGGATTTTTGGGCAAAATGCTTTTTAGTGGAGAAGAAGCACTTAAAATGTCAAATGTACTGTCAGGTGGTGAAAAAGTACGCTGTATGCTTTCTAAAATGATGATGGAACGTGCAAACGTACTTTTATTAGAAGAGCCCACCAACCATTTAGATTTAGAGACCATTACAGCATTCAATAATTCATTGAATAATTTTAAAGGTACCCTTTTATTCAGTACTAGTGATCATGCTTTTGCACAGACTATAGGAACACGTATTATCGAATTAACACCTAAAGGAATTATTGATAGGCACGCAACATTTGATGAATACATGACTGATACTAAAATAAGGGAGCTGAGAGAAAAAATGTTAGGATAATGTTATTAAGGTTTATTATTGATGTGATTTCATCTATTTGAAAAACTTACAAGTATCTTAATTTTATACATATTATATGAAGGGAATCAGATACTAAAATTTAAAGTATGAAAACATTGGTTTTTTTTTAAATCCTGAATGATTAAAATCTGAAAAACCATATCCTTCTTTTGGGATCCCGAAAAAGTTGTAACTCATTTCACCAATTGTGTCCTAATCATCAATTATAACGATTCAAAACTCACCTAATTGAAGTTTTATGGTTTCTTTAAAAACATCTTTCATGAGTTTTTCCTCAGGGACAGTCCAATTTATAAAAGATATATCATTTGTAAAATTTAATTTATTTGTAAAAAAAATGATACATAATTTAGGACTAAAAATATTATTATAACCAACTTTATTTTATGAGATACATAAGATTTGACAATAATTATTACATACCCAAAGATTATTGAAGAAATTGATAAATTAAATTTTTATACTTAAAAAATTATTTATTAGTCTTCATATAGAATAAGTCTTACCAGAAAAAGGCGTACAATCCTGATAGGATTATTAGCAAAGCAAAAGATCCAATATTAAAGATAGGGGAGGTGACAAAAATTCCCTTTTCTAGTTTAATGCTTTTGGCGTCATCTTTATCCTTATTTTCCTTTAAACTTACAATGGCAATGACTACCATCGACAATATGGCTGTTAATCCCATTTGATCTAAAAAGGGTAGTGTTGGAAATAAGAAATCTAACCCAGTTTCTGCCATCCATCCTTTTGGACCAATTTTAAAGAATAATGCAATTGGAATAGATAATAACGCACCATAAATCGCACCTTTATTTGAAGTCTTCTTCCAAAACAGCCCCAATACAAAAACTGCTAAGATTCCGGGACTCACAACACCAGTATATTCTTGAATGAATTGAAATGCTTGATCTATACCTCCTAATAAAGGAGCCATAATTGTTGCAATAATTAGAGCCACCAAAGCAGATATTCGTCCAACATTAACTGTTTTTTTATCGTTAGCATTCTTATTTATTAGTTGCTTGTAGATATCCATTGTAAAAATAGTAGCTGTAGAATTTAACATTGATGCTAAAGAAGACACAATAGCTGCAGCTAATGCAGCAATTGCAATTCCTTTAAGTCCTGTTGGTAAAAACTGCATTAACCAAGGATATGCTTTATCTGCTGATCCAGAAGATGGAATATTATTCACTCCTGCTTCACCAAGAGTAGCAAGAAGAGTAGGGTCATTTACAATTACATATGCAGCAATTCCAGGAATTACAACAATAATCGGGATAATCATCTTTAATCCAGCTGCAAATAAGATTCCTTTTTGAGATTCTTCTAATGATTTTGCGGCAAGAGTTCTTTGAATGATATATTGGTTAAATCCCCAATAATATAGATTAGCAACCCACATACCTCCAATTAAAACTCCTATACCTGGAAGGTTCATGAATTCAGGATTAGAACGATCAAGAATCATATCAAATTTTTCAGGGACAGCATGATAGATAGTAGTAAGACCCTCCATAAATCCTTGACCTCCAGAAACAGTATCTAAAGCAAGGTAGGTAGTTACTAGTCCTCCCAATATCAATACTACTACCTGAATTATATCTGTCCAGGCAACAGCAGATAGTCCTCCATATAATGAATAAGCAGCAGCAAATGCAGCTAGACCGATTACTCCAGTTAGCATATCAATTCCTAATATCGTTTGAAGCGCCAAACCTCCTAAATACATTACTGATGCAAGATTAACAAACACATAAAGACCGATCCAAAAAACAGCTAAAATTGTTTTTAGTTGGCTTGAAAAACGTTTTTCAACAAATTCAGGTATGGTATAAAGTCCTTTTTTTATAAAGATTGGGAGAAAGAATTTTCCAACAATTATTAATGTTAATGCAGCCATCCATTCATAGGTAGCAATAGCTAACCCTACAGCAAATCCAGATCCAGACATGCCTATAAATTGTTCTGCAGAAATATTAGCAGCAATAAGAGAAGCCCCAATAGCCCACCATGGTAAAGATTTACTGGCTAAGAAATAATCTTCTGCACTCTTAGTTTCTCCTTTTTTATCACGAGAAACCCATAATCCGACCCCTAGTATTACAATAGCGTATATTCCAAAAACAGCATAATCTAGCGTCTCAAAACTTGTATTCATTTTATTTTTTTAAGTGGAAAAAATCTAGTGCCATTAACACGAGTAGTTTTCAATTGTTATAATAATGCAAAATATAAAAAAAAATGACGCACGTACTAAAAAAGCGTCTCTATGATGCTAACAGCTTTTTTATATTCGTCAGTATGCACAAATACACGTTGTACAGGGGGTGCTGGAATAGCAAAACCTGCTAGACGAGCTGATTCACCATCATCTTTTACTAAAGGATTTATATTAATTTCTTCTAGTGATGCAACAATAAGGATAACATCAATACTCGATCCGGTAAAAAGGTGTATGAAGCAATTTGAAAACATAAATGATGTAATCAAGTTTTATTGTATTTATTATTCCAAATGGCTGGGTTAAAGTTTTTACCCATTGAAAAACCGTAAAACAAAACAATAGAAGCGATTGCTTTAAAATTAAAAAATAAAAGCATCCAGTAGGTTGAGACACTTGGAGATTTTGTAAACATTGTCATGGGCATTATTTCAGTAGTT
>Ga0209711_10004887_pt1 | contig 10603 bp, 7 predicted proteins | sample ArcticOcean_MG_C_7_FD_187441 | JGI IMG/M metagenome (GOLD analysis project Ga0209711, IMG submission 187441) | Marine microbial communities from western Arctic Ocean - ArcticOcean_MG_CB11_88 (SPAdes) (version 2) | ecosystem: Environmental > Aquatic > Marine > Oceanic | place: Arctic Ocean... | reverse complement strand
TTCCGGGTACGCGCGCACCCCGGTAACCCCCCAGGCGGCGCGGTTCGAACAGGGCAGCACCGAGGATTTCGACCTTTCCTTCAACAGCACGGGCGCCGGGAGCACACCGGGCACGGCGCTTTCAGTGAAAAGCGGCGGTGCTAGTTCCAACTCCGTGACCCGACGCATCGTAGCGGAGTCCGCGAACGGACGGCTGGTCGTCCGAAGGCCTTCTCCCGTACTGGAGACCTCCCCGACGCACATCCACGCTAAACTTGGCAGAGAGGACAAGTTCGGAATCAGTTTTCCGAAAACGGACGCGCGGTTTTCGTACGGAGACCGGTTCGACGAAGCCGGCGGGTCCACCGGTGGCGCGTTTTCCCCCACCGTGAAAAACGCTGTGAACGCCGCCGCCATCGTGGAAGCCGCCGCCGCGTGTACCCCCGGGAACTTCAAAACGCACCCCACCCCGGTGAACACGCCGATGGGGTATGTGCATCCGCCCGCGGTATCCGGTGGTGCGGGCGCTGATCAGGTATTCAGTCCGGTACAAACGTGTTCACGCGAAGGATCCAATACCACGCCTACCCAGGAACAAGTCATCGAAGAAGTCCGGAGCTGGTTCCAAGCCGTGCACTCCAAGCTTGACGTGGCGCTGCACGTGATTTCGCCGGGGAAAGAAACCATGTCTACGGCGGTGGGTGATTCCACGGAGGAAACGACTTTGGGGACCACGGAAGAGGAGACAGATAACTCCATGAGCACTCCCACTGCCGCTCACAAGACTCCTTCGCGGTACACGCGGGTCTTCCCGGTTTCGGCGCACGCGTATCCCACCCCGGTTTGCGCGAGCGATGCGCAGCTGCAGGATGAAGCGCGGCGCGCGGCGGCGGAGTTGACGCGAGGAGTGATCGCGCGGCTGTCGACGAACGACAGCGTGGCTGTTACGGGCGCGGCGGAAGAAACGCCGGCGGAGGAAAGTGCGATGGCGTGCGATGCCAAAGCCGAAGCGGAAGAAGAACCCGTGCCCGAAGAAACGACAGAAACGCTCGTCGCTGTGGCTTACCCTTTGGCGATTGTGAAGGTTGGACCGGTGATGACCATTGATGCGCCTGATGAACAGGTTGTGACCGCGTACCGAAAAGAGGTTGTTACCGCTGCGTCGCCCCAAACCCCGGCGAAGAGCGTTTCCCTCCGAGCGCCGTTGTGGTCCCCCCCCGTTAGCTCACCGCAAGTCGGCCACACCGCGTCCGATGCCTTGCAAATGACCGATGAGACCTTACGCGTGGTGACCATGGTGACGTGCGCGGCGTTGTTAAGTGGGTACTCAGCGGCGATGGTGGTTTTCTCGGTGGCGACGATCTTCAACCTCGTCGCGGCGGTGATTGGTTGGACGCACACCGCGGTGTTGGGGCTTGGCGCCGCACCGGTTGTGTTGGCCGACACCCGGGGTCCCGTCGCGCACATGCACGGCGCGTACATGCTGTACCCGCCGCAGCTCGCGGACGTTGTGTTTTCACTGGAGAGGACCATCGGGTCGGTGCTGGGGAGGTTTACGGGAGACGCTTTAGACGTTGGTTTGGAGACGCTGGAGGAGACGTTGACGGTTATCAAAAGTACGCCGCGAGTCACCGTGACCCTCGAGGGCTTGGGGTTGTTGTTTCTGGTGATCGTCAGCGCGATTCTGGCCGGGGGGGTTTTCGTAGCGGCAGGCTCGGGAACGGAAACGGTGCGGAAAAACACGAAAGAAATGCTCACCAAGGTGGTTAATTTCTACAAGCCTGGTGTTGATAATTTGTTCGCCGCCGCGATGGACGCGATGTCGCCGGTGCGCGCGCCGAGGCGGTTTTAGGTGCATTTTTTGGGGTCGACGATTATATAAGAAAAGAAACGGCCGACGCGCTCTTTGTGATGCGCTCGCCGCGGGGTGCACATGCTAGTGTTGCTGGTGCGTATGCTAGTGTGCGCCTCGTCTTGTAAGTCAATGTATGTTTTTGATGAACGTTTTAGTCAGCAGACGTGTGTTGAAGGATATCCTCCAAAAGCTATGAGGCAGTGACTCTTTACGACCGCTAAACATGACACTCCCCTCCGCTCGCGTCAGAACCGAATCCCCGTGCGCTTCGCCTCGTCCGTTTCCTCCGCGCTCGGGGGAGGGTAGTACCCGCACGTCACGGCGTTCCCCGGCCCTGACCCTGCCACCGCCGCGAACGCCGCCGCGACTTTAAGCTGCGCGGGCAGGTAGTCGATGGTGAGCATGTGCGGCGCGCCTTTGGGAAACGCCTTTTTCATTTGCGTCAGTTGGTTGGCGAGCGCGAGGAGCTCGGGGGTCGGGGACTCGGTGCTCGCGTTTTCAGCGACGTCAGAGCTCTGGTCATAATCCAAATGCAGCGGTCCGTGGTGGGAAAGGTTCGTCACAACTGTGATTGTGAACGAAAAGTGTCAGTCTTGTGTGGGAAAACAGTGTGCCTGGATTTAGGAAAGGCCCAATACGTACCTGCGTTCGCGTCTTGTGCGAGGCGCACCCGTTCCCGTAACATCCGCGCCACACCCGCGTCCACGGATGCCGCGCCGGCTCGCGTCCCAATACCTTGCGATAGGTAAAACAAAGTGTCAGTCTTGTGTATCGCGTATATTGGACGATGTATGGACAACAGTCAGGGTAATCGGTCGGAACAGTCACCAGCGTTAGAGGTAAAACAGGGAGTCGGCTGATTTGGGAAATACAACACGTACCGTTACTCGCGGCGATTGAAACGCCGTCGTACACGATGCGCCCGCGGAACGGCAACAGCGTGGTTTGTATTTCCATCGGTAACACCGCGCCCGACCGAAGCAACGGCCCGCACAGCGTGTCTTTAATGCCGAACACCTGTGTGATTGTTAACGAAAAGTGTCAGTCTTTCGGACCGCGTGTATGAGCAAACAGTCACCCGTAATCGGGCCGAACAGTGTGCCTGGATTTGGGAAAGATGAGCCCAATACGTACCTTGTACACGGCGCCGTCTCTCTTGTCCACCAACACAGCGCCCGTGTTAGTGTCTTCCACCACGAAGAACGTGCCGTACCTGCGCGACGCTGCGTCGCCCCAGCGCGCGACGTCTTGCTCCTTCTCCACGCTCCAGGCGGCGAGAATTGAGGTGAGTAAATCGGGTATCGGGGTGTCGGGTCCGTTGTCCGCTGGGAAAGACTCCACGCTGAACTCGCCGCTGGCGCGGAGGTAGTGAAACACGCCCCCGAATTTGCCGTCGGGTAAGGTACCGGTGGTCCACTCGCTGTACATGCGTTTGTTTAGGTACATCAGCTTCTGGAACCCCTCTTGTGAATGTTGCAAATCGTTAATGTCGCTTTTGTCCCGGATGCCTTTGACCAAGCCGTGGTTCATGTCATTCACCGCGAACCTCGCGGAGTTCAAGGTTTCGTTCAAGCATCGGCCGTCGTGTTCCAGCAAATGCCCGCTAGCGTCGATCTGCGCCACTCTCGCCGTCGCCGGGAAAGGGGACGGTGACATGTTCTCAGGCTTCACACGCAGGGTCGTCGCGGTGTGCGCCTCCAGAGTGACATTGACACGCCCGGTGGTTTCGTCGATCGAAACAACCCTCCCATCGCGTCCGTTGTACTCGGGCTTAGCCTCGAGACCGTGGATGCGCACGCGGCTGCCCGTGGGCGCGATGGAAGAAGGAGTTGGGTACGGGTCCGCCACAGGGGTCGAACCCGTGGAGGAATCCGTGGAGGATTTCGTGGAGGGTTTAGGGGGGAGCTGCACCTTTAGTTCCGGGCTTACTCTTTGCAGTTGTGCCACTGATTGGTAGTACCCGTCCCGCACTTCACGCACGTCGTCCCCGCGGCCGCGGCAACGTCCAATCGCGCGCGGCGAGGTCTGCGGTATCATTTGAGAAAAACGCGCGAAAAAATCGGACCTCCCGATTCAATGGAATGTCCACCAGCCACACGCGCCCTCCTCACTCGTCGCGACGCACGCGGCATGGCGGGTTCCATGGCCGGACGTCCCCGCGGGTCGTCCCGGGTCACGGAACCACGCGCCCGTCGCAGGGTACAGGTCGTGGTGCTCGGCGATTTCGGCCGGTCACCCAGGATGCAGTTCCACGCGTTGTCCTTGGCGGACCAGGCGCATTTCGAGGTTGACGTCGTGGCGTACACGGGTTCCACCCCCCGTGGTGAGATCTTGGCGCATCCCCACATCCACTTGCGCTTAATACCCCCCCCTCCGGCGTGGCTTAAACGGCTACCGACGGCGCTGGGACTGGCAGTACGCGTGCTACTGCAGCTCGTGCAGCTCACGGTGTTGATGTTGGTACGCCTGAAACGACCGCACTTTGTTTTACTACAAACCCCGCCGTGCGTTCCCGCCTTCGCCGTGTGCAGACTAGTTGCCTTTTTGCGAAACGCCACGTTCATCATCGACTGGCACAACATGGCGTACACGTTGATGGGGTTGAGTTTAGGCCATGGGCACTTTTTGGTGCAGGCGGCGCGCGGGTACGAGAAGGTAAGTATTGCATTTCCCAAATCCCGCCGACTGTTTGACCATACAATACTGACACTTTTCTTTAAACCTCGAAGCTCGCCGGACGACGGGCGGACAAGCACATGTAAGTTTTCCCATTAACCACACTCCGCCGACTGATTGCCCATACAAGACTGACATTTCTTTTGACAATCTCAGGTGCGTCACAAACGCCATGTCCGAATGGCTGGAAAAAGAATGGGGCATTCAAAACGTTTCCGTGGTTCACGACAAGCCGCCTGCTTTCTTCAAGCCCATTTGCGCGAAAGAAGCGCACGACCTGTTTCTGCGTTTGGAAAACACACTTGACAACTCGGGCGCGAAAGCCAAGGACGACCTGTCTCTTCGCGACGCGTTCTGCTTCGGCGACGAGGACGAGTTCGACGACGTTGATTTTGACGATTTCCCAAACCACGAATCACCCGACGCGGCGCGCGCCGCAGTCACAAACACAAAAACAACCCCCATCACGACGTGCTTGCGTGCCAGCGAAACCACCACGGGTGATACGGAGATGTATCGCGACCAAAACAAAGGAAAAGGAAACGCGCTTGAGCCTCGTTGGCGCGACCGCGCGGACCGGCCGTGCGTGTTGGTGAGCAGCACGAGCTGGACCGCCGATGAGGATTTCGGGGTGTTGCTTGACGCGCTGGTGCTTTACGACGTTTTGGCGACACAACAGCTAATACTGGACGTATCCAGTTCGGGGGGTGCCAAAAAAAGTTTGCCCAACTTGCTCGTGATTGTTACCGGGAAGGGTCCGCAACGCGCTATGTACGAAACGCGAATGCGGGGCTTGAACCTAAAACGAGTCGTCGCGCGAACGGCGTGGATAACGAGCGAGGATTACCCGAAAGTCCTAGCCGCGTCCGACCTCGGGGTGTGTCTTCACACCTCGTCGTCGGGGCTGGATTTGCCCATGAAAATAGTGGACATGTTCGGCTGTGGGGTCCCGGTGTTGGCCGCGCGGTACGGCGCGATTGGCGAACTGGTGGTGTCTCGCGAGGCACCAAAAAGTCAACACCAAAAACGAAACGGAGCGTTGTTTTCCTCCGCAACCGAGTTAGCGGAGAGCCTTTGCGATTTGTTACAAGGCTGGGGGGCTCGTGACAACACCGAGCTTGACGTGCTGCGGCGGGGCGCGGCGCAATCGGCGAACACGCGGTGGGCGGAGCACTGGGAAAAGTACGCCGCGCCGTTGTTTCGGGAGTGACGGACGTGGACGTGGACGGAGTCGTCGTAACAATGTCCTCTGGTACCTAAAAAAGGTATTAGTCTTCGTGTCGTCGCGCTGTCGTAAATTGTCCGTCTTCACACAAGTCGGACCATCCATTCCCCGGAATTCGTATATTCGGGGTAATACCCTTCCCGGCATCCGTGTTTGAGCGCCCACCGGTACACCTCGTCGCACCCGTTCGCGCGCGCCCACTTCAAAAACTCAAGTTGCCCGCCCTGCGCCGCGGCGGCGCACGTCATCGCGTCCCACGGCGTGCCGTTCAAACGCAAACACCGCAGCACGTCCAAACTGCCACGCCCCGCGGCTTGTTCGCACGCCGTCTTATCCACGGCCGGGCAACCATTCCGGAACAACCACCGCAACATAGTCACGTCGCCGCGGTTCGCCGCCGCCGCGCACGCGCGCGCGTCCCACGGACACCCGTGTGTGTGTGCCCACCGGAGCACCTCGAAGTGCCCTTCCCGCGCCGCCCATGCGCACGTCCGCTCGTTCCACGGCGATCCGTGTTCCCGCAACCAACGCAGCGCGTCAAGCCTCCCACTCTCCGCCGCGGACGCGCACGTCCACTCGGGTAACAGGCTGAGGCTCGCGGGGTCAGGAAGAGCGTCAGATCTGAAGACTTGGTCACTGACTTGGAAGTCACTGGGAAGGGACGGGGTGGCCTCGCCCGCGTGAGCATCGCGCTCGCGCTTTCTCTTTCCCGCACGAGTCTCAACTCCCGGGCGCGCGTCATCGGGTGACATCGCGTGTGGTGCTGTGCGCGGGTTGTTGTGTCGTGGCTTTTGGCCATCAAGCGTTTCAGCACGCGCGGACGATTGCTGATTAGCGCGTCGAGGGTTTCTGCTTTTTGAACTGCGCTGTTTCTCCCGAGAGCGCGCCGCCCCAGAGACGCTCGCGCAGCGCCGCATTTACACATCGGCACGAAATGTCGCCCAACCCCGCGAAGAAGGCTCGGCGCGAGTCCGGGCCCGCGACTGGCCCCGATACCGTCGTCGTGCTTGACTACGGCTCGCAGTACACGCAGCTCATCACGCGTCGCGTGCGTGAGCTCGGGGTGTTTTCATGTTTGCTTCCCGGAGACGTGGACATGGTACGTCGCTTGGCACGATCGAAGACGCGTATCTATCACCGTGGCATAGTCAAGCCACACGCGCGCGGAGCACCACCCAGCGCGACCGCGAGACGCAGACAGGCGCACCGACCCGGCGAGAGAAAGGCACGCCTTCGCGGAAGGCGGCTGCGTGGGAAACGCCGATCGCACGTGCTTTTCGGGCGCCAATTTTCTTTTCGAAATCCCCGCGCGCAGGTGGTTTTTTTGTGAATGACGATGCGTTTCGCCGCCCGCGCGACGTGAAGTCTACTGTTAAGTCTAAACATGTACCCGTTACTAACCTTTACCCACCTTTACCACCCTCGCCTCACGAACCCAACCACAAAAAACACAGAAACGCATCACGGACCAGAACCCTTCGGTTATCATTTTAAGCGGCGGCCCGAACAGCGTGCACGTGGAGGGCGCGCCGACGGTGCCTGACGGTTTTTTCGACCACTGCCAAAAACACGACATCCCGGTGCTGGGTATTTGCTACGGCATGCAGCTCCTGGTGCAGCGCTTGGGGGGCAAGGTGGAACAAGCAACCACCGCGGAGTACGGCAGGATGCCCGTGCACACCGTGAGCGATTCGCTTTTGTACAAGGGCGAAACTGAAACGTCGCAGCAGGTGTGGATGAGCCATGGCGACGAGGCCACTGCGTTACCACCCGGGTTCCGATGCGTGGGGAAGTCCGACGCCGGCGCGGTCGTGGCGATTGAAGACCCCGCAAGGAAGCTGTTCGGACTGCAGTACCACCCCGAAGTCACGCATTCGGAACGGGGGTTTGAAACAATCAAGCGGTTTCTGTTCGACATCGCGGGCCTCACCGCGGGGTGGTCCATGCAGAACGTACTGGACGAGCAAATCGCGCTTGTTAAGGAGAAAGTCGGCCCGGACGCGCACGTCATCTGCGCCCTGTCCGGCGGCGTCGATTCCGCGGTCGCCGCGACCCTGGTGCACCGAGCAATCGGCGACCGCCTGCACTGCTGCTTCGTGGACAACGGGTTGCTGCGGTACAAGGAACAGGAACGGGTGATGAAGATGTTCAAAGATCACTTACATCTTCCCGTGACGTGCGTGGACGACAGCGAGCGCTTGCTCGCGAAACTGAAAGGCATCACCGACCCCGAAAAGAAACGCAAGTGCATCGGCGCGCAGTTCATCGAGGTGTTCAAGGAGTACAAAGCCGAGGTGGAGGCGAAAACGGGTGTGAGGCCCACGTTCCTTGTGCAAGGCACCTTGTACCCCGACGTCATCGAATCCTGCCCCCCACCCGGCAGCGACCAGGTGCGGGGCTTTCCCAATCACCACATTCCGCCTCCCTGATTGCCATACCCCGACTGACACTTTGTTGTGCCAGAAACACTCGCACACGATCAAGAGCCACCACAACGTGGGCGGTTTGCCGAAAGAGCTGGGTTTCGAGTTGGTGGAACCGCTGCGGATGTTGTTCAAGGACGAGGTCCGGAAGCTGGGGCTGCTGATGGACGTGCCGAAGCAGTTTATTTCGCGTCACCCGTTCCCGGGGCCCGGCTTGGGCGTACGGATCCTGGGCGACGTCTGCGCGGAGGGCGCGCTTGAAACAATCAGGGCGGTGGATGAGATTTACATCAACGAAATTCGCGCCGCCGGGTTGTACGACGAAATCTGGCAAGCCTTCGCGGTGTTTCTGCCGATCAAGTCGGTGGGGGTGCAAGGCGACCAAAGGACGCACTCGCACGTGGTGGGTTTGCGAGCCATCACCTCGAGCGACGGCATGACCGCGGATTGGTACCAGTTCGAAGCCAAGTTTCTGCAAAACGTCAGCGCGAAAATCTGCAACCAAGTCAAAAACGTAAACAGAGTGGTGTACGACATCACCTCCAAGCCGCCGAGCACGGTGGAGTGGGAGTAACTGGAGTGGGAGTAAGTAGTCTATGGAAGAGGTGCAATCCTTGGACAAGTCACAAGTACTTTTTTTCAATTGACAAAAGGTCTCTGCCATCAAACAAACAAGGCAAGGTCTCTCTAGAAGTCTCTCTTCAAGTCTTTCATGTTTCAAGTCACACAACATTCATCTTTCACGTCACACATTCATCTTTCGAGTCACACATTCGTGTTTCGAGCCACACAGTCAGTCACACAATGCCCTAGTTAGTTGATTTGGATCGTCCTTTCCCTGGGTTCCTCCTTGTCTTCGGTTGGGGTTTTGGGAATGCGCACCGCTAGCACGCCGTTTTTCATGCGCGCCTTGATTCCGTCGTCCTCTGCCGAGTCGGGGAGCTTGAAGATGCGTTCCACTCTTCCGTACGTGCGTTCGTACACGTGCATCTTGACGTCTTCGTCGTCGTCGCCCACCTCTTCTTCGTGTCGCTCCGCGCGTTCCGCGGTGATGTGCAGCCTGCGGGCGTCGTCCACGGTGACGTTGACCATGTCTTTTGACAAACCGGGGAGATCGGCGGTGATGAGGAACTCGCTTTTCTTTTCCAACACGTCACACGCAAAGTCGAGCTTCGCGGGGAGGTTTCGCACGGCATCCGGGTGGCCGAACATCTGGTCGCGCATCAAACCCAGCTCTGTTTTGTCCGTGTCAAACGACATCGTGCGCAGGAACCGGCGAACGTTGGGGGTTATGTAGGGGAACCGACGGGGAACGAACAGGGCTGTGAGTTAGTTTAGGTGTGAACAGGGGTTTAGGTTTAAGTTTACGGTCGAAAAAACTTGAATCACGAAGATGTGAGGAGGCAAATGTCGAGCACGTGTGAATATAAACAGTCACAGTGTGCCTGGATTTGGGAAATACAAACGCACCGTTCATCACGCGCTGCATTTCGTAATCCACGTCCGACAACGGCGACATCGCGGCGCTCGGGGAGAACATGCTTCCCATCAACCCGCCGAGGCCGCCCCCGGGGCGCCGGCGAATCGAAACCCGCGGCGCGCCCGAGGGCTGCGAGGGTTGCGGAGCGACAGAAGGCGGTTGCTCTTGTTTCTCTTGTTGCAGTTGCTGCTGGTATGACCCGGTTAGCAAAAAGAAAAAGGATTCCGTTTCCAAGAGAAAAAAAGGAGAAACAAAGTGCGTTCCGAGAAAACCGCCGCCACGACGCTTCACGTTTTGTTTTGGTCGGAAACGTGCCGGGCGCGTCCGCCTCGTGCAGTGACGTTCGCGGCGAAACGCGTGCGTAGAGACGATGTTCCCTTGACGCGAGTTTTGTGTGCTTTGGGGCACGTTCGATGCTTCGCGCGGTCGCGGAACACGGGCACGTTTGGGTTGGGAGAAACACGGGTTTTACGGGTTCGCGCACCTGGCGGTCGGCGCTCGAGGCTGTGGTCACGGCCCTTGTTCCTTTGCGCGCGTGACGCGCGAGGGAAACGGGCAGGCGCGTGACGACGCGGGAGGTGGCGAGGGCGAAGGTCATGGTCGGTGGGCAAGGAGGGAAACGTGTGCGGCGAGACGCGCGCGGTACTTGTGAGACGACGGGGAAGGAAGAAGAGAAGAAAGAAGAAGACTGTCGTTGCTTTTATGAGCAGCTCAGTTTCGGCATCCTCCGAGAAACGAAGGTACGGAACAAAGAATAAAAACAAAGTCAACTCGTCGTCGTCGTCGATACGTCGCCGCCGCCTCGCTTACAATTCCTCGTCGAACGAGGGGTTTTTTTTCCGCCCCGGCAACGGCGACGCCGGCGGCTCAACCTTTGGCAGGGAGTTGGAACCCGGGGTGGGGTTGGGTTTTACGTTCACGTTCTTTTTCTTTTTGGAAGAAGAAGAAGAAGAAGAAGAACCGCC
>Ga0209711_10004881_pt1 | contig 10611 bp, 13 predicted proteins | sample ArcticOcean_MG_C_7_FD_187441 | JGI IMG/M metagenome (GOLD analysis project Ga0209711, IMG submission 187441) | Marine microbial communities from western Arctic Ocean - ArcticOcean_MG_CB11_88 (SPAdes) (version 2) | ecosystem: Environmental > Aquatic > Marine > Oceanic | place: Arctic Ocean... | reverse complement strand
TCAGATCTAGATGCAGCTACACAAAAACTTTTAAATCGAGGATCAAAATTAACTGAACTTTTAAAGCAAAATCAGTATTCACCACTAACAGTAGCGGAACAGGTTATTACGGTCTTCACTGGAGTGAGAGGATATTTAGACGATGTAGAACTCAATCAAATTAAGAATTTTGAAAAAGATATTTTAGAAAAAATTAAAAATGAAAAAAATGAGATTATAAGTACCATTCAAGCTTCTGGAAAATTAGAAAAAGAAACAGAAGATGCACTAATACAAATAATACAAGAATATAAAAAAAGTAAAAAATAATGGCTAGTTTAGACGACTTAAGAAAAAGAATTGTTAGTGTAAAATCAACACAAAAAATTACTAAAGCCATGAAGATGGTTGCGGCAGCAAAACTTAGAAAAGCACAAGAGAGTGCTGAGAGAGGCAGACCCTATAGTGAAAAAATGCAAAATATTATTCTCAATTTAACCGAATCAATTAGCGATCCCTTAAATGCACCAAAACTATTGGTAGGAACTGGGAGAGAACAAACTCATTTATGTGTAATAATGACATCAGACAGAGGATTGTGCGGTGGATTTAATACTAATATTTGCAGATTAGCTAAAAATTATTTTTTAAAAGTTTTAAAAGAAGGAAAAACTTTAAAAATAATTACCATAGGTTCAAAAGGACACGATCAATTAAAAAGAGAATATGGCAAATATATAGTTCAGAAACTTAGTTTTAAAGACAAAAAAAAAATTTCATTTAATGAAGCTGACGATGTTGGAAAAATAATTATAGATTTATTTGATAAAAATGAATTTGATAAATGTGTTTTATTTTTTAATAATTTTAAAAATGTTATGACTCAAATACCTCAAGCTCAGCAGATTATTCCTGCTGAAAAAAAAGAAAATTTTAAAAAGAATGATGAAGTTTTCTATGAATTTGAACCTGATGAAGACGAAATACTAGAAGATTTACTACCAAAAAATATTTCAACACAAGTGTTTAAAGCATTTCTAGAAAATTCAGCTAGTGAGCAAGGATCAAGAATGACAGCAATGGATAGCGCAACAAGAAACGCTGGAGACTTAGTTAAAAGCTTAACAATAGTTTACAACAGAAGCAGACAAGCAGCGATAACCAAAGAGTTAATTGAAATAATATCAGGAGCAGAGAGCTTATAATTATGAGCAAACCAGGAAAAATTACGCAAATTATTGGAGCTGTAATAGATGTAAGTTTTGAAGGAGATTTACCAGAAATTTACACAGCTCTTCAAGTTGATAATCAAGGTAACAAATTAATTCTCGAAGTTGCTCAACATTTAGGCGAAGGTAGTGTTAGGACTATTGCTATGGACTCTACTGAGGGATTAAAAAGAGGAGATGTGGTTACAAATACTGGCTCTCCAATAAGCGTTCCAGTTGGGCCAGAAACACTTGGTAGGATAATAAATGTTATCGGTGAACCTATTGACGAAAAAGGTGAAGTTAAAACAAAAGAGAAATGGCCTATTCATAGGCAGGCACCTAAGTTTACAGACCAATCAACAGAAACAGAAATGTTGGTTACGGGAATTAAAGTAATAGATTTATTAGCTCCATATGCAAAAGGTGGAAAAGTAGGTTTATTTGGAGGAGCAGGAGTTGGAAAAACAGTTACTATTATGGAATTAATAAATAACATTGCAAAGGCTCATGGTGGGTTTTCAGTTTTTGCTGGTGTTGGTGAAAGAACAAGAGAAGGAAATGATCTTTATCACGAAATGATTGAATCAGGAGTGATAAAACCAGACGGGCCAGGTTCTAAAGCAGCCTTGGTATACGGGCAAATGAACGAACCACCAGGAGCTCGTGCTAGAGTAGCCTTAACGGGGTTAACCGTTGCAGAGTATTTTAGAGATCAAGAAGGACAAGATGTTTTATTCTTTATTGATAATATTTTTAGATTTACTCAAGCTGGTTCAGAAGTTTCAGCTTTACTAGGAAGAATACCTTCAGCTGTGGGATACCAGCCAACTCTGGCTACAGATATGGGAAATTTGCAAGAAAGAATAACATCAACTGGAAAAGGCTCTATAACATCTGTGCAGGCTATTTATGTACCCGCAGATGATTTAACTGATCCAGCGCCAGCGACATCATTTGCACACTTAGACGCTACAACTGTACTATCAAGGCAAATTGCTGAGCTAGGTATTTATCCTGCAGTGGACCCTTTAGATTCAACATCAAGAATATTAGATCCGAGAATTGTAGGTGAAGAACATTATAGAGTCGCAAGGGAAGTGCAAGAAATACTACAAGCCTACAAATCATTACAAGATATTATAGCAATTTTAGGCATGGATGAACTTTCTGAAGAAGATAAACTTACGGTAGCGAGAGCAAGAAGAATTATGAGATTTTTATCTCAACCGTTCTTTGTTGCAGAAGTGTTTACAGGATCTCCTGGAAAATTAGTTGATTTAGAATCCACAATTAAAGGGTTCGCTGCTATATGCAAAGGAGACTACGATCATCTTCCAGAATCAGCATTTTATATGGTTGGAGGAATTGAAGAAGTAGTTGAAAAAGCTGAAAAAATGGCAAAAGATGTTGAGTAGAAATGTCTGAAAACTTTAACTTAGAAATAATCAGCCCTGATCAAACACTCTTTAATTCTGAAGTTAAACAAGTAGTTATTCCTGCGTATGAAGGACTAATGACAATTTTAAAGGACCATATTTCATTAATAACCTTTTTAAGACCTGGTTTTATAGAAGTTGAAGTTAATAATAAAGCCGATAAATTTTACGTTGAAGACGGAACTGTAGAATTTTTTAATAATAAGCTTTTAATTCTATCTCCATCAGCGATCCTAGTTGAGAAACTCGCAAAGGATAATATAGAAAAAATGATTAAAGAGTGTAAAATACTCTTACAGAATTCAGATTGTAATGATAAAAAAAAATATATTTTAAATTATAAAATTAATTCACTTCAGGAAATTAATTAATAAATTTTTTTAACTCAACTAATACATCTCTGTAAACGTGTTTTTTAAAATTTACAATTAAATTAGGTAACAGATTCATTTCAATCCACTTCCATTCTATGAATTCTGGATGCTTTGTGTTTATATTTATTTCACTTTCTTCACCTGTAAATCTCACTATAAACCATTTTTGCTTTTGGCCTCTGTATTTACCTTTCCATATTTTTCCAATTAGATTTTCTGGTAGATCATATTCAAGCCATTGATTAAATTCTTTTAAAATTTTAAAGTTTTTAATACTAGTTTCTTCTTCTAATTCTCTTTTCATTGCTATTAATAAAGTTTCATCTGGCTCTACGCCACCCTGGGGCATTTGCCATTTATCAAAAGGATTATCTTTTCTTTTACCTACAAAAACTTGATTTTTTGAATTAAGAACTGATATTCCAACACCGGTTCTTAATGGAAGGTCTTTGTGCTCCATTTTAAGATTTCAGTAAATTTACAGCATATTTTAGTTGGTTATCTGTTTTGCTGTTAATTTTAAAGTTATCACCAATTTCTTCTACAAAAATATCAGGAAGAACGCCTATTTCAGAGATTGATTTCCCTGAAGGTAAATAATATTTTGATATTGTTAATCTAATTCCACCTCCATTTTTTAAAGGTATAATAGATTGAACTGATCCTTTTCCATAAGTACGTTCTCCTAAAATAATTGCTCTTTTATGGTCCTTTAAAGCACCAGAAACAATTTCTGAAGCCGAAGCGGAACCATTGTTAATGATTATTATTAGAGGTTTTCCGTTGATACCATCTCCCTTTTTTGAAAAAAATCTTCTTGTTTCACTAATCTTTCTTCCTTTAGTCGATACTATTTCTCCATCGTTTAAAAAAAAATCCGTTATACTAATTGCCTGAGTAAGTAATCCACCTGGATTATTTCTTAAATCAAGAATATATCCATTCAATTTATTATTTTTTTCAAAGTTATTTATCTTTTTAGACAATTGTTCATTACTATTTTCATTGAATGACTTTAATCTCAGATAGCCAATTTTTTTTTCTTCTCCAATAATTTTTGCAACGACTGATTTAACTTCGATAACAGCTCTTTTAATTTTAAAATCTAAAGGCTTTTTCACATTTTTTCTTCTAACTGTTAAGTTTATTTCTGATCCTATGGGACCACGCATAAGTTCAACAGCTTCTGTTAATGATTTACCTTGAACTTGTTCACTATTGATTTTCACAATATAGTCACCAGATTTAATTCCTGCATTTGAAGCTGGTGTATCATCAATTGGAGCAATAACTTTTATAACTCCTGATTCCATTCCAATTTCAATACCGAGCCCGCCAAATTCACCTTTTGTATCAGTCTGCATACCCTTAAATGATTTTGGACTCATGTAAGCAGAATATGGGTCTAGAGATTGTAAAACACCATTAATAGCGGAGTCCATAACTTCTGCTTGATCAACTTCATCCACGTATTCTTTTTTTATAGTCTCTAAGACTTCACTGAATAGATCTATTTTTTCATATAGTTCGTTTGAATTTTTTGCATGAATATGACTAGTAATAATTAAAACATTAAAAACTGCTAGCATAATTATAGTATTTATTTTTTTCATATTGACACTTTCTCTTTTGGTATTGGTTCTGCCCACATTTTTTCAAGATCATAAAATTCTCTTTTTTCAGGGTGAAAAATATGTATTATTATATCTATTGCATCTACAAGTTTCCAATCACTACTATCTCTGCCTTCCATTCTGCAATTATAAACACCTATTTTTTTTAGCTCTGAAATTAAATTCTCAGATAAAGACTGCAAGTGTCTAGAAGAAGTTCCCGAAGCTATAACCATATAGTCTGCTATATAAGATTTTTTTCTAAGATCAATTGAAACAATATTTTTAGCTTTATTGTTATCTAAAATTGTTTCAATTTGATCTTTAATTTCTGGTATATCCATAGAGTTTTACGATATTTTATTTCTAATTTGAGTAGACGAAACATTTATAGGCTTGTTTTTAATGAATGTTATTTTTTTCACGAACTTCATCATAACAGATTTTTTAGCCTTTTTATCGAAGTCCTTTCGAGAAAATACAACAATTTCGGTCAATTTCATTAAAAGTTTCCAATTTTTCCATTTATGAAATTTAATTAAATTATCTGAGCCAATAATCAAAAAAAAATTATTTCTTTTATTTTTGTTTTTCAAATACCTTATTAGATCTACAGTATTAATTGATTTTATTTTATCTTCAAAAAATTTAATCTTAATTTTTTCAACTTTATTTGTTATAACTTTACTTTTTTCAATTCTGTCAGGTAGTGGAAAAAAAGTTTTGTTTTTAAAAGGATTTTTTTTTGTTACGCACCAGTACACTTTATCTAGTAATAATTTTTTTATTGCTAGTTTTGAGATTTTTAAGTGTCCTTGGTGTGGTGGATCAAAACTTCCACCAAGAATTCCAATTCTCTTCTTATCAGATCTAATCATTTTTGATCAAGACCTAGTGATTCCTTTTCCGGTCACTATATATTTATATGATGTTAGCTGATTGATTCCAACAGGCCCCCTAGGTGGCAACTTATTTGTTGAAATTCCAATTTCTCCTCCGAACCCAAACTCACCACCATCAGCAAACTGGGTTGAAACATTATGCATAGCAATCGCACTGTTAACTCCATTTAAAAATATCTCAGCTGTTTTAGAATTATTAGTTATAATACTGTCTGTATGCATCGTACCGTATTTTAATATATGTTCTTTAGCCTCTTCTACTCCATTAACTGATTTAACAGAAATTTTTGCGTCCAAGTATTCAGTACACCAATCAATTTCTTTTGCTAGTTTAAATTTATTTTTAAATACTTGATTTATTTTTTTATCAACAAAAACTTCGCAGCCTAATGAAATTAATTTATTTATAATTGGAACAGCATGTTGTTTTATTGCTTTAGAGTCTATCAACAGTGTTTCTACCGCTCCACATATACTTGTTCTACGCATTTTAGCATTAACTACTAGTTTTATGGCCATAGCCGTGTCCGCATCGTTATCTACATAAATATGACAAAGACCTTCTAAATGTCCAATTACATGTATTCTTGAAAGTTGTTGAACTTTTTTTACAAGTCCTTTCCCTCCTCTTGGCACGATTACATCTATATACTTCGACATATTGGATAAAAGATAATTAACAATATTTTTATTTTTATCTTCAATAAATTGAACGCAGTTTTGATCGATACTATTTTTTTTTAAAGATTCTCTAAAAAGATTAGCCAATATTTTGTTTGAGTTATAAGCTTCAGAACCCCCCCTTAATATTGCACAATTACCAGATTTTAAACATAGAGCGGAAACATCAGAAGTCACATTAGGTCTACTCTCATAAATTACGCCTATTACGCCTATTGGAGTAGTTACTCTTTTTATCTTTAAACCGCTTGGTCTTTTCCATTCTTCTAAGACCTTATTTAGAGGATTTTTAAATTTTAAAATATCATTAATAGAGTTTCTTATATTTTCTATTCTTCTATTATCTAACACCAACCTATCTACTAGATGTTTTCTTTTTACACCTTTAACATCTTTCTCATTTTCTCGAAGAATTTGTTTTTTATTTTTTAGTAAAAGTCGACTATAGCTTAGAAGCACTTTATTAATTTTTTCCCCACTTAAACTATTAAGTATAGTGAAAGCTTTTTTAGCGTTTACACCAATTTGTTTTAACTTTTTCATAAAATTACAATATCGTCCTTGTGTACTATTTCTGATTTACTTGCGTAACCAAGAATATTTTCTATCTGATTACTCTGCAAACCTTTAATTTTATTAATTTCTTCAGATGAAAAAGAAGACAATGCCCTTGCAACATCTGCATTATTACTATCAACAATAACTATATTATCACCCTTTTTAAAATTCCCTGAAATCTTAATTATACCAGCTGGCAACAAACTTTTTCCAGACTTTAAAGCTTTAGATGCGCCTTGATCAATATAAATTTTAGCAGATGAAGACAGTGAACTTATTATCCATTTTTTTCTAGCATCCAGATTAGAAATTTTTGGTTTAAACCAAGTGTATAGTTTTTTGCTTATAATTTTCTGTATAGGATTAAAACTTTTTCCATTAGCAATTAGCATATTACATCCAGCGTTCATACAAATTTTTGCTGCCTCTAACTTTGTAAGCATCCCACCCGAGCCGTAGGTATTAATTGTTTTTTCAACTAGAGAAAAAACTTTTTCGTTGACAACATCCACTTCTTTAATCAAATTTTTTTTATTCGATATTTTTTCATAAAGTCCATCAACATCAGACAAGATTATAAGTAAGTCCGCACCCACTATTTGAGCCACTCTTGCTGCTAATCGATCGTTATCTCCATATTTAATTTCAGATGTTGCTGTAGTATCATTTTCATTTACAACAGGTATTGCTTTTAATTTGAAAAGATTCTCAAATGTTCTTCTAGCATTTAATGCTCTTCTTCTTTGTTCCGTGTCATCCGGAGTTATTAAAATTTGACCAATCTTAATTTTATTCTTTTCAAAAAGTTTTTGAAATTCATTAATTAAATATATTTGCCCAACTGAAGCAACTGCCTGACTCATTTCAATTTTAACTTTTTTATTCTTTATCTTTAAATAACCTTGTCCAAGTGCAATAGCACCAGAAGAAACAATAACTATTTCCTGGTTATTTTTCCTTAATTTTTTAATATCTTGAATTAAACTCGAGAGCCATTTTCTTTTAAACTTACCTTTATTATCAACGATAGTAGAGGAGCCTAGTTTTATAACTATCTTTTTTGCTTTATTGATTTGCATTTTTTAATAATATTTTTCTTAGATTAATCAAGTTTTTGTCTGTAACAACTGAAATTATTTCATATTTTTTTTTTATCTTTGTTTTAAAAATTTTTAATTTTTTTTCTAATTCATTTTTTTGAATTAAATCTGATTTATTAAATACAATAATCTCTTTTTTTTTAGCTAGAATTTTATCATATTTAGATAGTTCATTTCTTACTTTTAAGTAATTCTCAGCAAGTTTATCCTCTGATAAGTCTATTAAATGTAACAAAATTTTGCACCTCTCAATATGACGAAGAAATTTATCACCTAAGCCCGTACCCTCATGCGCACCTTCTATTATGCCAGGTATATCTGCCAGTGTAACTTCTTTATTGTCGTAATAAGAGACACCAAGATTAGGATCGATAGTAGTAAAAGGATAATTTGCTATCTTAGGTCTAGCACGGGTTATAGCCGCAAGCAAACTTGATTTCCCCGCATTTGGCATGCCTATTATTCCTACGTCTGCAATAACCTTCAACTGTAACCACACCCAAAATTCTTCTCCAACTTTTCCATTAGTTTTTTTTGTTGGTGCTCTATTTGTTGAGCTTTTAAATCTAACATTTCCCAAACCATGATTACCACCAGCAGCCACTAAGTATCTTTCTTTATTTTTTATAAAGTCGTAAATTAAAGTATTATTATCTTCTTCATAAATCTGTGTTCCAACCGGAACTTTGATTATTAAGTCTTTTCCACCTGCTCCAGTTCTTTTTCTCTTAGTTCCTATATAACCATTTTCTGCTCTAAAATGTTGAGCATATCTAAAATCAATTAATGTATTTAGATTTCTTTCTGCTTCAAAAATAACAGAACCACCGTCACCCCCATCGCCCCCATCAGGACCTCCATACTCAACAAACTTTTCTCTTCTGAAGCTTGCGGAACCAGAACCACCGTTACCAGCTTTAATATAGATTTTAGCTTGATCTAAGAATTTCATTGTAGGTTTTTAAATAAATAACTAAGGTTATTTATATGCTTAATTGGGAACAACAGAAACAAAAGTTCTGTTTAATTTTGATTTTTTAAATTTGACTTTGCCTTTTACCAATGAAAACAAGGTATGGTCAGTACCCATGCCAACGTTTTCACCTGGATGAATGCGCGTGCCTCTTTGTCTTACTATAATATTACCTGGTATAACGACTTGATCACCATATTTTTTAACTCCGAGTCTTCTTCCCGCACTATCTCGTCCATTACGTGATGATCCACCAGCTTTTTTTGTTGCCATTTAGTTTCCTATTTCTTTAAATCTTTTTTGATAGTTATTTTTTTTTGTTTTTTTGTTTTTTTAGTATCTATAACTTTTTTTTCTTTTAATACAATAGGTTTTGCTTCAGCTATAACCTTACCATCTTTTGAAAGTATTTTTGTAATTTGAATTTTTGAGTGTCTCTGTCTATGTCCGTTTGTTTTTCTTGAATGTTTTCTTCTTCTTTTATGAAAAATTAAAACTGTTCGATCTTTAACATTGTCTAGTAATTTAGCTTCAACAATAGCGCCGGTAACATTTGGATTTCCAATTTCAGTGGTTTTATCGTCATTTAACAATAGAACATTTTTAAACTGAATTATTTTACCAATTTCAGAATCTAATTTTTCTATTTCTATAATTTTACTAGCAGATGCTTTGTATTGTTTTCCACCAGTTTCAAATATTGCAAACGACATAAATATCTTTTTTTTAAAATTAAAGCAATATAACTTGAAAGAACTTCAAGTCAAGGTGATAGAAGTTAAAAAATGTCCTTTAAATCACGCAGTTTTTTAAACACTTCTAGTTCGGTTGAATTTTCCATATCCAGAGATTTCTTTACCTCAGGATTATTGCAGCGAAGAAAAATATTTGTATTTAACTCTTCCTTAATAGTTATAGGAATAGTTGGCTGTTTTTTACTTAATTTTGATATTATCCATTTTTTTTTCTCTTCTAGTCTTTTATTATTAATTTCGTACTTGATACAGAAGTCCAAATTTTTTCTGGTATATTCATGCCCACAATAAATTTGTGTATCAGATGGCAATTTTTTTATATGATTAAGAGAATTAAACATTTCTAGGTGTGTTCCCTCAAAAACTTTGCCACAGCCTAATGAAAATAAAGTGTCTCCAGTAAAAATAACTTTTTCATTTTTTGAGTAAAAACAGACATGACCCTTTGTATGACCTGGTATGAAATAAATTTTAAAATCTATATTTCCTAGCTTAAAATTTTCATTATCAGATAATTTTATATCAATTCCAGGAATTCTTTTTTCATCTTTTATAGAACCAATAATTTTAGCTTTATATTTTTTTTTTAAATCTATATTCCCACCAACATGATCAAAATGATGGTGGGTATTAAGGATGTAGTCAATTTTTTTAAATTTTTTTTCAATAAAATTTTTAATTGGTTCAAATTCTGAGGGATCAACAACAGTAACGGTATCTGTCTCAGTGTCATGAATTATAAAACTATAATTATCTTGAAGGCAGGATACGATATTTATATTTAACATTTAACTGATCAAAAATATGCCAACTTCAGACAGGAGGTTTTTCATTTCTAAATTAATTCGATTTATAGAAGATATTTTTTCATTGTTAATACCAATAATTTTGTCCATCTTAATTTTTTTCTTATCACAAAACTGATAAAAATCTTTTATAGAACACATGTGTAAATTAGGAGTATTATACCAAAAATCTGGAAGAGATTTTGTGACGGGCATTTTTCCAAAAAATAGTAAACTTGTTCTA
>Ga0209711_10004877_pt1 | contig 10615 bp, 14 predicted proteins | sample ArcticOcean_MG_C_7_FD_187441 | JGI IMG/M metagenome (GOLD analysis project Ga0209711, IMG submission 187441) | Marine microbial communities from western Arctic Ocean - ArcticOcean_MG_CB11_88 (SPAdes) (version 2) | ecosystem: Environmental > Aquatic > Marine > Oceanic | place: Arctic Ocean... | reverse complement strand
GTCTATGTAGAAACCCACCAGCCCAACAACAATAGCAACAGTGTAAGCTTACAACGAGAAAGATTCACTAACCTTTCATTTTACAAAAAAAAGAAAGCTATTAACCAAAATATTTAGTTTCTTTAATGTGTAATAACGAGGGAGCAGTATGAAGAATGTTATCTTTTTAATTTTATTTTTTTCAATGTTGAGTGAATACTGTTTTTCTCAAATCGAACATCTTGAGGGTCCTCGAATAGGAGTAACAATATTAACAAATGGTACCTCTTCTGATAGACTCAACTCTAATTTTATAACGCAACTTGGTTACCAATGGGAAACAAAATTTTCAAGTGACTCCCTTGGTTATGCTTTTTTAGGAGAATGGGTACTCCTCGTAGGTGGCTTGGAAAAAGGATATTTTATTCCTTCATTATCATATTTATTAGGTTTTAGAACAATCAAGGGTTTTGAATTTGCAGTTGGTGCAAATTTATCGCTTACCGGTTTTGGACCAATCATTGCAATTGGTAAAAGCTTTAAGTTTGGTAGTGTTTATGTACCCGTAAATCTTGCCTTTGTACCCTCAATCGCCAAAGAAGATCCAGTTATCGGTACCGAGGGTCGAACAGGATCTCGAATAACTTTTACCTTCGGTTTTAATTCAAAATACTAATCGCATAATTCCTAACATAATTTATTCCAATATTCTCTTTGTAATCTTTGTAGAAGGGGGATAAAGTGTTACACTAGTAAAACACCTTCCTCTTTCTTAATTTTCTACCACTTAATTTTCCTGTCAAAGCCTTCATTACGTTTTTGTAACGAGGAATGCCTCCTTCGGATGAGAATAAATCGCTGAGGGTGGTTTCCGCTAGTTTCGAATACCGAAATAAATAAACTATTCTTTGGAATTGATTAAGATAACTTTTTTATTAGAATTGATGTTTGGACTTAATCATGACAAACAAAAAATTAATGATGAATTAATATGAATAAAATTAAATGAAAATTATACTGATCACTCTAACAATCATGCTAACCTCAACCATTTGTTATGGGCAAGACTCCTCTGATGTATTTAAAGCTCAGCGTTTCAAAAATGATTTAAATTTTCAGAAACCATATCGAATTTTAAAGACGACATTCAAAAATTTAGATGAATTTCAAAGCTATTATCCTGGAACTGAGATTACCCTAGAAAAGCTATTAAGATTTCATTTGTATACAGAAATTCACATTAATCAAGAGGAAAATAAATTGATCTCAATGGATCAAACTGAATTTCAGCTAAAAAAAATGAATTCAGCAGAAGCGATAACGAGAGAAACTGTAGAACTCATTAGCAATATGTACTTTGGTTCAAATGAGATCAAAGAATTCTCAAAAAAGTAAAAACTACTGCCAACAATTTTTTCTTAAAATCATTTCTTCCAACATAGTCTTTGGCATCCATGTAGAAGGGAGATGAAGCCTTGGATGCATTGATTCATTCTGTCCCTTCGTATGAGAATAAATCGCTAAGGATGGAGATAGTTATTTATTGATCAGTATTCTAAGTAGATTGAGATCGCAAACTCAGGTTATCCAATTAATACCAATATGTCTAAACAAAACATAAGAAAAGAAGTCATGAAAATGTTGGAGAGAAACATCGATACTTATGTCGATAAGTTTCTTATCTCAGCAGAAAAAATCTGGCAACCAACTGATTTTTTACCCAATTCACAAAAGGATAGCTTTATTGAAGAGATAAAAGAAATTCAAGAATTGTCTAAAGATTTAAGTGATGATTTTTGGATCGTTTTAGTTGGAGACACCATTACAGAAGAGGCACTACCAACCTATGAATCCTGGTTATTAGATATTGATGGTATCTCACAGCAACCCGATAATGGTTGGGCAAAATGGGTTCGTGCATGGACTTCGGAAGAAAATAGGCATGGAGATACTTTAAACAAATACCTATATTTATCTGGCAGGGTAAATATGCGTGAAGTAGAGATTACGACACAGCATTTGATTACAGATGGATTTGATATTGGAACAGCTTCTGATCCTTATAAAAACTTTATATATACAAGTTTTCAGGAATTAGCTACCTATATTTCTCATAATAATGTAGCTAAAATAGCCAAAAAGAAAGGACATAGAGTATTGGCAAAAATGTCTAAGCTTATTGCAGCAGATGAAATGCGTCATCACATTGCTTATAAAGAATTTGTAAGACAAATTTTTGCTCTTGATCCAAGTGAGATGTTATTGGCCTTTCAACACATGATGAAACACAAAATTGTTATGCCTGCATTGCATTTGAGAGAATCTTTTTGTAAAAAAGGCAGTTTGTTTAATGATTTTTCTACCGTAGCCCAAAGAGCAGGTGTCTATACTGGATTTGATTACATCGATATTTTAAAGAAGCTGAATGTAGCCTGGGAAATTGATAAAATTACAGGGTTAACTGAAGAAGCAGAAAAAGCAAGAGATTATTTATTAAAACTCCCAGACAGGATGTATCGAATTACAGAACGAATTGTAATCCCTGACACTAAATTTCAATTTAAGTGGTTAAACTTAATTTGAAATAAAATATTTTTTTTGTAAAATTTCAAGATAGAAAAGACACAAGAAGATGGAGAACTTCTGAAGGTATTCATCTAAGTTGTTTTTATAGATCCGTCTACGCTTGCGAGTAATGTCGGTTTGACCTCCTCGCACCATCCGAACAGGGGTCGAATGATAATCTCCTCGAAGGTTATTGGAAATGGCCTTTCCGTAATTTCTTCCAATTTCTCTGACAATTGAATTGGTAAAGGTTGAAGCTAATCCCATAAGGCATTGTTTTAATGAATATGATTGGCTTAGATTATAATCAATAAACAAGATATGAAATCTTTAATGTTTTTAGAAATCTCATGAGCATAAGCCTTCGGGGTTATATTGAGTTATCAGCAAGTATGAGTAATGAGAAACCCGCTATATACCACGGGGTGGATAAAAATCCAAAATCAAAATAGGTCTTAAAATACTTACCAAATACTTTATAAAACAACCCTTCCCCTACCTCCTCCATATCTTTGCCAGAAACAAATTACATGAGATTAGACACCCTTAAATGGAATGACCATACCTTCAGACAGCTATCCAAAGAAGCCAAGTTAATCTACTGCTTCCTAGAAGCACATTGCAGTACTGCTGGCTTTCTTCAAGCAGATGAATCAGACATCGCTAATGGTATTGGACTAGAACGTAGATCGGGTCTTAATCCCTTTGGTAATATTGTTGTTCTCGCTATGGAGGAACTTGAAGATTCAGACTTTATCGTGCGAGGAGATCATGATTTTATCCTAATCAAAGTAACGCATAAAAAGCGAGCGCATGGCAAGCTGAAAGTAAGTGATAAGGCTAAGGATTATTATAGAGTGGGAATGCTGAAATCGGGCATGCAGATAGCTGTTTTAAAGAAGATTAATAGTACTTGTCAGTGTTTCTCTAAAGAGGTGATATTGGAGGAGTTTGAGGCTTACTTTGAGGTGTTAGAGAGGGGAGTATTTCATGAAGTGTTGAGGTGAGGGTACTGTTTGATTTGTAAGATAACTCTTGGATTGTGGTGTCTTGGAAGTTTTTATTTCCAAACTAAAAATAGCAAAAAGTGATGCCCTTTTTATTTTTTTTACTTCTATATTTTTGAAACTTAATCTGTAATAAGCTTTGGTTAAGAACTTTTGAATTTTAACTAACTCCTGGGGGGTGGTGTCTCAGGAGTTTTTTGTTATATTCGAATATGAAAAAACTGATTTACGTCATTCTATTTCTCCCTCTCCTCGCTTTGGGACAGACTCTTAATGAAAACAAAAATGCCTTGGATACTGAATGGGACCTTACTGAATCCGAATGGAAAAATAGACTTACTGAACTTGAATATTATGTACTGAGAGAAAAAGGTACTGAGTATGCTTTTACAGGAATCTATTGGGACAACAAAGAAACAGGTATCTATCGATGTAAAGCTTGTCAACTGGCCTTGTTTACCTCAGATACAAAATACAAATCAAATACGGGATGGCCCAGCTTTTGGGAGCCTATCAACACGGAAAATGTAGCAGAAGAAAAAGACTTTGAGCTCGGTATTATCCGCACAGAAGTAGTTTGCTCAAGATGCGGTGGTCATTTGGGTCATGTTTTTCCAGATGGTCCCAAACCTACAGGTCTTAGATATTGCTTAAATTCTGCTGCCCTCAACTTCGAAATAGAAAAAATTAAGAAATAAGCAGACCTAATAGAGTCAGATAAACCATGGCTAAGGAAGTATTTCATGAGGTGTTTAGGTGAGGGTGACCCTTGATTTTTAATAAGGGCATCTAAGGAATGTCGTAGTGATATCAAGGCTACTCAAATTTATACGCACATAACTTCGGTATATTTAAAAAATATAAAGCTCTGTAAGGATTTAAATTTTTTTTATCTTCGTACATAAGGGAAATAAACGTAATACGTATATTTCCTCGTTAGTAATAATTTACAAAAGACTTATGAAAAAAAACATCAATCTCTTTGGATATAATCTCTACATAGAACTAAAAAAAAGAGCGAAACCCACCATTTCAAATAATATTAATCTCGCTGAACTACCAAAACCGTACAAATTAAATTTTGAACCAGGACCAAATTGGAAGAAACCAGATATATCTTGACTCAGTGTGGATATTGACGCTTCCTTGGGTGAAATAGTTGTTAACTTTCAAGAATTTGAAAAACTACCCCTAGAAAATAACAGTGTTGAGTGCGTTTATGGCTCGCACGTTTTTGAACATATGAGTATCTTTAAGTCTCAATTGGTATTTAATGAAATATACCGAACACTTAGGGGAAATGGTACATTTCGATTAATACTACCCGATGCCGAAAAGAGTATCAATGAGTATATCAAGGGGAATCATGGCTATGAATTGTTTAAAAGAAGAAAAGAAAGAGCGAAGAAAAATCAAAAGATAGAATATACATTATTCGAGAGTATGAGAGAAGATTTCCTTTCTCCAAATGGACAAGCCAACCTACTTGGCAAAAATGCACTTGCTCATCAAAACGCTTGGGCCTATGAAACTATAAAAACTCATCTAATGCGTGCTGGATTTAAAGAAGAAGATATATTAAAAAGTGAATTCCAAAAAAGTCATTGTGATGCATTCCAATTCGAGGGCACTTACCCATCAGAGGCCAATCAAGATTACCGATCGCTCTATGTAGAGGCAATAAAACATTCATAATAGTAATATATGAACGGCATTAAAACGACCGTATATACTAAACATTAGGCACATTTGGTCAACTCAACAAAGACAAAGCTAAATCGATAAAACCTTTCAATTCTTGCTTTTGCAAATTTATCTTTGTCACGGCCTTTATTACATTCGCAACCGAGTAGATACAATAGCTGAAATAGAACAGCAAGCAGCAGATTACATAATTAAAAGTAATTTCAAGTTTTAAATAATCAGGGCTTTTAGCTACTTCTCACCCTTAAAATCATTTCTTCCAACATAGTCTTTAGCATCTTTGTAGAAAGGGTTAAAGCAATCTCTACGGACCATATATAAGCCTCTCTAAAGCATTCTCTTTCCCGCTATAGAGAATTTAATTCTATACTAATACGTCTTCACAATAGCTTTAAAGCTAGTCTAAGCATGGCTTAAATCTGGCATGCATACAGCCGTTTTAAAGGAGATTAATAGTACTTGTGAGTATTCCTCTAAAGAGGTGATATTGGAGGAGTTTGAGACTTATTTTGAGGTGTTAGAGAGAGAGAGAGGTATTTCATGAAGTGTTGAGGTGAGGGTACTGTTTGATTTGTAAGATAACTCTTGGATTGTGGTGCCTCAGGAGTTTTTTATTCTTTTGACCATTTTTTCAAACAGAGTTGATAGACAATTATGAAGATGAAATGATGAATAATTAAAAAATTATTTTAGGGAAAGAATCGTTAGAATTTCGTATTTTTAAAAAGAATCTTGTAGATAATGACAGAACAAAAAGATAATTTTCAGCTTAATAAGAAATGGTTGGGTCGTGGACTGGTCATCAGTTGTACCATTAATCAGGATGGTGACATGATTGCCCTTTCATATGACCATGACAAAGTAGTGGCACAAAATAGTGATTGGCTCGAGAGAGAGCAACCATCATGGAAGGAAAAGGGAACTTTCAGCGTTCCACCCCAGAGACCACTGCCTCTTTGGATTGTTTTAGAAGATAAAAAGGGGACCCCCACAAGCATTTAAGACAAAAATAAAAATGAATAGAAGTGATGTGAATTTCGCAAAATTGATATTCATATATAGTTTGATTTCGGCCATTACTACTGGTTTATAATTTTCATTGACTCATCCCCTGATCGAAAATTTAATTTTTTTTCTGCCACTTAGAAATTTTCATTTTAAATTCTTTTACCAACTCAGGGTACTTATCACTAACATTTCTATTATTGAAAGGATCATTGGCCATGTTATATAGCTCAATATGCTTTGTTACTGGATTCCAATTAAAAAACCAATTTTTATTCCTTAACCAATATACTTCGGTCTTCTCTCCCATCATATTTTGTTCAGATCGTATTTTATTGATCTTTCCAATGATTTCATTCCGAATATTTATTGATTGCCCTTTAATTATTTTTCGATAGGATCGGCCATATATATCCTTCGGGGGGGATATTTAAATAATCCATAATGGTGGCAGAAATATCTGCACTATGGATTAAGTCATCATATACGATACCTTCATCAATATTACCTTTCCAAGAAAAAATAATAGGAGTTCTAAATGATTGATCGTACACAGATAATTTTCCTTTATCTCCTCCATTATGCCATCTCATGGAATCACTTCTAAATTCTTGTTTCGGATTTTGCTCCCAACCATTATCATTGACATAAATAAACATCGTATTTTCAAGTTCACCACGGTTCCTTATAAATTGCTTTAACTCGCCAATACTATCATCAAACCATGTGCAATTGGCATAGTATCTCTTAGCAGATTCACTCATGTGCTTCTCTTTGTAAAGATTATAATATTTTTCAGGAGCATTTAATGGATAATGTGGTAATTCAGGAGCAAACCAAATAAAAAACGGCTTATTTGAATTTTTCTCAATAAAGTTGTAAACAGGTTTCATTGTAGAGCGTACTAATTTTCTTCCCTCACCACCCATAAATTGATAGAACCATCCTTTTTTACCTTGCTCTCCCTCTTTCCAACCTGTCGTCATACCTTCAGAAAAACCTCCATTTTGGTAACTAAATTCCCACCATTTTCCTCCCTGATAACTAGTGTAACCTCTAGTTTTTAGAATTTTTGGCAGTGTTTGAAAATATTTCATGGCATGGAAGTTGAAATTATTCTTCCATTTTTCTTTTTCCATTTTAGATAAAATTTTATAATCTCCCTTTAACATTTTAATATTCATTATCGAATCCCTTTTATATTCAAAGGCATTAGGAAGTATCCCTGTGACCAAAGTCTGAAGAGATGGACGGCAATGGTTTTCTGGAACATATCCGTTAGTAAATAAAACACCACTCATCGCCAGACTATCCATATTTGGCGTGTGGACATAATCTGCGCCTATAAAACCAAAATATGGGTAACCTTGATCATCACCCACTATTAAAATAATATTTGGTAATCTTATATCATTCTCCCTATGATTTTCTGAAGTCTTGATTATTTCAGAACAGGATAAAAACAGAATAATTAAAAAAATTGAGAATAATGAGTTTTTACATTGATTCATTAAAGAGTTTTCAAAGAAGTAATAATTTTCTCACCCAATATAGTAAAAACTACTAATAATTTAAATCCTATCACATACCTAAAAACAACTCCAGTCCTACCTTGGAATTAACTTTACCAGAATGACTAAACCTTTAAAAAAACTAACCAAACAAGCCAAATTAATTTTCGCCCTTTTTAGGAGCGCACGGTAAGCTAAAAGTAAGTGATAAGGCTAAGGATTATTACAAGGTTGGAGTACTTAAATCGGGTATGCATACAGCCGTTTTAAAGGAAATTAATAGTACTTGTGAGTGTTTCTCTAAGAATGTGATATTAGAGGAATTTGAGGCTTATTTTGAGGTGTCAGAAAGGGAAGTATTTCATGATTTACTAAAATGAGAATAATCATTCATTTTTAATCAAGGCATAAAGAAATATCCCATTTTAATTCGACAATAAGTTTTGGTTAAGGGCTTTTTAAATTTGTGTGAAAAACTCCTGGGTTGTGGTAATTCTCGGATTTTTTTTTATATTTAATTTTTAAAATTTTACCAACTAAATAATTTAAAAATGAAAAAATTACTAATAATAATATCTATAATCTCGGTTAACTCTTTATTTGCTCAAACCACATTTCAACTTTGGAACTTCAATGCCAAAGAAGGTATGGAGGAATCAATTGCCCAGCTCGCCGAAGAGAATTGGGGAGATGCTAAGTTTAAGTCAGGTGGTATTCAAATTGAAAGAATTGCTCATGGAGATAATCCATGGTCACATAGGGTTATCCTCTTTGGAGAAGTGGGTAAAATCGGAAGAGTAGAAGGCGATCAGAATGACCCTGAATGGGAATTGTTTTTTGAAAAACTAAACCACTTTATTGAAGAATGGGGAACCTCATATGCAGGTAGATTTCTAAGCATTGAAGGTGGTTCATGGATTGATTATCCTTACGTTCAAATATATGATTTGAAATTGGATGATCCTATGGCATTTAAACTAGCTCATGACAAGTTAGTGAAGCAAACTTCAAAAACAAGAGGAAATAGACCCGTTGCATTTGGGACTTATGACATAGGAGGAGGTGAAAATATTTCACACTGGGTAGCCATTGGTGCCACCGATTTTAGTGATCTTATCAGTCAAAAAGTATTAGATGATAATTATGGAAAAGAATGGGCTGAATGGTCAAAAACTAATGGTGGAGCCATATCTCCATCAAATTACACACTTCGGGTTCTTGCTGCTTATACGAATGAATAAAGAATAATTAACCCTATTCATATTTACAAATTGAAAATATTTTAAGGTATTTATGAGCTCCGAGACTTATGGTAATTCTCGGAGCTTTTTTAAGACCCACAAGCCTCACACTCAGGTTCATCAATGGAGCAGCTCTCTTCCTACGCATTCCAACTTGAGTTAATGTATTCCTAAACTTCATATCGGTAAACACATGACCAGTTGAATCCACTGATACGCACCTACAGAGAATTTGTACTTTTTCTTCTTGTAGAGCCTCTTGACTTGTGCGTAGGTTAAATCCATTACACAAAATTAATTTGGACTACAGCAATACCTTCGGATGAGAATAATTCACTAAGGTTGAAGAATTTTTGTTAGTTTTAAATAACCAAAACCAACCAATATGTGGGAAAAACTTAAAAAACATCAAGACACGGTAGGATTTATTTCAGCTGTTTTTGTACTTCTAGGTGGTCTTATATTATTGATAATTAATCCTCAGTCAGTTGAATTTTTAGATATCTTTTTTATTATTTACCCTGGCTGGATACTATATAGCTTGTATAAGAAAAATTACTTTAGTAGAAAATGAAACACTTCAAATACCACAGGGAGGGTACCCAATAAATACAAAATCAAAATAGGATTTTAACCCCTATACCAAAGACTTCAGAAAACACCCCTTCCCCTACCTCCTCTGTAATTTTGCAAGAAACAAATTACATGAGATTAGACACCCTTAAATGGAATGACCATACCTTCAAACAGCTAACCAAAGAAGCCAAGTTAATCTACTGCTTCTTGGAAGCACATTGCAGTACTGCTGGCTTTCTTCAAGCAGATGAATCGGACATCGCTAATGGCATTGGACTGGAGCGTAGATCTGGTCTTAATCCCTATGGTAATATGGTGATTCTCGCTATGAAAGAACTAAAAGATTCAGGCTTTATTGCACAAGGAGATCATAACTTTATTCTAGTCAAAGGAACGCATAAAAAGCGAGCGCATGGTAAGCTAAAAGTAAGTGATAAAGCTAAGGATTATTATAGAGTTGGAGTACTTAAATCTGGCATGCATACAGCCGTTCTGAAGGAGATTAATAGTACTTGTGAGTGTTTCTCTAAAGAGGTGATGTTGGAGGAGTTTGAGGCTTATTTTGAAGTGTTAGAAAGGGAAGTATTTCATAAGGTGTTTAGGTGAGGGTGATCCTTGATTTTTAATAAGGGCATAAAAGGAATGTCCATCGTTTAATTCGATAAAAAGTCTTGGTCAAGGACTTTTGAATTTGTGTATAAAACTCCTGGGGTGTGGTGTCTCAGGAGTTTTTTGTGGTTGTTTAAAAAAGGATTAAATTGGTCAACACTTTCAGCGGTAAAAACCTTCGACCTTTCAACATTGCATTATGAGAAAATATTTAATCCTACTCTTGTTATTTGCCTCTGTTATCGGTATTACTTTCTATTTCTTCCCCTCCTCACTATTGTACATGACTGAGGACCCCAAACCGACTACATCAATGCTAGGTGATTCAGTCATTAAAGCTGAAGTTAAAAAAGAGGTAAAAAAAGAAATAATACCTGAACCCGTCATTGAAGAAGTCATTGAACCTGAAGTTAAGACA
>Ga0209711_10004861_pt1 | contig 10639 bp, 12 predicted proteins | sample ArcticOcean_MG_C_7_FD_187441 | JGI IMG/M metagenome (GOLD analysis project Ga0209711, IMG submission 187441) | Marine microbial communities from western Arctic Ocean - ArcticOcean_MG_CB11_88 (SPAdes) (version 2) | ecosystem: Environmental > Aquatic > Marine > Oceanic | place: Arctic Ocean... | reverse complement strand
AAATCCAAATCATGGCATGCGATAAATACTGTTATAGCGAGTTAACAGCCTTGCAAATACAGCCATCAAGATTTATCATGATATAAAATGAAATTTCATGATGGAGTGCGGTGATGTCAATAGCAAGAGAAAAATTTGCGACTCAGGTTGATTCAGTGCTTTTGGACTCAGTTCGAAAGCTTGCTAAGTCAGAGGGTCGGCAGATCCAGGCCGTGGTCGAGGATGCTCTTCGGGACCATTTAGATGCCAAAAATGGAGTGTCAGGCCGAGAGCATGTGATGGCCGCTTATCTAAAAAGTACCGAACGTTTTTCAGGTCTCTATAAAAAGTTAGCGCAATGAGCTTTGACTATATTAGGGTCGATGACATTCTGGCTATTCATGCAGATCAGATAGAGCGTTATGGTGGTGGCGAGGGGATAAGAGATCCCGGCCTTTTGGAGGCAGCCTTGTTCCGGCCTCAAACGGGGTATTACCCGACATTAATCGATGAGGCGTCAGCCTTGTGGGAAAGTCTTTCCCAGAACCATCCTTTTGTTGACGGTAATAAGCGAACGGCATTCGCGGCGACCTATGTATTTTTAGCAATCAATGGGTTGGATATCACTGCGAGTGATGAAAAAACGCAAGAATTTGTTTTAGGGCTTTACGATACATCGAGTGTAACTTTTGAGAATTTGCGCGCTTGGCTGGTTGAAAATACCAAGGCTCTCTAACTGCTCGTGTGTAGGAATACTAAATGGTGATAAATAGGACTATCAACTTTTGGTGGAGGATAACTCAGGTGAACTTGACATAACGTACGGTTTAGCGTACCTTTTGTTTAAGAGGATTTAATTATGACGACACTGAATGTTACTGAGGCTAGAGCCAACCTGTATAAACTGATCGATGATACGACAGCCAACCATGAGCCGGTGGTGATAACGGGCAAGCGTGGCAATGCGGTTCTTTTGGCTGAAGATGATTGGAATGCGATCAACGAAACATTGCATCTCTTATCGGTGCCAGGGATGCGCGAATCAATTGTAGAGGGTATGCAGGAGAGTATTGACAGCGCTGCAACTGAATTAAATTGGTAATGTGGACGCTGTATTACACCAAGCAGGCCCAAAAGGATGCACGAAAACTAGCATCGTCCGGATTAAAAACTAAAGCGCAGCAATTATTAACGATTCTCCAGTCTGATCCATGCCAAACTCCGCCGCCTTTCGAAAAGCTGGTGGGTGACTTGAGCGGTGCTTATTCAAGAAGGATTAATATTCAGCACCGGCTTGTCTATCAGGTTTTAGAGACGGAAAAGGCTGTCAAGATATTGCGGCTGTGGACTCATTACGAGTAGTCGTGTACTTAGAGCGCTTCAGCTATAGGATGAAATGTTACAGTAGATAAAATATACATTTTAATTTACATCTAAAGGCCTATTACTGAAGCAGAGGTTTGCTATGGCGACTCTATTGACCCGAAATATTGCATCCATGACCGAGATGCGAGAGCCTCACAAGGTTCTAGAAAAATCAGGCGGGGAGCCTGTGGCAGTCTTAAAAAACTCAGTCCTCGTGGGTTATTTTGTGCCCGCTGAGGCGATCTCCAATGAGCAGCATCGCACGGCATCGATTGAAAAAATAAGACACAGTCTTAAGTCTCGTAAATCAATCACCCAGCCGGTAGTGGATTACCTGAAAGACAAATGAGCTTTTTATTGCTTTCGGTTGATCATATTATTACGATTTATGATGAGGTGTCAGAGCTTAATGAGCTTCAAAGAATGGCGGGTGATAAGTCACTTGAAGCTGCGTTATCATGGGGCAAAAAATAGTGTTACTGTCGCAATCCAAGCTTGATGAGGCTGATCTTGCTCAATGGCTTCGGCGAGTGACTATGTAAATGCTTAACATCTCTTGGAGCACGATAACCGCTAGTGTTGTGTTCTAGAGAGATATTTTTTGGAGTTTCTAGAGGCTGTAAAAGAATAATTAAGCCGTAGATACGTACTGTTTTGTTAAGATAATTTAGAACGAGGAATTAATGTGAGTATTGTTCCGGTCATTATGGCAGGAGGATCTGGCACGCGTCTTTGGCCACTCTCTAGGGCGGCGCACCCTAAGCAGTTTCTAAGGTTGCATGGTGAAGACACTATGCTTCAGGCGACGGTTAAGAGACTCTCGGGACTGGATATCCAATCGTCAATAACTATTTGTAATGAAGAGCACAGATTCTTTGTTGCTGAGCAACTTCGTGAAATTGATAAACTTGGATCCATTATCCTTGAGCCGGTTGGCCGTAATACTGCGCCTGCTATTGCGTTGGCTGCGCTAACTGTAAAAGATGATCCCTTATTGCTGGTCCTTGCTGCTGACCATGTTATACAAGATGAAGCTGCTTTCAATGCGGCTGTTGTGCGAGCAATCCCTCTTGCAGAGGCTGGAAAGCTCGTAACTTTTGGAATAGTGCCAAGCGAACCGGATACAGGTTATGGCTATATTAAGCGTGGTAATGATTTTGGTGAAGGTTTTACGGTAGATGAGTTTGCAGAGAAACCAAGTTTGGAAGTGGCTCAGGGCTATATATCTTCAGGGGAATACTACTGGAATAGTGGGATGTTCTTATTCAGGGCAAGCAGCTATATTGAAGAACTAAACAAATTCCGTCCCGACATTTTGGAGCAATGTAAGGCATCGGTTATGGATGTTAAGGCTGATCTGGATTTTTTGCGAATTAACAAAGAAACGTTTGAATCATGCCCTGCTGAATCTATCGATTATGCTGTAATGGAAAAAACCTCACAGGCAGTTGTTGTGTCGATGGATGCTGGTTGGAGTGATATAGGCTCATGGTCATCACTTTGGGATATTAGCGAAAAGGATGGCGATGGAAATTCTACTCATGGTGATGTAATCCTCCATAATACTCATAACTCCTATGTAAAAACAGATGAGAGGTTAGTGGCTGCCATTGGCGTGAACGACTTGGTCATTGTTTCCACTAAAGATGCACTTATGGTGGCACATAAAGACAGTGTTCAGGATGTGAAAATAATTACCGCGAACTTAAAGGCTCGTTCACGAAGGGAGTGGGAGTTAAACCACGAAGTTTTTCGCCCTTGGGGTAAATATGATTCTATTGATAGCGGGGATCGTTATCAAGTTAAACGAATTACGGTCAAGCCAGGGGCTAAATTAAGTGTACAAATGCACCACCATAGATCAGAGCACTGGGTGGTGGTGTCTGGGACTGCCAGAGTAACAAATGGTGAAAGCACTTTTTTACTTGCCGAAAATGAGTCTACCTATATTCAAGCGGGTATTGTTCATGCATTGGAAAATCCTGGCAAAGTCGATTTGGAGTTAATAGAAGTTCAGACGGGATTATATCTTGGTGAAGATGACATTGTTCGTTTTGAAGATATATATGGAAGGGTGACTCAATAGCAGTGCAGGAAAAAGTATATATAAGCGCTTATTGAGAAGAGAGGTTGGTAGGGTTCGATAACTACCCTTATCGATAACCAAGCTTCCTTAATTCCTTAAGACTACCTAACGAAATTCCAAACCCGCTCGTGACCATAGTAGGTCATGAACTTTAGGACGAACTCGATACTGCCAATCATTACTGCCGTTTTAAGCTCCCCCGTCACCAGGTAGGCGATCGCAGCGGTTGTTAGCGTCGCGGTGATGCGCCAGGTCAGCGCCTTGACTAGGCTGCGCGTTCGGGAGCTTTGGTCTTTTAACGTACTAATGAATGACATGATCTATCCTTATACATCGTTTGGCGGTTGTAGGGTATGTTTATTCATCCTGCGCGCGTGTCGCAATCAGCTCGACAAGCACCTTTGCAGATTCTGCGACTGTCTGGCCTTCTGTTTCAAGGACCAAACTGGGGTTTTTCGGTGGCTGGTATTCGCTGTCGATACCGGTGAAGTTGGGTAGTTTTCCACTTCGTGCCTTTTTATACAGGCCCTTCGGGTCGCGCTGTTCTGCGATCGCCAGGGGCGTGTCAACAAAGACTTCAAGAAAATCGTCAGGCTCAAATAAGCTCTTTGCCATATCGCGCTCGTCGCGAAAGGGCGAAATAAACGCCGTGAGTACGATAACGCCTGCGTCCACCATCAGTTTAGCCACCTCGGCTATTCTTCTAATATTTTCGATCCTGTCTGCCACTGTAAACCCTAGGTCTTTTGAAAGGCCGTGTCGTACGTTATCGCCATCTAAGATGTAAGTTCGAAAACCCTGCTCATGGAGCAGTTGCTCTGCGGCGCTGGCGATGGTTGATTTCCCCGAGCCTGACAGCCCGGTTAGCCATGCTACTCGCCCTCTATGACCTGATAGTCTTTCTCGTGCGGCACGGTCTACCGAAAGCGCTTGCCGATGCACGTTGGATGCGCGGCGCAGGGCAAAACGAATCATCCCTGCGGCAACCGTTGCATTGCTATAGCGGTCGATCAAAACAAAGGCGCCTAATCCGGGGCAGTCTTTATACGCTTCAAAGGGAATGTCAGCGTCTAAGGTAATCTGGACATTGGCGATTTCGTTGAGTGATAGGTCTCGACCCGGTGACTGCTCGAACGTATTAATGTCATATTTAAACTTGATGTCAGTCAAACTGGCATTCGCCTGGCTGGTGCCTAGCTGTAAAATGTATCGCCGGCCGATGTAACCTGGCTCGTTGTCCATCCAGACCAGTTCTGCTTCAAATTGATCCGAGACTTCGCAGGGGGCGTCTGCCGAGACGATCAAGTCTCCGCGAGAAAGATCAATCTCCCGATCCAGTGTTAAGGTCACCGCCTGGTCGGTAACGGCGCGATCAAGGTCTTGAGTTGAGAGTACAACCCGATCAACCGTTGCGATTTGGCCTGAGGGTAATGCTCGAATCGCATCACCCGGGCTAATACTGCCGGCGACAACGGTGCCTGAAAAACCGCGAAAATCAGCATTCGGCCGATTAACCCATTGCACCGGGAACCGGAACGGGTGCTGGTTCAGTCTCTCTCTGATGTCTACGGTTTCCAAAAAACCTAGTAGCGTGGGTCCTTGATACCAATCCATGCGGCCAGACCGCTCGATAACGTTGTCCCCTTTGAGCGCGGATAGCGGAATAGGGGTGACTGACTTGAATGCTAAGTGCTTGCGCAACTTCTGAAACTCGGCGCAGATGGCATTGAACCGTTCTTCAGAAAAGCCCACTAAGTCCATTTTATTGACCGCTAACACCACATGCTCTATGCCCAGCAGTGAGGCAATAAAGGAGTGGCGCCGCGTTTGGGTAAGCACACCTTGGCTTGCATCAATTAAAATGACGGCAACATCAGCCGTCGAGGCGCCGGTCACCATGTTGCGGGTATATTGTTCATGTCCTGGGGTGTCGGCAACGATGAACTTGCGGCAATCGGTATTGAAGAATCGATAGGCAACGTCAATAGTAATACCTTGCTCTCGCTCTGCCGCTAAGCCATCCACTAAGAGTGCGAAATCAATGTCACCGCCTTGGGTGCCCATTTTCTTAGAGTCGTTTTGGAGGGAGGTAACCTGATCTTCAAAGATCAGCTGTGCTTCATACAGCATTCGCCCTATTAGGGTGCTTTTACCATCATCCACTGACCCGCAGGTGATAAAACGCAGCAGGTCGAGTTGAGCCTGGGTGTCAACATAGGCATCCACGCGCGCTTGAATATCGGTCTGATTGCTAGAGCTAGTTTGATGTGCCATTAGAAATAGCCCTCTTGTTTTTTCTTTTCCATCGAGGCGCTGCTATCTGAATCGATGGCTCTGCCTTGCCGCTCGCTAGTACGACTCTGCAGCAGCTCAAGCATGATTTGAGATAAATCTGTGGCCGATGATTCCACGGCGCCCGTCAAGGGGTAGCAACCCAAGGTCCTAAAACGAACCCTCTTAAGCTTGATAGATTCTCCTGGAAGCAATTTCATTCTGTCATCATCCACCATAATGAGCATGCCGTTGCGCTCAACCACTGGCCGCTCGGCTGCGAAGTAAAGTGGCACGATGGGGATGTTCTCCCGATAGATGTACTGCCAGATATCCAGCTCGGTCCAGTTTGATAGGGGGAATACGCGCACGCTCTCGCCTGGCGATTTACGGCAATTGTAGAGATTCCACAGTTCTGGCCGTTGGTTCTTTGGGTCCCAGCGGTGACTGCTGCTGCGGAAGGAAAAAATACGTTCTTTGGCTCTGCTTTTTTCTTCATCTCGCCGTGCGCCACCAAAGGCAACGTCAAATTTGTGTAAGTCCAGCGCTTGTTTGAGGCCCTGGGTTTTCATGATGTCTGTATGCAGTGCACTACCGTGGTCAAAAGGGTTGATGTCTTTTTCAATACCTTCTGGGTTGGTATGCACAATAAGTTCCATGTTCGAGGCCTTGGCCATGGCGTCACGAAAGTCATACATAGCTTGAAACTTCCATCGTGTGTCCACGTGCATAAGCGGAAACGGCGGTGGGCTTGGGTAAAAGGCTTTTCGGGCTAAGTGCAGCATGACAGCAGAGTCCTTGCCCATGGAGTACAGCATTACTGGGTTCTCGGCATGAGCCATGACTTCTCTAATAATATAGAGGCTCTCGGCTTCAAGGCGATCTAAATGAGAAAGTTTGGTTGGTTGGACTCGCTCTGTAGCCTTAGTTGTCGATAGATCATCGATAGTAGACGTGAAGGCTTCAGGAAACTGGCCAGTAGCAATATCAATGCCAGCGTCAGCGTTTTGTTCTCCTCGCTTGAGTTCACGGCAAGTCACGACCAGGCTTCCTGAGGGAAAGAACATGGTGGGTTTACCAGCGGCTAAAAGTGTCAATCCAGCTAACAATGACGGCATTTCTGTGTCGCCCAACAGGCACCAACGTTTGGCTCCTTTGCCGTCTTCTGCAACCAAAACCTTAGGTTCTTGTGACGGCTGACCGCCATCGGCAATAGGAAGACGATGCAGTTGCACAAACAAGGCAGCTTTGCGTTTCTTTCGAGCGCCTGTTACGAGGGTGTCCAGCACAAGTTGAGTGGCAGGTCTGTTTAAGTCATCTAGCTGATCATTAGCTTGATGGGAGCTCTTAAGCCATGGAATCGCGGATATCCAGCGTTCTAGTGTGCGCTTGGTCGGGCTCTCATCTGTACCTTCTGCTGAGAGCCTTAGATCTTCAAGGCACCACATTTTAACTGCACCACCGGCTAGAAGATCATTTTTATGCTGTGACTCAAACTGTTTTTGGCTCATAATATTGACGCAAAGTGAAATTATAGTGAAATATTACACTAAGTTAATTTATTTATCCAATAAATCAATATAAATTAAGTAAAATACATTTTGCGACATAAATGGGTCCTTTGATGGTTCTGCTGGGATTCCCGTCCTAACAGCAAAGTAAAGTATCAGCGTTCAGAGTAATCTAACGCCTATTAGGGCGTAACGGTGTCGTTTTTTATAGTCGCCAAAAGCCATGGTTGTCAGGGCTGCAAAATAGACACTTACTAAGTCATCACGTTTTATAATTATGATAAGCTGAAAAATAGCTGGTGTGAATTATTAGCGGCGAAGGGTTCGCGCGGTTCGACTACCGTATTTGTGAAAAACCAAGGCCGGTAAAAACGGCGCATTTAAAAGGCTTTGGGCTTAAGTCAGAGATCTATTGTTCTAAGACCACTACGAGTGCCTTGAGAGGCAATTAAAAAGGGAAGTAAGGATGCAAGTTTTAGTCACGGGTGGTGCGGGGTATATCGGTTCTCATACCTTAGTGTGCCTTTTAGACCAGGGTTATGAGGTGGTTGTTTATGACAACCTCATTAATGCCAGTGCTGAGGCGTTGAGCCGTGTTGAAAAATTAACAGGAAAAACCATTGATTTTGTTCAGGGCGATGTTCGGGATACAGATTCTTTGGATGATTTGTTTGCAACACGCTCTATCGATATGGTGATCCATTTCGCAGCGTTAAAGGCAGTAGGGGAATCGGCACAATGCCCGCTGGAATATTATCAGAACAATGTGCATGGATCTCTGTGCCTTCTTGAGGCGATGGCAAAGGCGGGTGTGAATAATTTTGTCTATAGCTCATCAGCAACCGTTTACGGTGAGGCTAATCCTAGCCCCTATGTCGAGACTATGAATTTAGGATCACCCTCAAGCCCTTATGGGGCAGGCAAGGTGATGGTTGAACGAATCCTTTTAGATAAAGCCCGGGCAAACCCAAATTTTCGTGCGGTTTCTCTGCGCTATTTCAATCCTATTGGCGCTCACCCAAGTGGTGATATTGGTGAAGACCCTACGGGAATTCCCAATAATTTATTGCCTTTCATTACTCAGGTGGCGGTGGGTAAGCGTGACAAGCTTAGAGTCTTTGGCGGTGAGTACTCAACGTCTGATGGTACCTGCGTACGTGATTATCTGCATGTTATGGATCTTGCAGAAGGCCATGTGGCCGCTATTGATTGGCTGGCCACACAGCCCTCTTTTCGCGGGGTTGAGGCTTTTAATCTGGGCACAGGCAATGGCATCTCGGTATTGGAAATTATCGCTAGCTTTGAGGCAGCGACAACAGTCAAGATTGCTTACCAAATTGTTGAACCCCGAGCAGGTGATCTACCTGCATTTTGGGCAAACGCAGAAAAGGCGAGCAACGTTATGAATTGGCGAGCGAAACGCTCACTTGATGAGATGATGGAAGATGCTTGGCGCTGGCAATCAAAAAACCCTAATGGTTATAGTTGATCTGCAGTGACGAGACGGGTCAATAAGGTGTATTAAGGTAGATCTTATTCATGATTATGCGAAAGTGGATGATTTTTGTATGTTTATGGCTGGATTAACGTCTACTATGAATAAGTACATAGACAAATCCTATCGCAGCCTTTTTGGGATGGATGGATAGCCTTTATCTTTAATCATCAATTAAATAACTATACAGGGACTATTATGAAAAGGTTTATAGCAACTCTAGCAATTTTTTTATCAAGCTTTGTTTTCACCACAGCTATCTTTGCTGATGGCCATGCTGGACCGCGCACTAGTGCATTAGAGACATACTTTTGTAGTTACAACGAGCGTAAAGGACCTGCCGACCTATTGAAAGTCGCAAGTGAGTGGAATGATTGGGCGCAGGATAATACCTCTCAGAACTATGCAGGTTATCTACTATCGCCTGTTGTCACTAATGGGTCAGACTTTCCTTTTGATTCATTATGGTTGGGTGCTACCGAAGATCATGAGTCTCTAGGTATTAGCGTTGATGAATGGCTTACTAAAGGTACTAAGTTACAGAAGAAATTTGATTCGGTTTGGACGTGTGATACTCACGGCTTTATGACGAGTATTGAAGCGCGACCATACCCTAAGTTAGGCCAGGCAGGGTTTTTACAAATTTCTGCCTGCCAGTTTAATGAGGGTTATTCATTGTCCGACCTTATGGCGGCTGATGCTAAGTGGACGTCTTGGATGGATGAAAATGGAATGCCCGGAGGTATTTATCGTTGGATTCCCGGTATTGGTGCGCCAAGAGCGGATAAGACCGATTACTATAATGTTTACGTCACTGAATCGCTGGCAGAACGTGGCTCTGCCCATGATATGATGATTAAGGGCGCTTTTGGAGTTGCACAAACAATGTATGCGGGTATGAGTGAGTGTGACAACCCTCGAATTTGGCATGCTCAACCAACAGGCGGTAAGTCCGAAAGTTAATTCCTTATGACCCCGCCTGTCTTATTGCTAAGCTCTTTAACGGCGCTGTACCTAATTTACTAACAAGAAAAACAAAAACGGGGCCTTGAAGGCCCCGTTTTTGTTTGCTATTTGGCTCCACCTCTTGGATTCGAACCAAGGACCCAATGATTAACAGTCATTTGCTCTACCAACTGAGCTAAGGCGGAATTGTAAATCGTCTTGAAGTCGCGCATTTTAGCACCCCGCATAAAGGAGTCAACAATTTCCTTCGTTGTTCTTATACAGCTCGTTTTTCGACAATGTCATGCTTACAGCGACAATTAAAAAGACTAGAATAGGTCGGTTAATGGCGTCAGTAATTTACACGTGAATATTTGATGAGAAGACTAGCTTTTCTCAGGGTGTCGATGTCCATTAACGACAGCGACTTATCAACTGCAAAAGACAAGGGTATGGGATGAAGAATTGGGGTTTAGCGCGACTATTCATCGCAGCAATTATGAGCTTGGTTATGGTGCCGTTGTGTGCCGCTCAAGAGGACCCTGTGCCTGCGCCAGAAGACGCTAAAGCCATAGTCCATACTCAATTTGATGCATTATTTACGTCGGTCAGTGATCAGCTGACGAATAATCAAGAAATGTATCTAAGCAACCCCGTTGCTTATTACGATTTTTTAACGTCGACGGTGATTAACCTCTGGGATAGCTCATCGACCACGCGGGCACTAGTGGGCAAGTCACACTATAAAAAATTAAGTGACCAACAAAGACTCTCTTTGATTGCAGCGGTGGATCAAACCCTAATTCGCTATGCGTTTGAAGGTCTTGAAAGTTATGGCGGGCAAGTTTTTAGAGTTGCCGATGTGGTAGTCAACGAAAAGCGAGGTATGGGTTGGGTTCAGGTATTAATGGAATCCCCGATTATTCCAGATATTAATCTAGATATACTCATCAAGCGTAATGATGCTAATGCCTGGCAGGCGGTGGA
>Ga0209711_10004860_pt1 | contig 10639 bp, 10 predicted proteins | sample ArcticOcean_MG_C_7_FD_187441 | JGI IMG/M metagenome (GOLD analysis project Ga0209711, IMG submission 187441) | Marine microbial communities from western Arctic Ocean - ArcticOcean_MG_CB11_88 (SPAdes) (version 2) | ecosystem: Environmental > Aquatic > Marine > Oceanic | place: Arctic Ocean... | reverse complement strand
CAGCCTAGCGAAAAATACTTCGACAGGACGCGAGACCCGTAGACGAAGCCAAGATTTCGAGCCAAGCAGTATGGGCAGTTGGCGCAGCCCGGGCGGCGTCGAGAGCAAGGATTTCGGCCGGTTCACCCAAGGCGCGCTCACTGACCTGTTGAGATTCCGAGAAGACCCGCCCAAGCGCTTTGCAGCTTTTTCGACCCTTGAAACCGTCGTGTCGCGCGGCAAGCTATGCCGACAGGGGGACTTGCTTGAAAGTGCCAAAGCCTGGCGGGCGTTCTACGAAATCTCGGACGTCAACTTTGTCGCACAGGCTGTCTCGAAGCAGAAGATGAAAGCACCGCTGAAGAGCGACTCGTTCTTGTGACCGTCGCGTTGGGAGAAGAAGAATGTCCGTTCGAATCGTATTGATCGGCGCCGGCAGCGCACAATTTGGCTTCGACATGCTGGGCGATATCTTCCAGAGCCCCGTCCTGCGCGATTGCCACGTCGTGCTTCACGACATCAACGCCGACTCGCTCGCACGCGTACACAAAGCCGGGAGCGACTACGTCGAAGCCCATAAGCTTAAGGTCACACTTTCTTCCACCACGTCGCGACCCGATGCGCTCGCGGGAGCGACGTTTTGTGTGATCGCGATCGAAGTGGGGGATCGGTTCGCACTTTGGGAGCAAGATCAAGCGATTCCTCGGCAGTTCGGTTTCCGACAAGTGTTCGGCGAGAACGGCGGACCGGGTGGGCTGTTTCATTCACTGAGAGTCATCAAGCCGATCCTCGACATCTGCGCCGACATCGCGAAAATTTGCCCCGAGGCTTGGGTCTTCAACTACAGCAACCCGATGAGCCGCATTTGCACAACCGTGCATCGCGCTTTCCCCGAGCTTCGCTTCGTGGGGTTGTGTCACGAGATCGTTTCGCTCTATCAACATCTCCCACACATCTTGGACACGCCGATCTCCAACATCGCGTTCCGCGCAGGCGGCCTCAATCACTTCAGCGTGCTCGTCGAGGCGCAGTATAAAGACTCGGGCCACGATGCATACCCGGACGTTCTCACGAAAGCCGCGGACTACTTCGAGAATCTTCCCGACATGGGAAGCATCCTCAAGCAACTCTTCGCATCTCACGCGGGCTCGACTCCGTTCAGTGAGGCCGCGTTGCGCGAAGGCGCCGCGCCGTGGGCAGAACGCGGTGCGTTCCGCGTGCTGCTCGAAAAATTTCACTGCCTCCCGATCACGACGGACAGTCATATCGGTGAGTACTTGCAGTGGGGCAATGCAGTTTCAGATCACAAAGCTGTGCTCGACTTCTACACCTACTACAAGAAGTGGACCCTACGCGGCGATCCGGAAATCCGAGATACGCGAACCGAACGCATGGTCAAGATTGCGGAAGGCATCTTGACGGGGCAACGCTACGAAGAGGCGGCGGTCAATCTTCCGAACAAGGGCTATATCAAGCAGCTTCCCGACTTCATGGTTGTCGAAGTCCCGGCGTGGATCGGCAGCAAGGGCGTCGAGGGCATTCGACTCGACGCAATGCCGCAAGGATTCGCGGGCTTACTTTCGAACCAAGTCGGTGTGCACGACCTGACGGCGGAAGCGGTCATCCAAGGATCAAAAGACCTCGTCGTGCAGGCCCTTCTTGTCGACCCTGTAGTGGACAAGGTCGACAGCGTGGTCGAGTTGGTAGACGTCATGGTCGAGTTGCAGGCCGAATACCTGGGCTATCTAAGCTAGTCGCGCGACTTAATCGACCTGACCGCTCAGGCACTGCGAGAGATACGGCAGGTGATCGACGCCGAAGAACATCTCGTCGCCGACGAAGAACGTAGGCGCGCCAAAAGCACCTCGGGCAACGGCTTCGTCGGTCGTCGCGCGGAGTTCGGCCTTTACGTCGTCGTCGCCAGAACGTGCAAGTAGCTTTTCTGCATCGAGGCCCGCGGCGCGAATCATTTCAGCCTGGACCTCGACGTCACCCAGATTCAGCCCGTCTTGCCACAAGCCGGCGAATGCGGCGGCGTGATAGGCCTCAAAAACGCCTTCGTGTTTCGCGGCAACCGCAAGACGCATGAGTCCCATACTGTTGATCGGAAAATGTGGATTCATGGAAATGGGCACACTGTGGAGCGCTGAAGTTCGGCGCAGCGAGCCGCCACCATAGTTGCGCTTGGCTTCGACGGTTTCAAAAATTGGCGATTGGTTTCCGGTCGCCTTAAACACGCCGCCGAGCAACATTGGCCGATAGACAAGGTCTGCACCGGCCGACTTCGCAAAACCCTCAATCACACCGTTGGCGAGGTGGCTGTATGGGCTTCCATAGTCAAAAAAGAATTCGAGGGTAGACACGATGGCTTCTCTCCCTAAGAACCGGGCGCGGTGCCGGTGAAGGCGAGACGAAACCACGCCGCAGGGCGAAATGCAATCAAGGGACGAGACGCGAGGACCGCCTCCCAAAACGGTTTCTAAGTCCCGAAGCGCTTCACGACGCCCAAGCGCCGTTGGCGTAGCTGCTCGACGCGTTCTTCCCGACCCATCCGCTTGGCATTTTCCGGAAGCCTCTCCTCTAATTGCGAAACCGGAAATTGTTCCACTTGGGGACGCGGGTAGTCATCGGCACCGATCCATCGGAACGTCACGTATCCCTCGTCATGTCCACTCGGGTCAAGCCAGTTGGGAAGCCCAGGATCTTCATGACTCACGACGACAAGCAATGAACCGTCCTGTTCGAGTTCTGCGTGGTGCATGTTCAAACTGCACAACCGGTAGCGGTAGTCCATCGTCTCCCACCAATAGCTACCGAACTCAACCGCCCAATACGCGGCGTTGGGTGGTGTGACCCGGATCGTTACGGCCTCGTCGCGAGAAACTTGCCAATAACAGATCAGGGGCGCGCCCCCCGGCGTGAAGTCGATCTCGTTGGACTCGAGTTCGCCATAAGCAATGAACTCGTTTCGTCGGGCCTTCCATTTGTCCAGCATGTCGGCCCAGTACTCGACGGAAGTATGAACCCAACGCGCGGAGTCATGCAGACCTTTTGCGAGACGTTCCGCTGTGAGCGGGGCGGGAGGGACGCTTGCACCTTCGCGTTCAATTATCGCAACCATCGGTTCTTCGGTGTTCCAGTCGGCGAAGAACTGGCGAAAGGTCAGTCGGTACGTCGCGGGCGTAGACTGAATCCAGTTGCCCGGGTGCTCGTTGGGGCTCACGACGAGTTCGAAGCTTCCGTCTTCTTCAATGTGCAGTTGATCGTCGATCAAGGTGCCCACGACTTGCCCACCCCAAGGCGTGTTGCCGTTCTCCAGTACTGTCACGGCGAAGTACTTCGCAGTACCGCGGTTTCCCCGTACGCGATACGTATCCGTTCCGTTGACCGGACCTCCCAGATACAAGGCGTCCGTGTTGTCGCCGCCTTGTTTTCGAATGGGATCGAAGTAGTGAAGCAGTTCGGGGTATTCCGGGTCTGCGTTGTCGAGTTCGAGTTGCAATGCCAAGCCGATATTGCGCGCAAGCTGTCGCATGCCCACCGCTCGACTCACTTCGTTTTTAGGGGCGCTGTCTCGAAACACGAGGTCGCCGGCTCGCTTCAGTTCGTCACAGAAGTCGTGCCAGCCTGACCGCAAAATTTCGTCGTCGGTTCCATCTCCGAACATTGGCTTCTACCTCATCGGGGCTACAGCGGTGGAAACGATCCGATCAATTTCCGCTTCCACTACTTTTTTGGTGTACGCACGTGGGCTGTGGAGAATCGTGCAGCTCAGGCCGGTCGCGGCAAACAGGACGTGGCGTGCGGCCGACGTCACTGAGCCGTGCGACGGCACCTCGCCGATTTTCCGAGCGTCATGCAAGTCGCCCGCGAAGTGCGCGATCGCGTCTCGAGTCCGGGCAGCTTGTTGTTTCTGCAAGTCGGGATCGATTGCCGCGATTGCCCAAAATACGAGCCGCACTTTCCATTCGGCACGTAAAGGCGCGCTATTTGGAATGGTTGCCCCCAGACGCGCACGCAGGGCGGCAAGCCCGTGCTTCCCTTTCGTGGCGACGTCGGCGCGCTCAAAATACTGCTCGTTTGCCCAGGCAAGCGCGGCGGCGATCAACTCGCTCTTGCCGTCGAAGTAGTGCTCGACGATGCCCTTCGAGTAGCCGCTCGCATTTGCGATCTCGCGAACCGTCGCAGATTCCAATCCGCCCCTCGCGATCAAATTCGCGGCCGTCTCGGCGATCTCAGCGCGGCGCTGTTCATGGTCGACGATCTTGGGCATTGCGGTTTCCCGGCATTCCTTCCCAGGTCCCGGCAACATGTTTGACGCATTGCCAGACGCGGAATCGTTTCATAGACTTTCGTCATTCTAGGACGCACGTCCCAAATAAACAATGCTCTACAAACTGGCCAACGGAACCTCATATGAGCGAGCCTCAAACAGAAGGACTAGATGGCAATGTTGATCGGCGGTCAAGCTGGACTGCACCCGCGCGTCCTCCGTGGCTCGCCGCTCTAAATGACGAAGGCAAACACCTCGACATAAAGACCGTCGTGCCTCTCGACAAGGACTCATTGATCGAAGCTGCATGTTTAAATGCAGGGCTCAGTGATTTTGGTGAGGACCATTGGCGTACCCCCTTCGAAGCCTTGTGCCGCGACATCGATGGGCCCGCCGAACTTACCTTGATGGGTAGGTTGATGACCCGTAGCGATCTCTTAATTTGGTTGACGAATCGCCTGCAGATCAGGGCACTGCTCAAAGAACACCCGGAAATTCTCGATCAAGAGATCGAAAGCCCGATGTTCATCGTTGGACTTCCGCGCTCGGGAACCTCAATTCTATTCGAACTGCTTTCGCTCGACCCCGCCTGCGGAGTGCCCGAGACCTGGGAGGCTATGTTTCCCTGCCCTCCCCCCACGGCAGAAACCTATGAAAGCGACCCGCGGATCGCACGTGCGCACAAGTTGTCGACCCAATGGAACCGCGTCGTCCCCGAGTTCGCGACGATGCACGAGATGGGCGGCCGGATCCCCGCCGAATGTGGCCTCATCATGGCGAACAGCTTTATCAGCGATCATGTCGCCTCGCTTCACCAGGCGCCCGAGTATTCGGCCCTCTATTACGCCGCCGACATGCGTCCCGCCTACGCGGACCACAAGACGATCCTTCAGATCTTGCAGTGGAAAAACCCGCGACAACACTGGCTGCTCAAGGCCCCGGCACATCAGACCCATCTCGCCACGTTGCTCGAAACCTACCCGGACGCCCGCATTATCCAGACTCATCGCGACCCAATTAAATGCATGGCGTCAACGACCAGCCTGATGGGCTGCCTCTATTACATGCGCAGTGACTTGCCCTTCGATTCCGATGCATTCGAAGACATCATCAAAGGGGAGCCCACCGCGCAGCGCCTCGAATTTGTGATGTCGCAACGGAAAAGCGGTGTCATCCCCAAAGATCGCATGTGCGACTCCCGCTTTCAGGACTTGATGGACGACCCCATTGGTTGCGTGCGGAACATCTACGACCACTTTGGAATGACGATCAGCGAAGATGCTCAAACCCGCATGACCGAATACCTCGCAAAAAAACCCAAAGACAAATTCGGCGTCCACAAATATTCAGTCGAGAACAACGAGCTCTCCGAACGGGCATTCTTCCGCAAGTACCAAGAAGCGTATCGCGTGCCCAACGAGATCTAAGGTTGGCGCGAACCATTAATCGGTTTCTACATATTCAGCAGCGGAGGAGCAGTCATGGATTTAGGTCTTGCCGGTAAGGTTGCAATCATCACCGGCGGTAGCGGAGGCATCGGTCGAGGTCTCGTGTTGGAATTTGCGCGGGAGGGTCTGCACGTCGTAAGCGCGTCCCGAGATGTCAAAACTGGAAACAAGATCGCCGTCGAAGCCAAACGCCAGGGGCTTCCGGGCATTGTGCTTCCGATCGCAACCGACATCACCAAGCGCGAAAGCGTGGACGCCATGGTGGCGCAATGTCGTGATCAACTCGGCCCGGTCGATGTCTTGGTGAACAACGCCGGCGGCGTCGCGCATCCGGCGGCCTTCGAAGAACTCGACGACGAAGCGCGACGTTGGGAAATTGCCCTCAATGTCGATGGCGTTGTGAACTGCTGCCAAGCCGTTTCAGAAGACATGCTTGGACGCAACACCGGCTCGATCATCAATATTTCAAGTAACTCGTCGCTGCTAGGCGAAGCCGCAATGAACGTCGTGCACTACGGCGGACTCAAGGGCTTCGTGAACTCGTTCACCAAAGCCCTCGCATGGGAATGGGCAAAACGCGGCGTACGTGTCAACAACATCTGCCCCGGTTGGATCGTGCCAGAAGACGCTGACACGGTTGGTGAGGGAAGCTTCTGGAATCGATTCGGCTTCGAAACGATGGGGCGGCCGGAAGACATGGCCAAGCAACTAGAGGACGGCACGCTCTACAACATGAGCGGTCTCCCGATCCCGCGTCTGGGTCGGCCCGAAGACATCGCGAACCTTGCTCTCTTCTTGTCTTCGGATGCGGCGAGCTACATCACCGGACAGATGGTGAGTGTGAGCGGCGGCGCATACATGGCGTAGTGCCTTGGGCGCGAAGATCATGGCAACGGGAATCGAAAAAGACAGTCCGCTGTTTTCGCGCTCGACCTCGCAATCGATCTCGCCTCGCTTTGCGTGTAGGGTTCCCAGTGTGAACGACGATCTCTCCGAAAATGCTGCGCCAACGTACCTACAGAAGAAGACCGTCCAAGTGGGTTGGGCGCTCATGCTCGGCTCAATGGGATTTTGGGCGTTGGTGCTCGTGGTGCCCTTTCTCCCGTATTCGAACAGCGAGCGAGTCGCCGCAGTCGGGGCACTTCTGGTTCTCGCGGAGATCACGTTTTGGGTCGGTGCGCTGATGGCTGGCCCCGACGCGGCGCGCCGGATGAAGACATGGTGGCGCGGGTCACAAGATGCTTCACGGCCTTCGAACGTCGAGCCGGTCAATCACGCGGTTCACACCGATCATGACGTTCACGGACGTCACGACGTTCACACTGGTCACGACGTTCAAGTACGCACGAAACCCTCGTAACCATTCGCCACCACTTCTTCGCATTTTTCGACATATGTCGGGAAGCCGATATAGGGCATGAAGACCCGAGGTTTATTCGGAACGTTGGCACCGAGGTACCAGGAGTTGCAGCCGGGGTAGAGCGTGAGGCTTGCAACGTCGTTTACGTGATCTACCCACTCGTCTTCGGCACTGATTGTGGCTTCGATCTGCTGAAGACTCGCGTCGCGCATATTGACGATGCAGGCGACGATCCAGTTTACGTGCTGTTCGATCGCAGGCACCATGTTGGCCAACACCGAGGGACTTCCCGGCCCTGTCACCGTAAACAAGTTGGGAAAGCCAACCGTCATGAGACCCAAATACGTTCGCGGACCCGCGCTCCATTTATCAGCGAGAGTGAGCCCATTGCGACCGCGGATGTCGATCCCGAGGAGTGCTCCGGTCATGGCGTCGAACCCGGTCGCGAACACGATCGTGTCGAGTTCGAAGTCGGCGTCGCGGGTACGCAAGCCGTTGGGCGTCAACTCCTGAAGCGGAGCCTTTCGCACGTCCACAAGGTCGACGTTGTCTCGATTGTAGGTCTCGAAATACCCGGAGTCCGCACAAAGTCTCTTGCAGCCTAGAATTTGGTCGGGAATCAGCATCTCGGCTGTCACCGGATCCGTCACCGTCTCGCGAATTTTCCGTTGAACAAATTGCGCAGCGGTGTCGTTCGCGTTGGCATCAAACAAGAGGTCACCGTACGACGCGAGAAACGTAAGTCCGCCGCTGTTCCACCATTTTTCGTAATGCACTTCGCGCTCGTCGGGCGAAGCAAGAAGTGCTGATTCTTCGCGTCCTTCAACGTCAGCAAAGGCACCAAAGGGCATTTCCATGTTGCGCGCGCGAAAGCCCACGTAGTCACCTTTGACTTTCGCTTGCACTGCGGGGTCGAGCGGGGCGTTATGTGCAGGCACCGAATAGTTGGCCGTCCGCTGAAACACGGTCAGGTGACCTGCTTGTTCCGCGATGATCGGGATCGATTGAATGGCAGAAGATCCCGTTCCAATCACACCAACTCGCTTTCCCGTAAAATCAACACCTTCATGAGGCCACTGACCGGTGTGCACCCAATTGCCTTCGAAAGAGTCAAGGCCAGGAACATCGGGTGTATTCGTCGACGACAAACAACCGGTCGCCATGATGCAGAATTGTGCGGAGAGAAGATCGCCCGCACTTGTATCCACCAACCAGCGCCCACTCTCTTCGTCGAGCACTGCACGCTCTACGCTGGTTTCGAATTGAATGTCCCGCTTCAGGTCCAAGCGGTCTGCCACGTGGTTGATGTACGCAAGGATCTCGGGCTGCGGCGCATAACGTTCAGTCCATTCCCAGTTTTGTTGGAGGTCTTCGTCGAACTGGTACGAGTACTCCATGCTCTCGATGTCGCAGCGTGCTCCGGGATAGCGATTCCAATACCAGGTGCCGCCGACGCCGGTTCCTTTTTCGAAAACACGAACCGAAACCCCCGCGCCGCGCAGGCGGTGCAGCATGTAACAGCCCGCAAAGCCAGCACCGACCACCACCGCATCTACTTGTTCGCGTACTTGATTCGCTCCACTCATGCAGTCTCCTCCGAAGTCCCGAGATATTAGCGCGACCCCGCTGTGCCGGGCGGGCGGCGCTATTCCGTTTTTTTGCTCGCGGTCTTGATGTCATCGCCGAGACTCGCGACGCCGCCTTGCATGAGTGCCTGCATGTGCGGACCCGCTTGCAAGTCACCCCCGATCCGAATAATGGACCGGGCGCCTTGCACTTCTTGAGCGGCCCGTACGAATCGCTTGTTCACCGTGACCACCGCGGACGGGGTCTGCGCGATTCGACTCGCGATCTCCAGCACGCGAGCTTCGAGTTCGTCGGGGGCAAAAGCTTGATTGATAAGCCCGACGGATGCAGCTTCGTCCCCTGAATACACACGCCCAGTCAAATGAAGTTCCATCGCATGTCTCGACTGAAGCATCGCGGGAAACCACGGAAAGTCGGGAAGCCCAGCGAACTGCAGCACGGGATGAGAAAACTTTGCGTCACGCGACCCGTAAGCGAGATCGCAAGCCCCCACCAATTCGAGACCTCCCGCCATCGCGTACCCATGAACCAAAGCAATGACCGGCTTCGCGAGATCCCAGATCGACATCCAACCTTCGCTCACGTGCCGTGCCCACTGCATCCCAACGTTCGACGTGTGATAGGGCTGGTCGGCATTGAGATCTGACTTGAGATCGTACCCCGAAGAAAAACAAGAACCCGCGCCACGTAGGATCGACACACGCACGTCGTCGTCATTGTCCGCCGCTTGAAGCGCCTTAAGCAGTTCTCCTCGCATCGTGTTGTTGATGGCGTTGCGCTTGTCCGGGCGATTGAGCGTGATGAAGCGAACGCCGGAAGCGGGCTCGCTGACTTCGATGGCTTGGTACGTCATAGACTGATCCTCCGAAGAGGCCACCCTGCCAAGAAACCGGCGTCCGATCAAGTCCCTGGAAGCGTACTCCAGCTCAGAACTCGAAGGCGCGCGATCCATCGACCGAAAAACCCATGGATACGGGAAGCATTTCTCGGATCTCTTGGCGCGCGACCGCTTCGAGACTCCGAAGTAATATCGATTTTTCCTGGAGGGGGGACAGGCAACAGGGAGTCCCCCGTCAAGACTGCAATGGACTTGACGGCGGTGGGTCGTCTGACTTGAGCAACCGGAGAGCAAGGTGCGGGCGATGACGAACTCACTACCATGTTTTATGAAGGCACGCGCAATACGATTTCAAGACTGATGCGTGCATCGACAACGTCATCACAAGCCAATCGCAAAACATGATGTACTTAAAAACTTAGACATGGAGCGATTGTAATGAGCCTGAAGTCGGACGACCTTGTACTGTGCGCCGGAACATTGGAGTCAACACCGATCCTCGATCGCATTGACGCGATTAGTGCGGCGGGCTTCCAAGGCACTTCTTCTTTCACGACCGACGTGCAGCAAGCCGAAGCCGCAGGCGTGTCCCCCAAAGAACTGGGCAAGCGCCTCGCTGACGCTGGGCTCGGTATTGCGGAGATGGACATGGTGTCCAACTGGTTTCCAAGCGCGACCCCGGGACCCGGCCTGCTTGGCTTTACGAATGAGCAAGCCTTCGACTATGCCGAAGCGCTCAACGCGCGTTCGGTCACGGCCGTCGTCTTTGCGGCCTCACCTTCACCCGACGAACTCATCGACGCTTTCGCAGCCCTATGTGACCAGGCTGCGGAACGCGGCTTGCTTGTCCACCTCGAGTTCATTCCGTTTTCGCCGGTACGCACTCTTGGTGACGCACTCGCGATCGTCGAAGCCGCAAATCGTCCCAATGGCGGCATCATGCTCGATGCATGGCACTTGTACCGTTCGGGCGGAACCGCCAGCGATGTTCAGGCCGCAGCCAAACACATCCTTGGCGTTCAACTCGACGATGCACCTGTTGAGCCCGAAAAAAACCTGGTCGCGGAAACGACCCAGCGGCGACTGCTTCCGGGACAAGGAGACGCTGATGTCCCCGCGATCATTCGTGCGCTCCGAAGTGGTGGATCGACCGC
>Ga0209711_10004856_pt1 | contig 10650 bp, 11 predicted proteins | sample ArcticOcean_MG_C_7_FD_187441 | JGI IMG/M metagenome (GOLD analysis project Ga0209711, IMG submission 187441) | Marine microbial communities from western Arctic Ocean - ArcticOcean_MG_CB11_88 (SPAdes) (version 2) | ecosystem: Environmental > Aquatic > Marine > Oceanic | place: Arctic Ocean... | reverse complement strand
AAATTATGCAGCTTCTAAAGCTGGGATAATTGGCTTTTCAAAATCTGTTGCACTAGAATTAGGATCTAGAAATATAAGATGCAATGTAGTAGCTCCTGGCTTTATAGAAACAGAAATGACAGCTAACTTAGATGATGCTGTAGTTAATGAATGGAGAAAGGGAATCCCTTTAAAAAGAGGAGGAACTCCTTTGGATATAGCTAATACTTGTGTTTGGTTAGCTAGCGATCTGTCTTCATACGTAACTGGTCAAGTAATAAATGTTGACGGAGGAATGTTAACTTAATATTAACTATAAATTTAAATAATTTAAATAATTTTAATAATCAATAAAAAATAACAAAAATGGAAAAATTACCAAAAATTGGATTACCCTTAATTATACTATTTTCTCTAGTTCTACTAGTTGGAGGTAGATTATTTTATAATATTAACGCTGGTGAAGCTGGAGTTATCTTTAAAACTTTTGACGGAGGTGTGGAAACTGAAAATCCACCACTAGGTGAAGGTTTTCAATTAGTATGGCCATGGAACAAAGTTGTTATCTATGAAGTTAGACAGCAAGAAGTGTTTGAAAAAATGAATGTTTTATCTTCTAACGGTCTTGAAATTAAGCTAGAAGCATCAGCTTGGTTCCAACCTGACTATGCGAATCTGGGTAAATTACATCAAGAAAAAGGTGTTAATTATAAAAGTAGAATTTTACTACCAGCAATTAGATCAGCCGCTAGAAGTGTAGTCGGAAGATATACACCAGAGCAGTTGTATTCAAGTAAGAGAGATGCTATACAGACTGAAATTTTTGATGAAACAAAGAATATTGTATCTGATCAATATATTCAACTTAATGAAATACTTGTGAGAGATGTTACTTTACCTCCAACTATCAAAGAAGCGATAGAGAGAAAATTAAAGCAAGAGCAAGAATCTTTAGAATATGAGTTTAGACTTGAAAGCGCAAGAAAAGAAGCTGATAAAGTGAGAATTGACGCTCAAGGTAAGGCAGATGCAAATAGAATCTTAAATTCTTCTCTTACATCTAATATATTAAGAGATAAGGGAATAGAAGCTACAACTAAATTAGCTATGTCAAATAATAGTAAAGTAGTTGTTATAGGAAGTGGAAAAGATGGATTACCTATCATTTTAGGTAATAATTAATTTTTGATTTCTTAAAAAAGTTAAAAAACCCCATAATTATTTATGGGGTTTTTTTTTAAAATATTTTGAAGTAGAACAATGAATTTAAATAATTATTATTTAATAGAAATTCAGTTTTTAGGCTACAGGTACCATGGTTGGCAAAAGCAACCTAATTTAAAGACTGTTCACCTAATGATAGATAGGACTATTAATTATATACTTGAAAATAATAAATTTAAATCTTTAGGAGCTGGAAGGACTGATGCAATGGTTTCAGCCCCCCAAACAGCCTTTGAGTTATTTACAGAAAAGCCATTAATTGATTTGTTGGCTTTTATGGAATTATTTAACACCAACCTTCCCCAAGACATACGAGCTTTATCGATAAAAGAGATTAATAAAGACTTTAATATTATTAATAGTCCAAAGATAAAAGAATACAAGTATTTGTTTACAGAAGGAACTAAAAATCATCCGTATTGTGCACCTTTTATCACTACATTTTTAGATGATTTAAATATCGAAATAATGAAAAAAGGGGCTAAATTATTTGAAGGAAAGCATAACCTTAAATCCTACTGCTATAAACCAAATGAAAATGGTTTATTTGAAAGAGAAATAACGCATTGTAGGATTACAAAAAACAATACCTTAAAAGCTAATTTCATCCCAGAAAACAGTTATGAACTAACTATAAGAGGTAAAGGGTTTATGAGAAATCAAATAAGGTTAATGATGGGGGTACTTGTAGAATTAGGTAGAGCAGAGGTAGACCTTGAGTATATACAGCAGTCATTAACAACCTACAATCCTAAAATAAATTATATAGCACCAGCTTCTGGTTTAATGCTAAATAAAGTTAGTTTTAAATTTTAATATTTTTGATACTAACACTGGAAGGCATTTCAAATATATGTAAGTCAAAATACTTAGTTGAAGATATGATATGATCAAATATATCAGATGTAATATATTCATAGTTAAGCCATTCTTTGTCTTTACTAAAAGCATATACTTCTAGCGGTACTCCATGTATAGTAGGAGCAAGTTGCCTAACCATTATAGTCATGTTTTTGTTTATTGCGGAGTGATTTTCAATATAGGTTTGAAGATATTTTCTAAAAACACCAATATTAGTTAAGTTTCTACCATTAAGAAGGAGGTTTTTATCTACACTGTTTTCTGTATTAAAACTATCTATATTAATTATCTTATCATTTAAGTATGAAGAAATAATCTCAATTTTTGATAACTTTTGTATATCCTCTTTATTTAAGAATTTTATACTATCAAAATTTATATTTACAGATCGTTTTATTCTTCTTCCTTCAGAGCTAGCCATACCTCTCCAGTTTTTAAATGAATCCGAAATAAGCGCATATGTTGGAATAGTAGTAATAGTTAGATCAAAATTTTGAACTTTTACTGTAGCTAAATTAATCTCAATCACATCTCCGTCTGCCCCATATTTTTGAAAAGTAATCCAATCTCCAATCCTAACCATATCATTTACGGAAACCTGGATACTAGCTACAAAGCCCATGATAGTATCTTTAAATACTAAAATAATTATAGCTGAGGCTGCACCAATAGTGGTAATAAACTCCATGAAACTTCTTCCTGTGATTAGGGCTAGTATACTAATTATAGAAATTACCCAAATAAACATCATTATTACTTGTATATAGCTATCAATAGGTTTGTCTTTCAATCTAGGTAATGTCTTGAAATAATCTCTAACAGTGTAGATTAAACTTCTCAATATATATACAATTACTAATACTAGAATGACCTTATTAAGTTTTAAAAGAAGATCAGAAGTAGCGGCTATTTTATTAAATATAACAGGAATTATAGATAAGCTTAAAGAAAATGGTATTAAGTGAGCTATGTACTTTGGTGTTTTGTTTGTTATTAATATATCATCAAATTTAGACTTTGATTTTCTCGCAAAATTTATAAATACAACTCTAATGATTTTTTTACTTATATAATCTAAGACAAATAATGTAAGTAGACTTATTACACTTAGTAAAAAAATATTTACCGTTAATGCATTTTCATCACTCATTCCAGTTTTGATTAGGTAATCATACAGTAGGCGAGATAGTTCTTTCATATTAGATTGATATTGTAATAAATCCTATTTTACATAATATAAATTATAGGACAAATTAACGCATGTTAAAATTGATGTATTATATAGTTATTGAGCAATATCATTACTATTTACAGAAATAATCATCTCTCTATCATATTTACAACACATTGGTAATTTGTTATAATCTTCGATAACAGCTAAACTTAGTTCAGTGTCATAACCAGACTTAGCAATTGCTACATGAATATTATTTAGCATAGCGTCATTAACATCTGAATTAATATTTATGTTAATTAACTTAGATTCTGTAGACCAACTAGCGTTATCAACACCATCAACAGACATAGCAGCTGTTTCTATAGTAGACTTACACATGCCACAATTACCTCGAACTCCAAAAGTTATATCACTTTTTATTTCGCTTGTAAGTTGTATTTCTGGTGTAGTAGTAATTTCTATTACTTTAGGGGCGTTTTTGTTTGCGCAAGATGATAAAGAAAAGCAATTACAAAACCTATTATGGACGTTTTAATGTTATTCTTATTCATAATTTTAAATTTAGATATTAATATGTAGGCTTATTTGTTTACTTAAAATTTTTTTTAATAAAATATTATAATAAATATAATTAAAATTAACTAACTGAAACAGTCTCTCTAATTTTATCAAAATTCTCTCTTAAGTAAGACCTTAATCTTTTTTTATAATCATCAGTTAACCAGTCTAAAAAGTTATGTGTGCTCTTACTTATACATTTAGAGTATCTATTTATCCTAAAATCTATATCATCATTCAATTTTTTAGATAAAATTAATGCATCAAAAATATCTTCACTATTTTCAATACATATTTTAGCATGCTGACTTATTGATCTTTCTAAAACCACTTTAGAGGACTCTCCTGTTCTAATAGACTCTACGTAAGTTTTATTAACATCAAAGTAAACCTCTTTTGAATTTGAAAATTCTAATCTTAGTTCTTCTGGCATTTCATACCTAAAGTTACTTTCTATTTCTTCATCCGTAATAATACTGTCAAGGTAATAATTGGGAGATTTAAAGATTCTTTGCCAATCTAGGTCAATTCCCCATTCACCAAACCTATGAAAATTATTTCCTAAGTCAATTACATTAAAATGTGATTTGTTTTTTAATATCCTTGAACCCCTACCGATCATTTGATAATATAATGTAAGAGATTTAGTTGCTCTATTTAGTATTATTGACTCAACAGTTGGTTCATCAAAACCTGTGGTAAGTATACTAACTGAAGTTAGAATTGCTCCAGGAGTCACTTTAAACCAATTTAAGATTCTAGCTCTTTCTTTTTTAGATGCAGTATTGTCCAAATGAGCTACATCATAACCAGCTGTTTTAAACATGTCATAAACAATTAGTGATGTATTTATACCATTATTAAAAATCAAGGTCTTTAAACCTTTACATTTCTCTTCATAGGATACTAGTAACTTAGAGAGCATATCGTTATTAGTATACAGATCCTCAGATGACTTTACTGTATAATCACCATTTGCACCAATAATTAATGAGGTTAACCCTACATTAAATGAATACATATTAGCATTTGCTAAAAATTCGTTTTTTATTAAATCTTGAATGGACTCCCCTACTATCAGCTCATCATAGTTGTCTGTCATTGGTAGCTCAATATTAGAACTTAATGGAGTTGCTGTGACTCCTAGTATAAACGAATTACTAAAAAACTTGAATAATTTAGTAAATGAATTATAGTGAGCTTCATCAATTATTACTAAACCAATTCCAGAAATATCCAGCTTACCATCATTTAACCTGTTATTTAAGGTCTCAACCATAGCAACAAAGCATGAGTACTTAGATTGATCTTCCAAATTAGCCTTACTGTCAATAATTTTATTATCCACACCAAATTCAGATAATACTTTTGAAGTTTGTTTACATAACTCTATTCTGTGAGTCATGACTAATACTTTTTTGTCATGATTAGAAAGGTATTGTCTAACAATTTCTGAGAAAATAACTGTTTTACCCCCACCAGTTGGTAATTGATATAATAAGTGATAATCTTCCCTAGAGTTTTCAAAACTATCAAAAATTTTATCGATGGCTCCTTTCTGATAACTATAAAGACTTTTATCAGCTTTTCTTTCTTCTTTCTCGTTTAAAGTAATTATCATTTGAAAAATGTTGGTGGGCAAAAATACCAACTTTAGTTAGTTTTTCAACTATAAAACATTATTTATTTTATATTTTTATAGTAAAACACTTACTTATGAACTCTTATATTAAAGCCGCTATTTTAATAGTTATTATTATAGTTGTTTATCTTTTAAAAGTCAAAAATGATAACAATAATCTTATAGAGAAAGCAAAAACAATACATGACAATATTATAACTCTTGATACTCACTGTGATATAGATGTTAAAAATTTCACAGACTCTATAAATTATTCTCAAAATTTAAACACACAATGTAATATTCCAAAAATGGAATCTGGTGGGTTAGATGTAGCTTGGTTTGTAGTATATACAGGTCAAGGAGACTTAACTAAAAAAGGGTATAAAATTGCTTATGATAATGCAGTATCTAAATTTGAGGCTATTCATAATTTAGTTAATTTCTATGCACCTGATAGAATTGGGTTAGCACTTACATCTGATGATGTGAGGAAAATTCATATTACTGGAAAAAAAGTTGCTATGATTGGAGTTGAAAACGGCTATCCAATCGGTACAGATATTGCAAATGTTCAAAAATTTTATGATATGGGAGCACGTTACATGTCATTAGCTCATAATGGGCATAGTCAACTAAGTGACAGTAATACTGGTGAGTCCGATGGAGTTTATTTACACAATGGACTTAGCCAACTTGGTATTGAAGTAATTAAAGAAATGAATAAACTAGGAATGATGATAGATATCTCTCATCCATCTAAAAAAGCTATTAAACAAATGATAAGTTTAAGTAAAGCACCAGTTATTGCCTCTCACTCATCCGCAAGAACATTATGTAATCATAGTAGAAATTTAGATGATGAGCAGCTAGGTTGGATAAAAGAAAATGGTGGAGTAGTTCAAACAGTCGCATTTAAATCTTACTTAAATTCTGAAAAGGTAAAAGTAAGCAATACTCAAAAAGTAGATGTGTCTGATTTTGTTGACCATATTGATTATTTAGTCAATTCAATGGGTATTAACCATGTTGGAATAAGTAGTGACTTTGACGGAGGGGGCGGTATTGAAGGTTGGAGTGATGCTTCAGAAACATTTAATGTAACTTTAGAATTAGTAAAAAGAAATTATACTGAGATAGAAATAGAGAAATTATGGTCAGGAAATTTACTTAGAGTTTTAGATGAAGTCACTTTGATTTCAAACCAACTTCAAAGGTTATAATTAACTTAGAGATACTAATCTTTTTTTAAAAGTAAATAATATAGGTTAATTAATATAATAGCAAGGTTAGTTATAACAATGGGATATTGAGAAATCATTAAGCCATATATTACAAAAAACAAACAACCAACGCTGTTGATTATTCTAAGTTTAATTACGTTTTTCATCATAAATGACACAAGTAAAACTGTCATTGCTAAATAACCTACCCACTCAGTCAATTCTATATCTAATAATAATGCATCCATTATCTGTTTTTTTTAATTTAATTAAATATTAATATCTTCTCCTGACCTCTCTAACAATATCTTCAAGTCCGTTTAATTGAAGTTCATAAACAAGTTCAAGTTGTTTTCCGATTTTACCAGATGGAAATCCCTTATTTTTATACCAAACTATATAATGTTCGGGCAAATCAATTAAATATCTACCCTTGTATTTACCAAAAGGCATTTTCATTTTAGATAAATCTATTAGTATTTGTTTGTCCTGTAACATTAATACTCAAGGAGTTTGTCTAATTCCGCCTCAAACCTGTCATAAGGTAAGTATTGATCTTCTAAACTTTTTTCAAATGGTATTGGAGTATCTAAACTGGCTACTCTTATTACAGGTGCATCCAAATACTCAAAGCAATTCTCCATTATAATTGAAGATATCTCAGAAGCTAAACCTCCAAACATGGAATCTTCTTGTAGTATAATGGCCTTTCCAGTCTTTTTAACTGAATTAATTATAGCATCTTTATCTAAAGGGCACAAAGTTCTCAGATCAATTAAATCAAAAGAATATGTATCCCTACTTTTTACTATATCTAAAGCTTTATGTACTGGCGCTCCGTAGGTAATTATAGTTAAATCACTACCGGTCATTAAACTGCAAGCTTTTCCAATAGGTATATTGTAATAATCGACAGGTACATCTTGACGAATACTTCTATACAATGCCTTATGCTCAAAAAATAAAACAGGGTTTGGATCTTCTATTGACGCTGTCAGAAGCCCTTTTGCATCTGCTGGAAAAGCAGGATAAACAACCTTTAAACCTGGCGTTTTAGTAAACCAAGCTTCGTTTGTTTGAGAATGAAAAGGACCTGCTCCTACTCCTGCTCCACAAGGCATTCTTAATACAACATCTGCGTTTTGCCCCCATCTATAATAAGATTTAGCGAGATAATTAACTACTGGATTAAAACCAGAAGTTATAAAGTCTCCAAATTGTAATTCTACTACAGATTTTGTATTACAAATGGATAAACCCATAGCAACTTCAATTATAGAAGATTCGCATATAGGAGTGTTTCTTACTCTATCTTTACCATACTTTTTAACAAAGCCCTCCGTAATTTTAAATACACCGCCATATTCTGCAATATCTTGTCCCATTATAACTAATGAGTCATTTTTTTTCATAGCTTCATCTAAGCCTTCTGAAATAGCATCCACTAATCTTATGTGTTTAGTTTCTTTTGAAGGAAGTATATGATTGAATTCAAACTTTTTGAAAACATCTGATAATTCAAATTCCACATTTGCAATTGGATAATCTTCATTGTATGCAATTTCTAAATTATCGTTAATTTCTTTGTTTAATATTTCTTTTATGGATTTAATATCTCCAACGTTAATTAACTCATTTTCAAGAAGAAAATTTTCAAAGTTAGCAATAGGATCTTTTTTCGCCCATGTATCAATGAGATCTTTAGGAACATACTTTACCCCACTAGCTTCTTCGTGTCCTCTAATTCTAAAAGTTTTAAATTCTATTAAAACAGGTCTTGGTTTTTTTCTAATATCTGCAGATATTTCTGATATTTTTGTGTAAACTTCAGTTATGTTATTACCATCAATTATGTGAGATTCCATTCCGTAACCCACTCCTCTATCGGCTAGATTGACACAATTATACTGCTCTTCGATTGAAGTAGATAATCCATAGCCATTATTTTCAATACAAAAAAGTACAGGTAGATTCCATACTGAAGCAACATTCAATGCTTCATGAAAATCTCCCTCACTAGTACCACCATCACCTGTAAATACCGCTGTAACTTTATTTTTCTTATTAATTAGTTGATGTAATGCAATACCATCAGCAACACCCATTTGAGGGCCTAAATGAGATATCATCCCAACTATATGAAATTCTTTTGTTCCAAAGTGAAAAGATCGGTCTCTTCCTTTTGTGAATCCGGAAGCTTTACCTTGCCATTGACTAAATAATTTTGATAAAGGTATATTTCTTGATGTAAATACACCCAGATTACGGTGCATTGGCAATATATACTCATCGTCATTTAAAGCGTTTGTTACTCCTATTGAAATAGCTTCTTGACCTATTCCAGAAAACCACTTGGATATTTTTCCTTGTCTAAGAAGAATTAACATTTTTTCTTCAATAAGTCTAGATTTCATCATAGCGGTATATAACTCAACTAATTTTAATGTTTTAATACCACCTGTTTTAAACAACATAAAATATATAAATTTTGAATAAAAATATAAAATATAAAATTCTAACAAGCCTAATTTTTAATTAACTTTATTAACTTTATTAACTATTACAAAAAAGTTGTATTTTAAATTTTAATTATATGCAAACAAATAGAATTCCCAGTGTAGATCTTACAGATTTTCTTTCTGTAGACATAAATAAAAAAAATGAATTTGTTAAATCTATAGGTAAAGCTTTTGAAGAAATAGGTTTTGTTGCCTTAAATGGACATTTCCTTAATTCTGAATTTAATGAGAAATTATATAAAGAAATTAAATCCTTTTTTGATTTACCACAGAAAACTAAAAATAAATATGAAATACCTGGTATTTCAGGACAAAGAGGCTATGTTTCCTTTGGAAAAGAATCGGCTAAAGGAAGTAAGCATGGAGATTTAAAAGAGTTTTGGCATTTTGGTCAATATGTTGAAGGAAATGACAAACTTTTAAAAGAATATCCTTTGAATGTTGAAATTTCTGAAAATAATGAATTTAATATTGTGGGTAAACAAACCTATAAGTTATTAGAAAAAACTGCTAAATATGTCCTTAGAGCTTTAGCATTATACTTAGAGTTAGACGAGTTTTATTTTGATCAATATCTTACTAATGGTAATTCTATACTAAGACCAATTCACTACCCTCCAATTTTAGACAAACCTAAAGATGCAGTTAGAGCTGCAGCACACGGAGATATAAACCTAATCACTTTATTAATGGGAGCTCAAGGAAGAGGTTTACAGGTAAAAAACAATAAAGGTGAGTGGATTGATGCTATTGCATCAAAAGATCAATTAATGATTAACGTTGGAGACATGCTTTCTAGACATACTAATAATAAATTAAAATCCACCGTACACCGTGTTGTTAACCCTTCGAAAGAGTTAATGAAAAAATCCAGATATTCTATTCCGTTTTTCATGCACCCAATAAGTGATATGAAGTTAGATGTTCTTGAATCTTGTATTGACGAGAATAATCCTAAATCATTTGAGGATATAACAGCTGGAGAGTTTTTAAATGAAAGGTTAGTTGAACTAGGTATGCTAAAAAAGTAATGGATTTACAAGATCAATTAAAAAACCTTTTTCCAGAACATAAGTTAACTGATACTATTTATTCTACTGATAAAAATAAAAAATATCAAGATGAGCCGATTATATGTAAGTATGAAAAAAGAAAAGGTAAGCCGATTACTATTTTAGAAAACTTCAAGATTAATAATAGTGAATTAAAGACTATTGCTAAAGATCTGAAAAAATCTCTAAGCGTTGGTGGTTCAGTAAAAGAAAATTACATTATAATTCAAGGAGATTACAGAGACAAAATTATGAAAATATTAAATTCTAAAGGTTTTGAAACAAAGAGAGTTGGAGGATAAAATTAGAATATGTTAAAGCAAAAAGAATCCGAACTAATATTTAATGAAGATGGTAGTGTATACCATTTGAAGTTAAAGCCTGGAAATATATCTAATACAATTATTCTAGTCGGAGATCCAGCAAGAGTAGATTT